>JGI12210J13797_10011452_pt1 | contig 13110 bp, 11 predicted proteins | sample ElkSlonscriptome_3_FD_13797 | JGI IMG/M metagenome (IMG submission 13797)
TGGTCTGTTTGGCCAAAATCATTGAAGGAAACAGGCGGATTGAGCCGAAAAGATTGATTCGCAGGAACTAGCAGGCATTGGATCTTATTGATAAACGATTCAATTCGATCGGCCGCACGCCGGATTTTTTTAGGTGGATTCGATCCATCTGGCGAAAAGAGTTGAAAAACGCGAAAATTCGCGGTCACTTCCCTTTGACACCGCAACCAGTTTGCGTAAACTTTGGCCGTGACAAACGAATCGGAAACCCGAAACCCGATTCGAGGCAAACTGCCACAGTAGCACTGCCACAGTAGCACTGCCACCGTAAGCTTGTCTTCGAGACATCGGTCACAGGGTAATTCGGGCGTATAGCTCAGTTGGTTAGAGCGCGTCGCTGATAACGACGAGGTCCCAGATTCGAGTTCTGGTACGCCCACTTGCGGAAGTTTGAAAAAAGAAGACTGACGGGTGAAATAGACCGATTGACATTTCACCCGTCATTCTTCAAACTTCCCACTTCTTCGGGGGTATAGCTCAGTTGGGAGAGCGCCTGCTTTGCACGCAGGAGGCCGTCGGTTCAAGTCCGTCTACCTCCACTTTTTAAACCCGTAAAACACGTCGGAAACGTCATTTCCACTGTGTTTTGCGGGTTTTTCTTTGCGCATTGCGGAAGTTTGCGTGTTCCTTGCTGCGCCGGATTCTGCGCCACTTTTCGTCGTTTCCGAGTTCAACTGCGCCGGATTCTGCGCCACCATAGCGAAGTCTTCCTCGGTCACCCCTAGCGAAGCGAAAGCGTTTCTGACGGGGTACGAACCCAAAGCGACAAATCCCGATCGATCACGCCGGTAATCTTCGCGGTCAAAAGCTGTTCAACCCGAACCTTGATTGAACTCGCGTACTCCTTTGACATTTTGCCCAGTCGATTCGCCGGACGATTCCCCTGAGGATCTACGAACAAAATGCGTTTGCATCGACCAGGGTCATTTGAAACAGAAGCCATCTATTAAACTCCCAACGGTTGCCCATGACAAAAACCACTACGGCGTACCCTGCATGCGACAACGGGCTGGGGTGTACTGCCCCTTGGGTATCGTCGTGAGAAAAGCCAGACCAAATGTTTTTCGAATATTCTTTGACAGTATTTCTTGACTATCTGCGTAACTGACACATGTTTCATGAGGGCGTGAGTTTTTTTGCGTCCTGCACAGGACATCGGCATACCAATTCAATCTCACCGCACGTGCGACTCTGAACAGGTCTTCCGAAAATGGCAAACCGGTCGTGAGGCCGGGACGCAAAGCAACGGATCTCGTAGAGATGGCCGTGCCGCCGAAGAAGCTTTTCCTTTAACGGGCAAGATTTGATCACTGGCAGTTTTTGCTTTCCAGGATCAATTGCCGGAGAGTCTCATGTATTCACCACGTATCCTAGTTGCGGATGATAGCCGAACCGTTCGGACAGTCGTTCATCGAATCCTTTGCGCTGCAAACTTCGATGTGATACTGGCATGCGATGGTTGCGAAGCGGTCAAACTGGCTCGGTGCGAGCGTCCTAATCTTGTCATTCTTGACATTCAGATGCCGGAAATGGACGGCTACGAGGCATGCGAGCAGATCCTGGCATTGGAGAATCGGCACGAAGATCTGCCGATCATCTTCCTGACGAAAAATGACGCCAGGCATCTTTGCGCACTCGGAAACGATTTGGGCGCCTACCTTCAAAAGCCTGTGTGTGAAGAAACTCTTACTGCGACAGTTCGATCACTACTCAGTCGCCAATCGCTCGCACAATCCTGCTAAGGAGACGCAACGTTGACTTACGAAAGCAACAGTGATTCGCGAGAAAGCGATACCCAAACCAGAGAGGAGCCATCGCTCACACCCATCTTAGACGCGAAGACCTTTCGTCAATGGAAATCAGAAATTAGTAGGTTCCGCACGCAAACTCAGAACCGGTTGGAACTGTTATCAAAGATGCTTTCTGAACATCATATTTGCCAAAACAAGATCACAGAAGAAGCGGTCAAGACTAGCAGTTACAGTCCGTGCGAGGCCACTGTTGCGACGATGAAACCGTCCCGCAATCAAATGCAAAACTCACCTACGTGCATCGAATCAGAGATCGCAACGATTCAACCAAAAACTTACGATCAACCGGATGAAAACATTGACATGTTCGATCGACTTAACGCCATCAAAAATCGATTGGCGAAGCAAATTGAAAATGCGTCTTAAGAAAACGCATCTTAAGAAAACGCATTGTTTGCGAAATCCTCTAAGCCAATGAATCCAAACGAAACACAAACGAACTCGACTCTGATGCCGAAATCTGTTGCTCCTGCATCAAACAAGCATTGCGTTTTTGGTAGCGGCACCTCGTGGTTTTCCGTGCCAGCGGTTTGCGTTCGCGAAATCGTATTGTTGCCAAATCTAGTCCGCGTACCCTCGTGTCACGCTTCACTCGCAGGCATTTGTCATTTGCGCAGCGAGTTTATTCCGGTCATCTCGGTAAATGCTTTGTTAGGTTTTGAAAGTAGGTCCAAATTGCATCCGCACGACAAACTGATTGTCATTCGCGGAACGGGCAGCCAGACTACGGGTAGCTGGGCTATTCAAACGACTGACGAGGCCTCGCTTGAGTCTCTCGAAGCACTGGGCACTGCCGATGGTCGTACGGACGACACTTCGACATCTTTGGTGATCGGAACTGCAATGTTTCGCGAGGCAGTCGTGCGTGTTCTTGATCCGACAACACTATACCGTCAAGTGCGTCGCGTATTGGAGGACTTATGGAATGCTACTAATCTGGCGTTCGATCACACGCCCTGTGAGCATTCATCTCGTCCGCAATCGGGGAGCCAGTTTTGAAGATAAATACATTGTTCTTCGCGACACACTTAGTCGCCAGCGTCACGATTGCGAGCTGTTTTGTTGCGGCTTCCCGATCGGGATCCTCGCTGTTCATGTCGGCTGCCAGCATCTTCACGATCGCCACCGCCATGGCGTTGGCATGGTACACATCGTCGCGTGTGCGAGCGGGTCTGACAGTTTTAGAATCAGCCATTTCCCATGACGTGCATTCCCCTGCGTTGAATACGGGCTTTGCGGAGTTTGACGACGCGGCAATACGACTTGGAATGAATGCAGCACGCTGGGAGAGCATTTCGGCAGACACGCGACAACAGTCTAGCGATTTTATCTCCTTGATGAAGGCTCTCAATCGGCGTGATCCGGGGGGTGAACCGTCCAGCGTGCAAATCCGAGAATTGCTCGCTGGACTGGGGAATACTCTGTACACGCACCTGAAAGAGTATGATCGGACGACTGTCGAGGTTCAGGAATCTGGACAAACGATCGCCGACGGTGCAGAAGCTCAAGCCCACGTGGTTTCCCGAACAACCGCTTGCGTCGAACAATTGGCATCGGCGATCGACTCTGTTTCTGCAAACATTGTCGCTGCAAGAAACGCAGTTCAGAGTAATCATGAATCTGCGTCCGCAGCACTAGGCCTTGTTGGAGAGCTGAATGAGAGCATGTCACGAGTGCGCAACGTTTCTCAGTCGTGCGAGAAAAAATTACGAGGTCTGTGTGATCCTTCGCAGCAGATCAGCGCGATTGTTGCGACCATTAGCGACATTGCGGCGAAAACAAACTTGCTGGCCTTAAACGCCTCAATCGAATCGATTCGAGCAGGTGAGCATGGTAGCGGATTTGCAATCGTTGCAGAAGAAGTCCGGCAACTTGCAGAACAAGCAACGGATGCGACTCGAGAAATCACGAGCCTAATCGAGTCAATGCAAGTGGTAACGCAAGAGTCGATTCGTGGTGTCGAACTTGAACGAGAAGAAGTCGAGTCGGCTACTGATCGAGCCAACGCGGTCAAAGCGGCATTGCAATCGATTTACGATGTATTCGAACGCGATAGCGCGCAACTCATTGAAATCGCGAAGTCGTCTGGCCAGCAATTGGAATTGACACATGACATCGTCTTGGCCATTGAGCGAATCTCGAAAATCGCAAAGACAAATCGTGGCGAAGCTGAGAAAATCGGCTGGACGATGAACTCGCTTTCCAAAGCAAATCCACAGATCAGTAGTGCGATTGATCGATTGCGAGGTTGCGCAGCTGACCGACAAGGCCAACGCGAGCAGAAGTCTAATCAATCATCATCCGTCGCGCCGGTTGTCACGCCGCCTTCAAATTCTATTCTGACCCCAATCGGTTGACATTCGCCATGGTGAATACAAACACCAATCTTAGCCCCATGGCTGAGCAAGATACACGGCTCTCGATGGATGAATCGCATGAGCTGCTGAGCGAAGTGCGCCGAGCCACCAAGAATACGTTTCAAGATAGCTTGAGTACTTTCGCCACATTGGCGTGCCAAGTTCTGCAACTAAATGATCGCTTGTGTAGCAACGCCGCCCAAGATGAGGATATTAAGCCGTTCATCGCCGACAGCCTGATGGAAATCCAGTGTGTCATGGAATCGGAATCACCTGGTTCAGAACGTATCGAGTCGCTTCGAGCGGAGGCTTTAAACCGATGGGGAAATCAACTGGGACCTGATCAAGAGTGCCTAGACGAATTCGACTCGCTTGGTAACGATCGTTGGGATTTTCCTCACGATGATGAGCTCGACTCAAACGAGGTCCCCGAGAGCGATATCGTTGCACCGAGTGCCGCAGAGATCAGCTCAATGCTCGATTCGCTAGGGCACAGCAGCACTCCGAAAGAGCAGCATGCCGAAACAGTAGCGGCGTCTAGCCCTGGAGCGATTCCCAGACACCAATCCATGCCGACATTCGTGCAACCGCTTGAGCAACAACCTGTATGCAAGCCCGTGTCATCCAAGGTGACAATTTCGTCACTCGATCCCGAGCTGAAAGAAGCGTTCTTGGAAGATGCAACAAGTTGCATCAGCTCGATGGAAGCAGCACTACTTCGATTAGAGTCCGAACCTGACAACAAGGAATCGCGGAATCAAATCTGTCGAGAACTTCATACATTGAAGGGTGCCTCGGCTAGCGTCGCATTGACCGAATTAGCAGATCAACTGCATCAAGCGGAAGATCGCCTTCGCGACGATGAAGTCGCGGGACGCATTCCAGAAATCCATTCATTGTTTCAGATTGTCGACTCAATCCGTACTCAAATAGCCAACGGGTCTGGCGATTCGCAACCCGAGTCACAACCTGCCTCTGCACACCCTATTTCCTCTACGGATGCCGAGCCGACATCGTCACAACGCATCCCTTTCTTTGATGAGGGAACATCGGATGACGAAACGGTGCGAGTGAAGTCGTCACAACTCAATCGGCTGATGGACATGCTCGCCGAGTTAGTGATGCTTCGCAACCGCCGAGAAACGGAACTGTCGGAGTTGCAGGAAGTGTATCACGAACTAATCGGAACTGTCTCAAAGATGCGATTGTTGAGCAACGAGAGTCATGACAACGTGATTCAGTCCAGCTCAACGCAGCTATCCGAAATCGCCAATGACGTTCTAGAGGTTGCTCAAAATGTTCGCACCTGTGCACGTCCGGTTGCGGAAGGAAATACGGCGGTCTCTCAATTCATCCGTCAATTTCGCAAAGAGTTAGTCGAACTTCGACGGACTCCAATCGCTGGCCTTTTTCGTCGATTGCAAAGGGTGGTTCGCGATGCAGCTCAATCGGAATCAAAAGAAGTTCAACTGGTCTTGCTTGGTGAAGATGCCGGGATCGAGCGTTCATTACAGCAACGTTTGTATGAGCCGCTACTACATATCGTTCGGAATTGTGTCTGCCATGGAATTGAACCTAGTGATGAGCGTACTCGGGGCGGAAAGAACAGCGTTGGTACGATCACACTCGAAGCAACATCGGGACCAGACTTGTTTGTGATCGAGATTCGTGATGACGGACGTGGTCTGGACTACGACGCAATTCGCCGTCGCGGAATCGAAAAAGGTTTATTGGCGGAGAACAAAATGGCGAGCCATGAGGAATTGTCTCAGCTGATTTTTCACCCGGGCTTTTCCACTCGAGAAACCGCCAACCAAACCGCAGGACGCGGTGTTGGCATGGATGTTGTCGCCACCACACTGCAACGTATGCGAGGTTGGCTGGCGATCGAGTCCGAAGAACATCAGGGTACTCGAATTCGTCTTAGTTTTCCTCTGCCATCTGTGATTCAGCATGCGATGGTGTTTCGGTCTGCTGGACAGCTGTTCGCTTTGCCGATGCAGTCCGTGCAAAGTGCGGGTTCGATCAACATGGACTCCAATTGTCTTGTCTTCAATGATCTATTGAAGTCAGACGCGGTGCACGACGGAAAACCGTATCAAGGGATCGAGATGGTGTGCATCGATCCGACGACACAGGGTGCTGGCAATCGTTCAACACGCATCACATTGCTGGTCGATGAGATTGTGGGTCCAGAGGAAGTGGTTGTTCGTCCGCTTCCGGCGATTTTAAAGAACCATCCATTTTGCTCCGGTGCAACGCTTTCTGGGATGGGTCAGACAGTCCTGTTCATCGACGAGCGCCGCGTCGTTAAGTCAAACACAAAACATCTGCAATCGACAAACTTGGTGATGTCACGGGACAGATCCTACAAACCAGAGAGTTCGGACGACACCGATGCTGCCACACGTCCGCGCGTGCTGGTCGTCGATGATTCAATCAGTGCTAGAAAGCGGGTGGTTCGATCGCTCAAACGTTATTCCCTCGATATAACCGAAGCATCGAATGGACGTGAAGCCCTGCAGATTTTAAAGGAACAACGTTTTGCAGCAGTGTTCACTGACATGGAGATGCCACACGTCAACGGCATGGAGTTACTATCGGAAATCCGATCACGCCATGGAGCCCAATCGCCATCTGTGGTGATCATTAGTAGCCGCAGCGAAGCTGAATTCACTGACCGTGCCCAACAGTTAGGCGTTAATCGATATTTATTGAAACCCGTCGCAGACGAAAGCATGGATGAAGCCATAGCAGGTATCGAATTGATGAAAAAAATGCGGGACAAATCGTCCGAAACATCCCGAACAAACGGAGAAGTATAATGAGCGAAAAAACAATTCTTGTCATCGACGACAGCGCCACGATTCGGAAACTTGTCGACACTCACCTGACACCCCAAGGGTATCGGGTCGTGTTAGCACCGAATGCGGAGGATGGCTTGAAGCTGGCCGCCGAAGTGATCCCTGATTTGATTTTATTAGATCATCAACTACCAGGCACAACCGGTTACGAGGTCTGTTGTCGATTGGTCGAGGCACCCGATCTTTGCCGAATCCCGGTCGTTGTCAGTTCGACATTGCGCAAGAAAGCGTATGCCGAGTACTTGGATTTAGACAACGTCGTCGACATGCTTCCGAAGCCTTACACGGAGGAACTGCTGCGATCGACCGTCGCAAACGCAATCGAGACAGCCGTGATGGTCGTCACGTCACAGTCCGGCGGCACCGCCGTGCCGGAAGTGATTCAAGAGATGGAGAACGCAGATGTCTCGGGTTCATTCGCTTTCATCGGACTTCGTGAGCTAATCGATTTCCTCACCAACGGAAGCAAAACGGGTGTGTTAGAAGTCGAAGCCGAACGCGCCCGAATTCGATTCCATTTGAATAACGGACGTATTCAAGCCGTGTACGCCTCGGGCGTTGACCCCACGGAGATTGATCGCATGGTGAGTTTACTTCCCCAATCGTTATTGAATTTGGCGCCCGTGTTAAGGTTGACGATTGGCGGTCGCAGTTGTGCGGAAGTGGATGGATTTGTCCAGCTACTGAATCAAAAAGTTCTGGATCCACGATTGATGATGAAATTGCTTCGCTATCAGGCAGCGATGCTGGTTCATTTTGCCTTCACCCGTAAACTCAGCACGTTTCATGTTGACTTTGGAAATGCCGAGAATGCTCTTCACAAAAATCTGCCGTTGAACATCAGCTTGCTTGCGTTGTTGGTCGAAGGCTCGTTTTACAACGATGATTCAGAGACGGAGAAATTGGACAATCAAAGTTATGTTCGTCGGGCAATTCGAGGCCAAAACCTCGATCGTGCTGGGCTATCCGCACGTCACATGAAAATCTTGAACGTAATCTCGGAACCCAAAGACGCAAACGAACTTGCCACCCTACTTGGCTGGGACACGGACGAAGTGCATCGGGTCATGCGTGGATTCATGATGGCAGAGATTGTGGAACAACGAACTCGGCAAATTCGCGGCGAGTTTGTCGTCTTTGAACCTCATGCGGTTGCCGCGCAGAACCTTCGGGCATCAATGGAGGAAAGTGACAATCGTTACAATGGCAAGGTGGTCCGAGATCAACTAGCCCTCAAGCTTCTGCTAAAACGTGTCCTTCCACATACCATTATCTTTGCCGCCGACGACGAATCGGCTTGCCAGTTAATCCGACAACTCTTTGCAGCTCAAAACCCAAAGCCTGCAAGGATCAAACGCATTGCTCTAATCAATTCTGCGGACAACGATCCCGCAATTGATTGGCAGGCTCTCGTCGGATTTACTCCGCATGCAATCATCGCCAAGCCTTGCACCGCGGAATTAATGTTCCGCGAGATGGACCGATTGCTCGCCGATAGTGGCCCTTCGATTCCAATCGTCGCGCCGAGTCAAGTCGTCGGAAATCTTGTAGGAGTTGATGCATGATCAAAGAAAGAACTGCATTAAAAACGATTCGCTTGATCGCAACAGACGCAATCGGTGCAATTCGCAAATACGATTTAGGACCAAACCAAAGCGTCTTTGTCGGATCCTCAACCAACTGTGGATTGCAGATTAAAGGTTCAGGATTGTCCGGCATCCATTGCCATATCGCCAATGAAGATGCGAAGTTATTCATCCAGGATTGGATATCGGCGAAGGGGACACGCGTCAACGGTAAAGAAATATCGCAACAGGTAGAACTGCACCTTGGTGACGTGATTCAAATCGGCAATCACGAAATCGCGGTGTCTGAGGATCTTACATCAGGAGCGCCGCACTCGGCCCAGATGGAATCTCCTAGCCCTGCGTCAGTCCCCAAAGTTGAATTTTCCGATGAGTTCGTTGCATCGGAGCCAAGCAAATTGATCAATCGAGAAGATGCGGAGGATGTAACGATCTCCGACACATTGAGTTCTGAGACGTCGAGCACTGACACACCGATTTCGGAGACAACTGAGCCGATGGACTTTGAATCTGCGTTCTTTGATTTTCCAGATGAGGAAACTTATGACAAAGAGACTGTGGCTTTGCTTTATGCTGAGATCGAGGATCTACAGGCAACTCTGGCACAACGTGACGCGGGTGAAAGATTTGAGCGTTCTTGTTCGCGATGTGAGCAACGGCGCAAAGACGACCTCGATGGCTCGATTGAAGGTGATGCGGATAAAGTGCTGCAGCGAATGCAGGAACTAATCGAAGAGGCCAACCGTAGCGACGAACGTGTCGCGATGCTCGAAGAGATTTTGACCACAGCGGAAGAGGCAAATCGAGCCGCTAGTGAGGAACGCAAACAGTTAGAGTCTTGGGTTGCCGATATCGAAAGTCGTGTTGGACAACGTGAACAAGAGCATGCAGCAGAGATCGATACCCTCAAAGAGCAACTCGAGGAATCGACGGAACGACAAAACAAACTGCGTGAGCAACTTCGACAAGCTGCCGTTTGCGGTAATGCCCCCAAGCAATACGAAGACACCCTAGAGAATTTGCAGTCAACTAATAAATCGTTGCAAGGGGAACTGGCTCGTTACAAGCGTGAATGTGCTTCACTCGAGCAGCGTTGTGAACACATCGCTAGTGATCAAGAACGCGGCTTGCGCGAAGAACGCGCCAATATCGCCAAAGAGCAAGCTAGACTTTCGAGGATGCGTTTTGAAATTTCCAGCAAGCTGGATAAAGTCGAGGAACTTCCTAAGCCTGAGAATCCTGTCGACAAGGAAACGGCACATCGCATTCGAGTGTTGCGCGAGCACTTGCGTGAGATTCACGAACAGGAGAAGGCTGAAGAGAAAGAGGAGTCAATAGTCACTCGCCTCACAAAACTGTGGAAGCGAGTTGAGTACTAGTCAGTGAATGGGTTCCCTCTTTGCCGGATCGACATGTAATGAAACCACCATCTAATCAAGCTGAAAAATCAGAAATGGTCACTGCGGCAGCAGTGGACGCGTTGCAAGTCATCACCGCTGATGTCGACCAATTCCTGTTGTGTTGGTTGGATCGATTGTCGCGTACTGTCGTTTCTCAGCAACCTCTACCCACGACGGATTCGCAACTTCGCGAGAGGATGAGGGAATTCCGGCATCAACAAGCGGAGTGGGAAGAACAACGCCAACGAGAGGAGCAGGAAATCAAAAGAAAACTTGATGAAATTACGGCGGCTTGGCTTCGCCTTGAGGTAGAGCAACGTAAGCTTCTGCAGGCTAAGGAATTGCAGGTCCATGAAGCGCAAACAAATGGGGTCTATGGTGAAGCCGTTTCTGCGGCAGCGACGGCCTATTCCGAGAACAGCGAAAGTGAACAGGTGTCGTCTGTTGATTTTCTTAGCCCGAATGCCAACCAACGAACGGAAACGACGGTTCTACAGTTTCAACGTCTGCGTCGAGAAATTGAATCGAGCCGACCACCTGTGAAATAGATTGCGGAGAATTGAATTGTCTTTGGGAACACTTATCAACAGCGCGGTAGGGATCTGGAAATGTCATGTACCAGATATCGCCCACCCCGCTTTTCCAGATGTAACGGATGCGCCACCTGACACTCGCCGATTGATTCGCGATCGCCGTTACTGTCGTGTTCTGACAAATCAGAATGATTTTCCGTTTGACGAAGTTTCGCTGTCGTTTGCATGGAAAGCCCTACACCACGACATGTCGCTTGTGCCTTCGGGTGAGATTCGTCGTGTCTGCGATGTCATTGTTGCAACTCATTCGGGGTTCGATATAGCACCAACCGCTGATCAAGTTGTTGCAGCAGAGTCACACTACATCGATCGCAATTGTGTTACAAACGCTGACTATGCGAGGTTTGTGCAAGCGGATGGCTATGGAGACCCGAAGTACTGGCCCGAGCAAGTTTTGCCAAACGTCCTACAGTTTGTCGATAGCACCGGACAGCCAGGGCCAAAGTACTGGTCCAATGGGAATCCGCCCCCGCAGAAACTAGATCATCCAGTCGTCGGAATTTGTTGGCACGAAGCAAATGCGTTTGCAAATTGGGCTGGAAAACGGTTGCTACAGTCAGACGAATGGCAGCGAGCAGGGACGTGGCCGAAAGGGCACAACGGTCCTGGGACCGAGTTGCGATATCCGTGGGGCAATGGATTCGATCCGTTAAAGGTCAACATCTGGGCCAGTGGAATAGGTGATACCGTTCCTGTTACATCCTATAGTGCCGGAAGCACGCCCAACGGAGTACGTCAACTGATTGGCAATGTTTGGGAATGGGTGGACACATTGTTCAGCCCTCATTCCGATGCCAGCGTCTCGGTCGCTTTGACTGAAACAATGGCCGAGATTCGTGGCGGTGCGTTTGACACGTACTTTCAAACGCAAGCGAGTTGCCAATTTCGTACCGGCCAACCACTTTTGTATCGGGGCCCCAATGTCGGCTTTCGGTGCTGTGTTAGCGTCAATGCTTTGCTAGACACTGCCCCCGATTACGACTCGATGACTTCCTCGGATGATAGCCAATGATCGCCAAACCAAATCAAATACACGAAGGCTTTGCGCCAATTGTGTTCAACTGCATTTGCTGCGACAACCGACTCGAACAACGCGACGAATACTGTACGGAATGCAATACTCCCACGGTGCTCTCTTACACGGTCGCGACGCGTGGTGGGGCTCAGAGTTTCGTCTCAGTTTTGGGGGCAAGCAATGCGGGAAAAACCGTCTATCTGGGTTTGCTATTGGATATCCTCAGTAAAGGTGATAAGTCATTTCGTGGCTTTGCGACCGGTGCCTTTTCGATGGACCTTCAAGAGCAAGTTGTCACAGCGCTTGAGGGGAGAACGTTTCCAGAAAAAACGCCATCCGAAGCCGATTTGTGGAAGTGGTTGCATTGCCAGATATCGGTTGCAGAGAAGAAAAAGGCACGCAATGTCGACCTCATCTCTCCCGACCTTGCAGGCGAAGCAATCGCAATGGAAGTCAACCAAATGGGAACCTACCCGGTAATCGGCCACGTCGTGAAAAAGTCGAACGGGATTATGATCTTGTGTGACTCGATGCGAGTGCGAGATTCCGGCTCGGGTGAGGATCTCTTTGCCATCAAGTTGGCCAGCTACATTGCTCATATGCATGGGTTAGAAAACCAAAGGAGTTCGTGGCGAACAAGGACTGCCGGACCAGCGGTAGCGATCGTGTTTACGAAATGTGACGGGTGTCCCGAAGCACTAGAAGATCCCCGCCAATTCGCTGCGAACAACACATCGCGACTGTACGAATATTGCGGAGAGAAATTTAAGCGTCACGAATTCTTTGCGTCCAGCGTTGCTGGAAGTTCGGGCTTGCTTGCCGACTCGCGCGGTCGAAGAATGCGAATTCCATTCCACATCCAGCCATGTGGCGTCCTGGAACCCTTGCGGTGGATCATCAGCCAAGACAGTTAAGAAGGGGTCGTCGAACATGGAAACAATGAACGTCGAACAGGCAGTGTTCGCGTCGTCCGATCGTGGCAGCATGAAGGGCTATCAACTAGTCTCGAAGTCCTCAGGATTAGATCGAGCTTCCAGTGCTGAATTGTCTCGCTGGTCGCCCACTCGGTTATCAGGCGATAACCTTAACCATTGGATATTGAACTGTTTCCCTATCTGTAATAACTCGGTTGCAATCACTCGCACTGTATTTGGTGGGCCAGAATACAGCGGCCGTGGGGGTACCGAAGTGGTCACGATGTTGCTCGTGCTCCACGACGAACAGTTCGCAGCGTATGGATTTAATCCAGTTGCGGTCGCGCGGACCGCAATGGCAACTGGCTACCTTCGATTGCCACTTGACATGACACAGACGCTGCTTACACCAGTAGAGCTGCCGCGTCGGCCGATCACAGTCAGACGCGATTGCGGTGAAAATGTTGATGAGCAGGTTATCGAAAAAGTCGCCAAGTTGCTCGACGATTCCCATCGTGTCGCAGTGGGCGG
>JGI12210J13797_10422287_pt1 | contig 13110 bp, 10 predicted proteins | sample ElkSlonscriptome_3_FD_13797 | JGI IMG/M metagenome (IMG submission 13797)
GCCTGGCTAGAGCGCCTGGTTTGGGACCAGGAGGTCGCATGTTCGAATCATGTCGCCCCGATTATCGAAAAGCCCGTGTTTTACCACTAAAACGCGGGCTTTTTTCGTTCCTCATTTGCAGGAAAAAATCGTTCGGTAGTAAAACGCGATCGATCTTAGACTTGTCCGATGCTTCTACGGATCAAGTACTTGGGCGACGTGTACTTCATCTAACGATCCCCCGCATGGGAGAGGCTAGCCGAAAGATCTAGCTTCTTGAGTAATCGTTTGACGGCGATTCATCCGGGTAGTCCGCTTCGAGGTCGGGCGGTGCAAAATGGATGGAGGCCATCGATGGTCCGATGACCGTGGTAAGTTTCTTACGTTTTGGCAGTTTTATGTTGTCATCTCGACAGCGGTTTTAGCATGAGCCAGTTTGGCGGTTTGGCTGGGGGGTGGCAGCTAGGGTTAATGGCGGTTTTTTAGCTGGGCTCGAATTATTCTGGTAGGTCGTTCTTGACTGCTGCGGGTCGCGTAGTGGTCGTTTCTAAAATCGCCTCACCGAGGAGTGAACGCTCCAGCGGTGAGACTTGACCTACAGGGAGTTAACGCTCCCCTTGGCCCAACCACAACTTGCTCGACTTCGCCTCCGCTGGCAAGACGAACGAACCCGATTTTCACCTCGAAATTGCTTGCTCAAGGGGTGCAATCGCTATTTCCTGCCTAATCATCCCTTGGATCGATACTGCTCAGGCGATTGTAAGGCTGCTGCCCGCCGCTGGCGGAGCGCTAGAGCCAATCTAAAATACCGAGCTTCAGACAGAGGGAAACAGAATCGCCGTGACCAGGCGGCTCTGTGACGAAGCACGCGAGTCGCTGCGGCTGGGGCTGTTGACACCCACTCAAGCCCGCCATCTCACCCGGTTGCCGCGCGGCAACCAGATGGCGGCCAGCGATGCGGCGCTGACTTCGCGTGAACTCTCCGACGTGTTGACCTCCTCTCCGCCAGCAGCACTGCCGAACAGACCCACTTCGTCCTCTCTCAACCGCGCGAAGCTCTGCGGCAATCGCAAGCCGACTACGTCCATCAGTGGGATCCACGCGTGAGTGCTGCGGGCAATCGAGTCGCCAAGCGTCTCGCTTTACTCTTGGACTGCCTAGCGAAGATGAACAGTTGGCTCCGTTACAAAGGCCGAGCGGAACTGCAAGCAATCGATCGTGAAACGTTAACCGGTGGCTTCGTCAAGCTCGAACAAGAAGCCATGCTCGTCGCCGAAGCGGTCGGCGACTTCTTGAAGGAGTTGAAACTGCCATGAACAGCGAACAGAAAAACGAAGTTATTTACCGCTGGCAGAACCAGCAATCGCCGAGTCCGACGACCGCAACTCCCACCATGGCACTTCGATCGTCCAGCGTGACTTCTCTGTCAACACGGACCGGAACATCTACCGCTGTTTCAAGTGCCAGGCAGGCGGCAATGCATTGGAGCTCTGGTCCAGCTATCGTCGTCTGCCCATCTACGCCGCCGCACAAGAAATCCAGTGCCGACTTCGTCAAAACACGCAACCGAAAAACACAGCTAGTCAACCACGAATCAAGCAGCCGGCAATCAGCCAACCCCGCTAAACTGGCTCAATTCTAAACCGCTATCGACATCCGCGGCGAACACTTCTTGGTGGTGTTTGACCGAGCGAGGGCGGTTCTGACGCGTTATTCGGTCGCGGGAAGCGAGTTGTTGAAACAGGGGCCGGTATTCAGCGTCGCACGAGCGACCATTGATAATGACCGTACTCATCTTGAAGCGGTGAGAATGTTGACGACGTTGACCGATACGGTGCGCCGCTTTGTAGTTTCCCAGACGGAGGATGCTGCTGTTGTTACCGTGCATCGAACGCTCGACGGACTCTACCGCCCGGAACAGGTTCCTCAATGGAAGAAAGACCGCGGAAAGCCGGAAAAGAGTGGGCCGGGCGGCTTTCATGTGAGCGAAGTCTATCGGGTACTCGGCGATGGATGCATTGAGGTGGTCTGCGCAGTGGAGCCTTTCGGTCTGCTGCCAGATTTACAGCGTATTGGATATGAGTGGACGACGCCCGCCGGGTTTGATCGGTTTGACTGGTATGGGCGGGGTCCGCATGAATCGTATGGCGATCGCCGGGCCAGCGCCTACCTTGGGGCGTATCACGGCACGGTCGACGAGCAGTTTGTCAACTATCCGGTGCCGCAGGAAAACGGTAATAAAACCGATGTGCGCTGGGCGATGCTGCGGAACGATTCGGGGGCGAGGATTAAGATTTATGGCCAGCAGCCGTTGTCGGTATCGGTCCGCCACTATTCCACTGAAAATCTTGAGGCCGCGAAACATCCGTATGATCTAAAGAAGATCGATGAAACCGTGATGAATATTGACTATCAGCATGGGCCGCTCGGAAATGCCAGTTGCGGGGCCGGGCCGCTCGATAAATACAAGATTAAAATCGCACCTGCTCGTTTTAACTTCTACATCGAAGGTTTTGGCGCAGGTTCAGAATAATTGAATGGGAGACAAAATGATGATGCAACAACGACTACTAATTTCATTGATCGCCGGAGCCATGCTTTCGTGCACGGCTTGGGCGAAACAGGATCGACCGAATATTGTCTGGCTAACGACAGAGGACAATTCGGCCAACTGGTATAGGCTCTATAATCCCGAGCATGGGGTAGAGATGCCCAATCTCGAGCGGCTGGCGAAGGACGGGCTGGTGTTCAATCATGCCTATTCCTGCGGTGCGGTCTGTTCCGTGGCCCGTAGTACGATCATTTCCGGTTGTTACGGCCCACGCACCGGTGCTCAGTATCATCGCAGGCAGGAGCCGGTCGCCATGCCGGAAGGCCTGAAGATGTTCCCGTATTACCTTCGCGAATCCGGATACTATACGACCAACAACAAGAAGGAGGACTACAATTATCTACCGACTGATAAACGGGGCGTTTGGGACGAATCTTCTCCAAGGGCCAGCTTCCGCAACCGCAAATCCGGACAACCGTTCTTTCATGTCAAGAATTGCACCCGGACGCATGAAAGCCAGCTCTTCGGCGATTTACCGAAAGGAAAAGACTATATCGTGGATCCTGCCGATGTGCAGTTATTTCCCTATCATCCCGATACACAGCTCTTCCGCGAAAAGTATGCCCAGTACCTCACCCTCAACAGAATGGCGGATCAGGAAATGGGTAAGACGCTACGGCAGCTCGAAGAAGATGGCTTGATGGATGACACCTTTATCTTCCATTACGGGGATCACGGTGGTGTGCTGCCCGGCGGAAAAGGCTACGCCCACAACGACGGTCTTCAAGTGGCGATGGTGGTCTATGTACCGAAAAACTGGCAGCATTTGGTTCCGGCGCCGCGCGGATCGCGGATCGACGGCATTGTCGAATCTGTAGATCTCTCCGCCACGGTATTGAACCTCGCTGGCGTGGACATCCCGGACGAGATCGATGGAGAACCGTTTCTGGGCAAAGGCGTTACGCTGAAGGAGCTCAATCAACGTGACACCGCCTATGGGTATGCGGAACGGTTTGATGAAAAATATGATATGGTTCGTTTTTTGCGAAAAGGAAGATACAGCTACTGGCGCAACTACCAGCCGTTTAACTTTGACGGACTGCACAACTTTTACCGCTATAAACAGCCGGCCTTTGTTCAATGGCGGGATCTAGCCAGGGCCGGAAAGCTCAGTGACGTTCAGTCGGCCTTCTATCAATCCCGTCCGCCGGAGCAGCTTTTCGATCTGGAAAAGGATCCGCATGAGATCAACAATCTGGCCGATGACCCGGCCTACGCGGATGTCTTGGTGCAAATGCGTCGTGCGTTGCAGGAAAAAGAAAAATCGCTGCCGGATGTCGGGTTCTTCCCGGAATCGGTGGTGCTCGAAGAAGGCGCGGGCCAGGCCGCCGCTTTTGCCGAGAAGAACCGGAAACAGATTGGCCAGCTGATCGAAATTGCCGACCTGCAGCTAAGCCCCTTTCCGGAGGCAAAGCAACGGATTGAAAAGGCATTGGCGTCCTCGGTAGCTGAGGAACGCTATTGGGGACTCATCACTTGTAGCGTGTTTGGCGATCAAGCGCTTGCGCTAAGCCAATCCATCAAAACGTTGGCGGACGAAGATCCGAACCGCCTCGTGCGAACCCGGGCAGCCGAGTTTCTCGGGCTGACCGGTGCCGGCGATCCGGCACCCATTCTGTTCGAGGTGCTGGAGGAATGTGAAGACCCGGTTGAAGCCAATCTGATCCTCAACAGCATGGTCCTGCTTCGCGACGGTTCGGGTATTGAATTTGATCAATCGAAAGCGGAAGGGGCAGCCTGGACAAAACTCGGCGGCCTCGTTCCCCATCGCGTTGAATACCTGTTTGGAATTACTGAAGCATCCAAGAAAGAGTAATGGTAGGAAATGCATGAAGAGTTTACGCAAAGCATGGCTGTTTGTTTTTTTGCTCGGAGCACTGTTCGTTCAAACGCAGGCGGCCGCGAAAAACGTGCTGTTTATTTCCATCGACGACCTGAAGCCGTGGCTGGGATGTTATGACCATCCGGTCGTCAAGACTCCGAACATCGACCGGATTGCCGAAATGGGTACCGTTTTTCGTCGGAACTATTGCCAGGTTGCGATCTGCGGTGCGACGCGCATGAGCGTCATGACCGGTCTGCGTCCCGATACGACACAGGTCTACAACATGGGCGGGAAGATTTATCACATCGATACCGCTATGTGGAATGGCGGAAAATATCGGTCGAAGGGATGAACTACATTTTTAGCGGTGAAGTGACAGGAGTAGAGCTGTACGATTACGAAAGGGATCCGAATGAAAGCCGGAACCTAGCCGGATATCCCGAATACGTTGAAGCATCAGAGACACTACAAAATGCCTTTACCCGGCGGTTGGCGCATCTTCCACCTCGGACGAATTAGAAATGAATACCATGAATCACTTACATTACTTGATGAAACATCAAAAACGATAACTAGTGTGTGCACCCTTTTTATTGCTTGGAATTGTATCGTCGGATTGACGCGAACGCTCATCGAGCGGAAACGCGCTGTTTTAGCCGTGATCGGTTTGATGATCTTGGCTGGCGTTGTGCCTCAAAGAGCTTCTGCAAATGCGGACGGAAAATATAATGTGTTATACATCATCGCGGATGACCTGAACGATTACGTATCCGCGCTGGGTGGCCACCCCTTGGTGGAGACGCCTAACCTCGACCGGTTGGCCAAGACATCCATTACGTTTACCAATGCACAGACCAACGCGGGTTGGTGTGCTCCGAGTCGGGCCAGTTTCATGACGGGGGTGGCACCGTGGCATTCAGGAATCGTGACCGCCATGCCCCTGCAGCAGCGGGTCTTGAAACACTGTGTTTCGCTTCCGGCCTATTTTAAAAGCAACGGCTACTACGCGGAAACTGAATATGATCCGGAGCTGGGCTACATGACCCCGGACAGAGTCAACGCCAGCTTGGTCGTAGATTGGCTGGCGGATCGAGGTGAAGGGCTCAAAGAGCCCTTTTTTCGTCAATGTGGGTTTTATCCGACCTCACAAGCCACTGTTTATCCGCGTACCCGGATTGACGAAAGGTGGCCAGCGCGTCGACGAACCGGTCTCCCTCATCGACATCTATCCTACCCTAAAGGACCTTTGTGGACTTGAGGGGCCAACATTTACCGAAGGAGGCCACCCGCTCTCCGGCCACAGTTTGCGTGGCCTCTTGGAAGATCCGGAAGGCGGGAAGTGGGCGGGGGATGATGTCGCCATCACGGCTATTTCCAGGAATTGGATCGCGCCCAAAGAGATGTTGAAAATGTCGGTTGAGAAACTGCGGGAAAATCAAGAATTCTCCATTCGTTCCAAGCAATATCGGTATGTCTACATATCCGATGATGAAAGCTACCTCTACGACCTGGCGAATGATCCCATTGAAAGTCGCAATCTGAGCGGTGATGCCAAATACAAGAAGGTGCTCCAGGAGTTCAGAAAAAAAGTAGATGAGCTTTAGGGATCCTAGTTCCCGCTTGTTGGTCGCGGATGAAAAACTATGAGGCGCCGACGAAAAAGAGACAACCAATGATGATTAGAAACCACGTCGTAAAAATGAAGGCATCCGGGGCTCCGTCCATTCTCAATATCTCGTCCGAAGCGACGGCCGGGGGTGGGCTGGCCTATCTACAGACGGGAGATGCTGTTCGAATTGATCTCAATCAACGTCACGTCAACCACCTCGTGCCGCAAGAGGAATGGGAACGACGAATTGCGCGAGCGAATGTAAGCGTGATTGAACCCCAGACCTGGTGGCAACAATTGTTCCAGCAAACCGTCGACGACCTTGGCTTCGGCGCGGTGTTTCCTGAGATGACCCATACAGAAATATCCGCGATCAATCCCCGCGGGACTCCCACTGACCTGAACGATTCCAACAATTACGAAAACAAAAATGGATAGAAGAACGTTTATTGGAGATGGGCTAGCGGCTGGTCCATTGAGTGCAATTCCGGTTTTTACAAAGCGTCTGGTAGCAGCTCCCAGCGAATCAGTACCGTTGCATCGAAAAGGTGATGCATCGCCGTATCATGATGATCCCATCGCTGCTTCAGTCCAATGGTTGAAGGATGCAATGATCAATCTCCCGCAGATTCCGGCAACTCGCCGGCTTTCCTTGTGCGTGATCCTAGGAATATGCAGGACGCTCACGCGGAGAAGAAGGGTTCGAATGACTTCTGTAGAAATGAAACCTATGAAAAGTATAATCTCAATCGTGCTGACACTGGTGGTCGCCCTCTCCTCGGTGCAGGCGGAGCAACCCAATATCATTTATGTCAACACCGATGACTGGGGGATCATGCGTACCGATCGGACCCCGAGCCCTCTAGCCGCATGGGAAGTTCCCGGCCTGGATCGTCCGGTTACCGAACAGGACAAACAGGAAGCCGAAACGGTTGCTAAATAGCCGAACGCAGAAATCGGAAAAACAGAAATCGGAAATCACAAAATGAAGAATAAAATCGTTTGCTCGAACCATGGTTGTTCATTGTTGCTCGCGCTGCTGTTTTGGTTTTGCGGAAACCTCGAATCGAATGGGGCCACGCAAAATCTTTGGTATCAGCAACCGGCGACCGATTGGGAATCTCAGGCGCTGCCGATTGGAAATGGATTTATCGGCGTGATGTTTTTCGGTGGGGTTGAAAAAGAACAGCTTCAGTTTACCGAAGGAACCTTGTGGAGGGGCGGGCCGGGCACCGGAAGCGATTATAACTTTGGCTTAAAAGAAGGCGCCTGGAAACATCTGGCGGAAGTACGCCGCTTGTTGGACAAAGGGAAGATGAAGCAAGCGCATGAACTGGTCAGCAAGGAACTGACGGGTGAAATCAGTGATACGGGAGTATTTCCCGGCGATTACGGAGCTCATCAAACGATGGGCGACATTTTTGTTGAAATAAAGCATGAGGGAGAGGCAACCGACTACAAACGCGAATTGGATATTGAAAAAGCCGAGGGCCGCGTCACCTATTCAATCGGAGATACCCATTATTCGAGGACCTATTTCGGCAGCTATCCGGCTAAGACCATGGTCTATCGTTTTGAAAGTTCCAAGCCGACCAACTATTCCGTTCAGTACACGACGGCCCAACGGAAGAACCGCGAAACATTTAGCAATTCGACGTATCGGTTTCAGGGCGAAGTCGCTGATAATGCCATGCAGTTCGAGACTCGGATGAAGTTTGAAACGGACGGCGACGTCACCTATGCAAACGGTAAGGTCGATGTTTCCGGGGCCAAAATCCTGACCATTTATCATGTGGCCGCTACGGACTATACCACGGAGTTTCCAGGATATAAGGGCAATGATTATGCAGCGGATAATGAGCGGGCGCTGCAAGCCATTGCAGATAAATCGTATGACGCCGTGCGCCAGGAGCACCGGCAGGACTATCAATCCTTGTTTCAGCGAGTGGAATTTAATCTGGGAGGCGAAAATCGAGATCACTTGCCGACGGATATTCGGCTGGTCGAATTTTTCAAAGGGGCGGACGATCCGGGCTTGGAATCGCTTTTTTTCCAATACGGGCGCTATTTGATGATCGCAGCTTCTCGCCCCGGAGGCATGCCGCTGAACCTGCAGGGTAGATGGAATAACAGTAATAAACCGCAGTGGACGTGTGATTATCACATGAACATCAATCAGCAAATGCTCTATTGGCCGGCCGAAGTTACCGGTTTGAGCGAATGTCATCAGCCGCTCTTCGATTACATGCAAACACTGGTTGAACCGGGGCGGAAATCGGCCCAAACGTTCTTCAATGCGCAGGGCTGGACGGTCAACACCATGAACAATCCATTCGGGTACACCTCCCCGGGTTGGGGTTTGCCCTGGGGATATTTCCCGGGCGGGGCGGCATGGTTGTGTCAGCACCTGTGGGAGCATTACGCGTTCACCCAGGACAAAGAATTTTTGGCGCAAACCGCCTACCCGTTGATGAAAGAAGCCGCGCTGTTCTGGATCGATTATTTGATCGAGGACGAAAACGGACATTTGGTTTCGTCACCATCGTATTCACCGGAGCATGGAGGCATTTCCCGTGGCGCATCGATGGATCACCAAATCGCCTGGGACGTACTCAACAACTGTATTGCCGCAGCGGAGGTGTTGGGGACCGATCAAGCCTTTGCGAACGAGGCGAAATCGGTTCGGGACCAAATTTTTCCGCCGACCATCGGCAGATGGGGACAATTACAGGAATGGAAAGAAGATGTGGATGACCCCAATAGTAAACACCGCCACGTATCGCATCTGTTTGCTTTGCATCCGGGTAAACAGATATCCTTAGAAGAGACCCCTGAGTTGGCCGAGGCTGCCAGGGTCAGCCTGAATGCCCGAGGTGATGGTGGCACCGGGTGGTCATTGGCCTGGAAGGTCAACTTCTGGGCGCGATTGAAAGACGGAGACCGTGCCCATCAGTTGTTGAAAAATTTGCTTCGGCCCATGTCGGTCAAGACCGGGCAACGAGGCGGCACGTTCGCTAACTTGTTTTGCGCCCATCCCCCGTTTCAGTTAGACGGAAATATGGGCGGCATTGCCGGGATGGCTGAAATGCTGATGCAGTCGCACGCCGGGAAAATCGAACTGCTTCCGGCCTTGCCATCGGCTTGGCCAAGCGGTCGTGTCAAAGGGTTAAAGGCAAGGGGTGGCTACGAGGTGAACATCGCTTGGCAAGATGGAAAACTGGTCGTCGCGGAAATCGTTGCCTCCGACGATGGCGTATGCCACGTCCGCTACAACGGCGAGACACAATCCAAACAACTAACCGGCAACGGAGTTTGGACGGTTTCCTTTTAACCTTTAAAAAATCGAAGAATGAACATGATGAGAAATTCGCTTACCACGGTGCTCTTCCTGATCGCCACCCTATCGATGGCTCGGGCGGAAGAACCCAACATCATTCTGTGCATGACGGATGACCAGGGGTGGGGCGACACGGGCTACAATGGGCATCCTGTGCTCAAGACTCCGAACCTTGACCAGATGAGTAGGGAGGGCATCACCTTCACGCGATTCTATTCTGCGGCTGCGATGTGTTCCCCGACCCGTGCCAGTTGCTATACGGGACGCAATCCATATCGAATGGGGGTGACTTTTGCGATGGAAGGAATGCTGGAGGAGCGCGAGATTCCAATCACGACGGTCCTCAAACAGAAGGGCTATACCACGGGGCATTTTGGTAAATGGCATCTGGGAACGTTGTCAAAGAAGGAGGGGGACCAGGCGCGATGGGGCGCCTTCGCAAAGAATCCTGTCCGCTACTATTGTCCACCCTGGGAACGTGATGTGGATGTTAGTTTTGTGACCGAGTCCAAAGTCCCGACCTGGGATCCGTTACTCCATCCCGGGAACATTAAGGGGAAAGACAAGGAGGAAGACAAAGGGAAGCTCTTCGGAAACGATTATTTCACGGGTCCGGAGCAAACAGTAACGGAAAACACATCGGGGGATGATTCGCGGGTCATCATGGATCGAGCCTTGCCCTTTATTAAGCAAGCAGTCGCTAAAGAAACTCCCTTTCTGGCCGTGATCTGGTTTCACACGCCCCACTCTCCGGTTGTCGGTGGCGAGAAATACCGGCAGATGTATGCCGAACACCTGGAGAACGAGCAGCACTATTATGCCTGCATTACCGCTATGGACGAACAGGTGGGACGCCTGCGAGCCGAGTTGGAAAACCTTGGCGTCGCCGAAAATACGATGCTTTGGTTCTGCTCCGATAACGGCCCCGCACGCCAGAATTCACCTCGGCATGTCGGGACAGCCAAGCACCTGTCCGGTTACAAACTGTCGATCAATGAAGGCGGTATTCGCGTGCCGGGTCTGATGGTTTGGCCGGGCATCGTCAAACAGCCGAAAATGATCGACGCACCCTGTGTCACCTCCGATTATTTTCCAACGATTCTTGACGCTCTTGGTGTGCCGCTTCCGACAGACCGCAACTACGATGGCATCAGTCTGCTTCCGTTGATCTGTGGTGAACGCACTTCTCGCAACAAGGCCATCGGTTTCCTGAATCGAAAGGGCAGTGAGGTCGTCTGGATGGAAGAGCAGTACAAATTGATTAGCAAGGGGAAACAGATTTTCCTTTATGACATTCTCAATGACGAGAGCGAAAAAAACAATCTCGCTGATCAACTCCCGGAAGTCACCAGACGCATGCAACAGGAACTCGCCGTATGGAAAGACGAGGTCATGGAGGAACTTAAGATCGTAACCGAAGCCAATCCAAATCGCTGAGGCATGCAAAGATGGGAAATTGCATAAGGTAATCTTCTAGCGAATGATTCATTAACCTGAAATTGGAAACTTGAGAGACAAAAAGATGAGGGAATTGATTACGCTGATCGTATTCGTTTCGGCGGCGACGCTTCAGGCTGCTGAGAAACCGAACATTATGTTTATCTTTGCGGATGACCTGACCCATGAAGCCATTGGCGCCTATGGTTTGTCGGAGGTAAAAACGCCTAACCTGGATCGGTTAGCGGAACGCGGAGTTTCGTTCACCCGCGCCTACAACATGGGCGCGTGGGGCGGCGCGGTCTGCGCGGCCAGTCGTTCGATGCTGAATACGGGGTGCAGCGTCAATCGTGCCCAAGAAGGCGTCAAAAAATATCCGCAGTGGGCCGAACTGATGAAGCAGGCCGGATATGCGACCCATATGACCGGCAAATGGCATGTGCCCGGCGCGGAGCCCAAGTTTGATGTGGTTCAGCATGTGCGCGGCGGCATGCCGAAACAAACCGAAGAGCGTTATAACCGGCCTTTCGATCCGGATAATTATGAAAATGAATGGAAGCCGTGGGACAAAAAATACGGCGGTTTCTGGGAAGGCGGCACTCACTGGACCCAGGTGGTAGCGGACGACACGCTGGCATTTATTGACCAAGCGAAGAATGATGACCGTCCCTTTTTCATGTATTCGGCGTTCAATGCGTCGCACGATCCGCGTCAGGCCCCGAAAGAGTACGTGGAAATGTATCCACTCGATACGATCCACGTGCCCGAAAACTATCTGCCGGAATATCCGTATGCCGACGATATCTGCGGTAAAAGACTGCGCGATGAACGGTTGGCTCCGTATCCGAGGACGGAATATGCCGTAAAAAGAAATCGCCAGGAATACTATGCGACCATCACTTATATGGACCATCATATCGGCCGCATGCTCGATGCGCTGGAGGCCAGTGGAAAAGCGGATAATACCTACATTATCTTTACGGCCGATCACGGGCTGGCGGCCGGGCATCATGGCCTGTTGGGCAAACAGAATATGTATGAACATTCCATGCGGCCGCCATTTATCATTGTCGGGCCCGGCCTGAAGCCAAACTCAAAAATCGACACCCCGATTTATCTGCAGGATGCGATGGCGACAGCTCTGGAGATTGCCGGCATTGAAAAGCCTTCACATGTCGAATTCAAAAGCCTTATGCCCCTGCTAATGGGAAACGAAAAGACACATTACGAGACCATTTACGGGAAATATACCCATACGCAACGGATGATCATCGATGGCGATTGGAAGCTTGTCTTCTACCCGTTCGCGACTAAGAAGATGCGGCTGTTTAATCTGAAAAAAGATCCCCAGGAAATGCATGACCAGATCGATAATCCGGAATATGCGTCTCTCGTTCAAAGGTTGAGGGCCAGATTCGAGGATTTGCAAGTCGCAATGGACGATGACCTCGACCTCGAAAATCCCGTCCGCAGTCGGAAGAATAAATAGACTAAGAAAAGCATAAAGGCCACGACCGTCAAATCGGAATCAAGACTTGGAAAAGCCGGAAGTTGATTGTGCGGGAAAACTGAACCTCAATTGGAGTTTAATTGATACCTATGAAATACGTACTGCAATTAGCATTTATGCTCATCGCGCTGACTTGCCAGGCGCAGACTCGACCCAACATATTGTTTATCGCCATTGACGATATGAATGACTGGACCGGGTTTCTAGGTGGTCATCCCCAGACGCAGACGCCGAACATGGACCGACTGGCGAAAAAGGGCGTCAACTTTACCAACGCGCATTGTTCGGCGCCGGGCTGCTCGCCGAGCCGCAACGCCTTGCTCTATGGCGTTGAGCCGTTCCATTCCGGTCTCTATGCCTTTTATGATCAAGAAGAATTTTCAGAGCAGGTCTTGGAGGGGTATACTTCGTTACCCGAGTTTCTCAAGTCTTGGTTGATTTCAAGTCGGCTTCCAACCAGTCGATTTCGGCTGCGGGAATATTCGCATCGGTCCACACCGAATTCTTGCGTCCATAAGGTTTGCCATCGCTGCGAAAACAGGCATCGAGCACGACAAAGTGAACGCCACTTCGGTCAAAGGAATAATATGATTTCTCTTGTCCCACCCAGCCGAGGAACTCTTCCTTTTTGAGCGTATCGACACAGTGGTTACCCAGAACATAGTGACGGTCGCTGTTGATCGCTGAAAATTCTCGATCAATCGTCGTCAAATACCGTTGCTCGGCTTCGACGGAATCGGCGGCGTCAATCAAGTCACCAAGCTCGACAACGAACGACGGTTTGTCCTGTTCGAATTGAGTT
>JGI12210J13797_10468747_pt1 | contig 13110 bp, 12 predicted proteins | sample ElkSlonscriptome_3_FD_13797 | JGI IMG/M metagenome (IMG submission 13797)
GGAAAGACTCAGTTAGGTGAGAAAAGTGCCCTAATAAGTGATAGCTACTTTTGGTTTTTTTTCTTCTCAATCACATCGCGAATACGCGCGGCACTTTGGTAGTCTTCTTTAGCTAGTAGCTTGGCTAATAATGCTTCCAGTTCTGCTAACGGATAATCAGAGAAAGGTCCTTTCTTACCTACTACCACGGTTGAGTCAGGAGCGAACCCCGCCGCATCGAGTACCTCAGACGTAGTATAAATTGGACAGGCAAAGCGCACCGAGAGAGCCACTGCATCGGAGCTCCTAGCTTCTATAGTGACTATTTCTTCTGAAGTATTTTTAAGTTGAAGCTGGGCGTAAAATCTATTATCCTTCAGTTTGTAGATGAACACCTCTTCTAAAGTAGCCTGCAAGGCTTCCAATGTCAGCTTAAACAGATCATGAGTTAGTGGGCGCTGGGGCTGCATATTTTCCAAAGCCATCGCAATAGCTTGTGCTTCAGCCTTACCAATGACAATCGGCAAACGACGCCCGCCCGGACGTTCTTCTAATATTAAAGCAAAATTACCGGGGTGAGATTCGCTATCGGTCAGCGCTACAACATCCATTACTATTTTTTCCATAATCAGTACTTTTCGGAAACCGGAGACCGAAGTCCGGAATGCATACACATCACTTAAACTAGTATTCATTGTTAAACAAGTTCCAAGAACACTATGTGTTACCGTTCTTTCTAAATTTCGGTCTCCCTTAAAAGTTTTCAATCAGCACAATGCGATGGTTACCGGTATCGGCTACCGCCATTGTTCCTGCGCTAATGGCTACCGAAAAAGGCCAGTACAACGTATTGGTAGTACCATTAATCGTCTCAGCATTTTCGCTACCGGTGGAAAAGTTTTCAGGACCAATCACATTATCTGCCGCCTGATTATGTTTCCGGGGCAACTTTTCAAATTGCAGCAACCGGCTGTTACCCGTATCGGCTACCCATAATTCATTATCATTGAAACAACTATCGTAGCACCAATTGAGCGTATTGGCTCGGGGAAATAGCCCAAACTGATTTTGTCCGTTAGCATCCCGGTCAGGCTGCCCAATAATTACTGAAGCGGGTTGACTGAACGCATCGTCCCGGTGTTCCCACAATAGTACCCGGTAGTACTGCGTATCAGTTATGGCTAGCTGCCCGTGCGTACTTAATTTAATTGAGTACGGCCATATGGCGTGCTGATGGTCGTAATCGCGATCACTAAAACTATCTTTTCCAATTACTTTATCGGCTGGGGCATTATTCACAACCGGTATCTGATCATAGTATAGCACCCTTCGGTTTCCCGTGTCGGCCACCCATAGGTGCTCTCCGTCTGAAGTAAGTCCGTAGGGCCAGTACAGGCTGCGTTCGGAGGGGGTACTTCCTACTCCCTGCTGATTGGGTTCATTACCGGAAAAGTCCGTTTGTCCGATCACTACATCGGCAGGCTGTCCCAGTTGAGTTGGAAACTCATGCCAAATCAGCACCCGGTGATTCCAGGCATCGGCAACCGCTAGTACCTTACCATCGCTCCACAAACCCGAAGGGTACTGCAAAGTGGAAGCACTTACGTTGCTACCTTGGTTGCGCCCGGTACCCGTAGCCCCATCCTGACCCAGCACTACATCTGGTGGAAAATATTCTTTAGCAGGCACTTGGTTCCAGATAAAAACCCGGTTTTGCCCAGTATCTGATACCAGCAATTTGTTGCCTAGCAGATGCACTCCGCGCGGGGCTAAAAATGGACTATCGGGTGCCCCTTGGAAAATACGAAGTTTAGCGTTAGGACTAGAAAGGTGGATAGCCATATTCAACAGATTCGGGGAAGTTGTTCGCCTGCTAGCATATTCACTACCCGTCGGCCACCAATACCGCTGGTTAAAACTACCTGGCGAGGATGTTGGTCAGTTACTTCACCAATACACGCTGACTTTAAAAAACCGGAATCTCGTAATTGCTCCAGAGCGTCTTCATAAATATTCTTGGCAACAATCGCCAGGAAAAGTCCTTCGTTCGCCACGTAGAGTGGATCTAACCCTAGCAGTTCACAAGCTCCCGCTACCTGTTCTTCTACCGGAATATCGGCTTGCCGAAGGTCTACCCCCAGATTAGCGCTACGAGCAATTTCGTTAAGTACCGTACCTACTCCACCCCGGGTAGGGTCGCGCAGTAGGTGAATTGATGGACCAAACGCGTCTAATAATTTCTGTACTGGTTGATGAAGCGGGGCCGAATCCGTCTGGATTTCCGTTTCAAACTCCAGCCCTTCCCGCACCGACATGATGGCCATTCCGTGGTTGGCTAATGATCCGCTCACAATAATTTTATCGCCCGCTTGCACTTGGTTGATGCCGATTTTACTCTGAGCGTGTACCTCGCCGATCCCGGCAGTATTGACAAAAAGCTTGTCGCCTTTGCCTCGCTCCACCACTTTGGTATCGCCGGTGACTACTTTCACCCCGGCCTGTTGGCAGCACTGCTGAATAGTAAGTAGCACTTCCCACAGTTCGGTCATGGGTAAGCCCTCTTCAATAATCAGGCTTAGTGACAAATACTGCGGCATAGCTCCGCACATTGCCAAATCATTAATGGTGCCGTTAACTGCCAGATCACCGATATTACCGCCGGGAAAGAAGATGGGTGACACTACGAAGCTGTCGGTCGTAAATGCGGTATTCCCACCAAGTTGAAGCAGAGCACCATCGTGACGTTCGCTCTCGGACTCATCCGAGAAGAGACTGAGAATCACGTCGTCGAGCAGCTTATTGGTAAGTAGTCCGCCACTGCCGTGCCCCATGGTAATGACGTCAAAGTCAAGTTCAGGGAGCGGACAGTTGAGTTGCATTCGAAATTGGGTCATAGCCGGTTGTTAGGCTTCTTGGTAGTGAAAATACGCCGCACAGGCTCCCTCGGAGGAAACCATAGGTGCGCCCAGTGGAGTAGAAGGCGTACAGGCTTTGCCGAATTGCGAACACTCAAAGGGTTTTTTTAATCCCCTCAGTACCTGTCCAGCAATGCAGTCCTTACACTCCTCAGCGTGATGAATATTGACGGAGAACTTTTTGTTGGCATCAAAATTAGCTAGTTCAGGCCGTACTTCGTAACCACTCTGCGGAATGGTACCAATGCCTCGCCACTCGCGGTCGGCAATTTGGAATACCTGCTCAATAGCTTGCTGGGCAGCGAGGTTACCTTCAGGGCGCACCACTCGCTTGTACTGATTTTCTAGTTCCCGCTGTCCGCGCTCTAACTGCCGAACGGTCATTAAAATCCCCTGCAGCAAATCAACCGGCTCGAAACCCGTTACCACAATCGGAACCTGGTACTTCTCAGCAATGGGGTAGTACGCATCAATACCCATGATGGTACAAACGTGCCCCGCTGCCAAAAATCCCTCAATTACATTTTCATCGTCGGCTAGTACCGCTTCCATGGCGGGAGGTACCAGTACGTGGGATGCCAGAATAGAATAGTTAGTTAAACCAGCCCGCTGGGCGTGCAGCACCGAAAGCGCGTTAGCCGGAGCAGTGGTCTCAAAGCCGACGGCGAAGAACACCACTTCCCGCTCAGGATTCTCCTTCGCTAGCTTAACGGCTTCCAACGGAGAATAAAGAATACGAACATCTGCTCCCTTGGCCTTCGCTTGTAGTAAGCTGCGCTCAGAACCCGGTACGCGGAGCATATCGCCAAACGAGCAGAGAATTACGTTTTTCTCTTCCGCCAGATAAACTGCCTTATCAATCAGGTTTAGCGGGGTAACACAGACCGGGCAACCGGGACCATGTACCATTGTTATTTCTTCGGGAAGCAAGCCGAGTAGTCCGTTTTTTACGATACTGTGGGTCTGTCCGCCGCATACTTCCATAATTGTCCACGGACGAGTGACCGTTTTGCGGATCTCCTCCAGGTAGGATTGGGCTAATTCTGGATCGCGGTATTCGGTTAGAAATTTCATATTCGTTAGGTTAATGTATTGTTCGTATCGAACTGCTAGTCAAATGAAGGTTTTTATTAGAATCCAGCTTGGCTATCCTTTTTTGTATTTCAATAGCCCGCCGAGCCTTTAAGATCAATCGTTTCAGCCATTTCTTTTCACTTAGCAGAAGAAGAACATACTGTTCCAGAACTTTTTCTTTGATCTCTGCTACTCGGCGGTGGTAGCCGTCCGTTTGCTTCCATCGCTCTCGGCCGTCGGATGTAAGCCTATTGTAGTGCATGTTGTCTAAACAAGAAGGTTGGACGCTATCTTTAGGTTTGAACCTCGGGGTTTAGCTCATCCAATTCGCCGACCTGTTTTAGGTAGTGAAAGGTCTCTTTCGCTTCTTTCTCATCTACCACGCTAATGGCTACACCTACGTGAACCAGCACGTAATCGCCTTCTTGAGCGTGCGGAACCATCTCGAGGGTTGCTTCTTTGGTGATGCCGCCGAACTGCACCTGGGCCATTCGTACTGTGCCGTCGTACTGCATGTCAATTGATTTTATCTTTCCGGGTATTGCTAAACACATACGTTAATTATTAATGGATCGTGGAAAATTGATAGTGAATTTTTGTTAGGCGATAGCTTAGTAAATTAACACATTTGAAACATATTTACCAGGCTTCAATTGATTCGTTTTTCATTACGGCAATCGCTTGAACTTTTTGCTGAATCTGGTAGTAAGCCAGTTGACCAAAAGAAATATTTTCATCGTTAGGAGATAGTTGCTGATGGAAGTACAGTTCGTAGGCGTTGTTCATCAACGTAGAAATCATATCCACCAGCAGAGCGTTTTGAAAAACTCCGCCACTTAGCGCTACTTTTTTGCTATTCTGCTTTTTAGCTACCTGCCGAATACAATCCGCCAGCGAATAGTGGAAGCGAGCCGCGGCAAATCCTATATCGTGATTTCCTTTATCGCGTAGTACTCCATCTATCATAGATGGATATGCAATCGTATCATTAATATTTGCTTCACTTAAATAACTGGTTAGTTTATGATAGCCATGGCGCTGAACGTAATCAGCCGCTAGCGTTTCTAGCAATAGCGCGGCTTCGCCTTCGTAGGTTGTTTGGTCAATTAGTCCGAGAATACTCGCTACTCCGTCGAATAAGCGACCTACGCTAGAGGTTTTTAACCCATCCGGTTTGTGAAGCTGCTGGGTAAAATGTTCCCATTCTACTGCCGAAAATTTCTTGCGAAGCAGTCCGTCTCCCTGAGTTAAAGATAAAGCCGACAGACGGGGTTCCCGCGCCATTTTATCGCCCATCACATGCGGGAAATAGTCAAAATGCGCTATTCGCTGGAAGGAATAGCTTTGATACGTGAAGAACTCACCTCCCCAAATCTGCCTATCATCACCAAGCCCGGTTCCGTCCCAGATTACGCCCAGCACAGGTTCTTCGGTATCAATCAGTTGATTTTCGGCTAGCACTGCCGCAAAATGCGCTTGGTGGTGCTGAATGGTTTCTACCGGAACTTGAAACTCATCGGCCAGCTGATTCCCTAACTGCGTAGAGAAATACTGCGGATGCTGATCGGTTAGAATGACTTCCGGCGACGAACCAAATACCTCAAGCAGGTGATTGAGCACTTTCCGATAGCTTTCCTGGGAATCGTAGCTACCCAAGTCACCTAAGTACTGGCTAACGTACTGATTTCCGCACTGGGTGTAGGCGAAGGTACTTTTCAAGTCGCTACCCATTGCCAAAATAGTTTTATCAGGGATTAATGGTTTGGGCAGTATCAGTGTAGGTGCCATTCCTCGCGAACGACGTAGCAAAATTTTCTGTCTGACTTCCGGGCTAAACCGGACTACCGAATCATCCTGAGGGATAATAATTTCTCGATTATACGTAAGGCGAAAATCTACTAGACTTGACAATTGACGTTCGGCATTCTCTTCGGTATATACAATAGGCGACCCACTGATATTAGCACTGGTGGCTACCAGAGGGCGATTCATTTTCTGCATTAAAACCTCGAACAGGGGCGCATACGGGAACATCACTCCTACCTGCTGTAGGTTTGGAGCAATTTGATCGAGCGCCAGACTTTGCTTCATTGCTGCGGTCACCGGAAGCAGTACAATCGGAGAGACCGGGCCAGTCAGTAACTGCTCAACTTCAGCATCAACTGAAGTTTCTTGTTGCAATTGCGCCAACGAAGGATACATTACGGCCAGCGGCTTGGTCGGACGATGTTTCCTTTTCCGTAGGGTGCTTACTACTTCAGCATTCGTAGCATCACAAACTAACAAGTAGCCGCCTACTCCCTTAATTGCGATAATTGCTCCGTTCCGCAATTCTTCAGCAGCCCGACTAATGACTGATGGCTGTTCTCCAGTCAAGCTGGAGTAAAGATTGGTGATTAAATTTTGTTGAGCATCGTAGAATGAGAACGTAATCGGGCATTGGGGGCAGGTATTAGCCTGCGCGTAGTAGCGACGGTCAGCAGGATCATCGTATTCCTGCTGGCAATCGGCACAAAGCGGAAAGGAAGCCATGGCGGTAGTCGCCCGGTCGTAGGGTAGACCTTTTATGATAGAGAAACGGGGGCCACAGTGAGTACAGTTAGTAAAAGCGTACTGATGGCGACGATTATCTCGCTGGTTCAACTCGGATTGGCACCGGGGGCACAGTCCTAAGTCTGGGGTTAGTAAAACATCCCGGCGGTGGGTGTTTTCACTATGCACAATTGAGAAATCACTAAATTCTTGTAGAGCTACTTCTTGCAGATCATAATTAGTAATCCGGGCTACGGCGGGAGACTCCTCAAGAACAGCTTCTAGAAATAATTGAGCTACCGGAGCGGTAGTATTTAGCAGAACGCGTACTCCATCGCACCGATTGCTTACCTGCCCCGAGAGGGCAAACCGCTGCGCCAGTTGGTAGACGAAGGGACGGAACCCAACGCCCTGCACTTGCCCTTGGATATGGATTTGATAGGTTTCCAAAAGAATTTATACAGCTGCTTCCTCAGTTTGCTCTGCTCTCTTCTCTTTAACTTTATCTAACAGCCACTGGCACCAGGAGTCGATGCCCTCGCCGTTGGTGCTGGAAATCTGCAAGACTTCAATATCAGGATTTACCTCACGCGCATCTTTCACTACGGCATCTACCGAGAAGGGTAAGTAGGGTAATAGATCCGCTTTGGATACTAGCATCAGATCGCTGGTCAGAAACATGCGGGGGTACTTCTTAGGCTTGTCGTCACCTTCAGTAGTGGCCATCAGCGTTACCCGGTAATCTTCACCCAAATCAAAAGAAGCGGGGCATACCAGATTTCCTACGTTCTCCACGATGAGTAATTCTACGCCATCCAGGTCAATTTGATCCATCGCCTGCCATACCATTTGTGCTTCCAGGTGGCAGATGCCTCCGGTCACAATTTGCATAGCTTCCACCCCGGCATCGCGGATTCGGGCGGCATCCCGCTCGGTCTCTAGATCACCTACCAGCACTTTTATTTTCACCTGATCGCTAATACGCCGGGCCGTTTCCTGTAACAGGGTAGTTTTTCCGCTACCCGCCGAGGAAGTAATATTAATCATCAGGATATTTCTGCGCTGCATCTCTTTACGGATATTCTCCGCTACAAAGTCGTTGGCTTTTAATAGGTTAAGCGAGGTATTTTCGCACTGTACGCTTCCTCTCGCTCCCTTGCTTGATTTTTCTATTGCCATAATTTTTAGGTTTTAGGAGTTGGGGATTAGGTGTTGGAGTACAGAAACCGGAACGGTTCCCCGTCGGGGCCGAAGACCCGAAAAGTGAAGAGTAACATTAAGCTCGCCGCTTCTATCTTCTTCCGTCTTTTTTATCCGTTCCTAATCACCCATTCTTTAAATTTTCATATCTCATATTTTCACTGCTCACTGCTCATTGCTAACTGCTAATTGTTCACTAAAGTGTACTTGATGGATAAGCAGTTCGGTTCCCTGCACTACGTTGTTGTTCAGCTCTCCACATTCTTCGCAGACAAATTTGTACTGATGTACTTCTGACTTGTGGTCACAACTGGAGCAGTAGATGACAACGGGAACAGTTTCTATTGCCAACTCCACTGCCTCGTACTGCGTTTCGGTTTCAACGAGTGCCTGGAAAGCATTTTGCATCAGCACCGGCTCTACATTGGATAGCTTACCTACCTGCAAGTTTACCTGTACCAGCCGGTTCATTTTATCCGCCGGAAACTCGTCTTCCAAGGTACGAAAAATGCTTCTGACTAATGATAATTCATGCATAGCCTTCGCTTTTTGCTTCCTGCTTTAGTTGAGACAATTGCTGAAGGTGCCGTTCAGCCTCAGCTACCAAATCTGGCGCATCCACCAGCGATTTTACTTCTTCAGCTTTACTGAGCATATCTCGGTACCGGGTAAGATTAAAATCTTCTTCCCCATTGTCCAGAAACCAACTAGCTTCTAAATAATTGAGCAACGTAATCGCTCGTTCGTAAGGATACTCCGAGGTGCGTACCGCCAAAGCTTCGTTATAGTATTCTAACGCTTTTTCGTAGTTATCAATTCGCAAAGCGGTTGGATACTTGGTTAATGCATTGGCGTAGTTGTTACACATCAGGCCATACTCATACGGATACTGTTCCTTCGTAAAATAATTGAGTGCTTCCTGAAACGAAGTAGCGGATACTGCGGCCCAAATGCCTTTTTTCTGCTGCAAATCCGACATCTCAGCGTAGAGCACTCCCAACTGAGCGTGGATTTGGGCAAAGGTTTCGGGGGCTTCGTCCCGTTTAAAGATTTTCAGAGCTTCCTGGTAGGTATCGATAGCGGGTTTATAGAACTGAGGATTACCATTTTGCGCCCAGGTGTACAGTAAAGTACCTTTGCGCAGTAAGCTGCTTCCAACCAGCTCCGGCAAACTCTGCTCTCGAAAAATATCCAATGCCCGATTAATATACCCCAACGACTCGGAGTAACTCTCAGAAATATTAGCTACTTCCGACGCATCAATCAGCAGTAAACCTACTTCCGCCACACGCTCCTGCTGCTCCAGATACGTAAGGGTATCCCAGAGTAAGTCTTTCAATTCATTAATTTGATCCTGATTGTAAGGTACTGATAACTGGACCATCTTAGTACTGATCAGCACTGACTTTAATGCATACGATGCTTCTTCTGATAAATCTTGGTCGAGATGTTGCCAGATAAGATTTTCAGCTTCCGCTTCCTGGGTAGTATCCAGCAGTAGGGTCGCGTACTGCCTCAGCGTAAAAGCGTAGTGTTCGTAATCCGGCGCGGCGGTCAGTGTTTGTTGATACGACTGTTGTACGTCAGCGAGCGTTACCGAAGCGGGCCAAAGACCATACTGCTGAAGTACGGATACATTATGCTGGTGATGATATTCTTTTTTTTCGTTGAAAGTGCTAGCCAACTCACTGGGTAACGCTTGGTTGGTTTGCAAACAGCCCAATCCGACTATTTGATTATAAAGTTCGGAATGTTTCGCCAGATAGTTCTGGGCTTCGGCGTAGTTGCCGAGGGTAATAAAGATATAACCCAGCAGCACTTCGGATTGTAGTGGTACGGGGCTACTCATTAGAAAGGGGGGGGCACTGTTGTCCCAAGCCAGCGGCAGGGTCACTCCCCGCTCGTCCACAATGAGGTTAGCGGCTAAGGCATCTTCGGTCGTGATGGTTACTAATTCCGGCAGGCGGGGCACCGACTCAATAATTTCCGTTACCTCAGCCTGATGGTTCTTATCAAGGTAGATTGTTATCATAATTCTTATAAACTGATCTTTAAAATACCGGAAGTACCCTGAAGTGTATATTCCAGTTCACGATCCTGATCATTCAGCGCGTTATCAATCAGAATTTCGTGTAGGGCAATGGTTTTATCTCCCTTCAGGTTCCGGCTTTTCAGCATATGCTGACTAGGCTGGTGCATTTTGTTGAACCACTGCTGCGAAACAGGAGCGACCAGTAACGTTGCGCGCTCAGCCTGATAGGCAAGATAAACTCGCTGCTCATCGCCAAATACTTTCGCCGCAATCTCGCCCGGAATGTACAGATGCGATGCTTTCAGGGTGATGCCGTCCATGCTACCTCCTCCAAAATATACTCTAGCACCCGGTCACCGGCCTGCTGTACCGCATCGGACATGCCTACTTCTAAACGAGTGTTGTCAATCGCAATCAGGTACACTTGAATATCCTGCGGGTACTCATCTTGCATTAATTTTTTAGCGTAGGAAAGAGCCTGATCCCACTTAATGCTGTGCAGAAATACCATGGGATCGTCCTGAGGGGCGTTCCGAACTTCTTCGGCCGGCACCCGGTACAATGTACCAATCGGATCACCAGTGTTGACTACGGCATCAACCAGAATAATCTGCTGATGCCCTTTTAGCTGAAAGAGTACCTCAAAGGCTGAGGTACCCATATCAAACAGACTGATATCATCCCGGGCGGACAAGGTGTTCTTAAGTTGCTGAATTACGTACGTTCCCACCGCATCGTCGCTGCGAACCGGGTTTCCAAAACCCATAATCGCGATACGGTGAGAACTACTTCCCGTTGTAGTCATACTCACTTACTTCTGATTGAATGATACGCTTTCGCTAAGTTATTACAGCTTAAAGCGAGCGAGCTCCTTGTTATCTTTGGCATCGTGCGCGTGAACCGTGCATACCAGACAAGAGTCAAACGAGCGAGCCACCATACCTACTTCTACTGGATCGTGGGCATCCTCGATCTCCGTGCCTTCCAGAGCGGCTTCAATCGGGCCGGGCTTGCCTTCATCATCGTTGGGACCCACGTTCCAGGTGGTGGGGGCTACGATCTGATAATTCTCAATAACTCCGTTTTTAATTTCTACCCAGTGGGCCAGCGCACCCCGGGCCGCTTCAGTGGCTCCCCAGCCTTTACCGTCGCGCTCTTCGGGTTTGATGTAGAACTCTCCGTCTAAATCGATCTCCCCTAACCACTGGTTAATGTATTCAAAAACCCGAGGGGCTTCGTGCATACGGGCTAGGGTTCGGGTAAATACGTTCGCCCCTTTCTCTTTCATAATATCACCAAATAGCCCGTCACGATTCTGATGTTCTCGGTTTTCGGGGTTGGCTGCCATAATTACCCGGGCTAGTGGACCAGCTTCAGCGGCGTGGTTCATGTAACGGGGTGATTTAGACCAACTGTATTTTCCGTTAAAATCGGTTTCGGTTAGGATCGTTGAATCTCCGGATGGGACAGGTACTGGCTCATCCCAGGGGTGGGCTGCCTTATGATCTTTAAACCAGGTGTGCTCTACGTGCTCAGCAATCTGCATATGATCCAGCTCGTAATACTTTTCGCCATCGTAGAAACCACCGGGACTTACCACCGCCGCAGCTCGGCTTTCGATGGTGGGATAGTTGTACATGTCCTTGTGCAGATATGTCCCGTAGGCAACAAATTTCCCTACTCCTTCGCCAAACTTATCTAAACCAAACTCCAAAGAGGCTCGAATAAATAACCCCAGGTCGCTATTTCGCTGCGACTCATTTTCGTCTACCCAGGCCATTAGATCATCCCAGGTCTTGACCTGTAGGTAGCGCTCAATGGAGCCACCTAGCCATACCGGCTCCAGCCAGTCGTTACGGAACTGATTCATGATAGCATGAGCCCGGGTAATGTCTTTTAGCGTGGGGGCGCACATCACCCCACCGGGCACCATGTAGCTAGAATGAGGCCACTGTCCACCAAATAAGGCGTACACTTCTACCGGACGGCCACTAGCGGTCACCCCTTTCTGGAAAGAAGTTCCTACGTAGGCCGCAAACCGTTTGGTTACCTCATCATACAGTGGCTTATTGGCAAATTTCTTATTGGCCAAATCGGTCGCAAAAATAGCGTAAAACCAGCGAGGAATACTTTGGATAGTTTCGGTAGCTTGACCAATAGCTCGCAGTAGCAAAGCATTGGGGGTTAACTGGGTTTTCCAGATAGTATCCAAAGCGGAAGAGGCGCAGTAGAGGTGCGATCCACCACAAATACCGCAGATCCGTGGCGTAACGATTAGTCCCGACTGCGGGTCTTTGCCCTGCATGATTTTTTCAAAACCGCGAAACATAGCAGCTTGGGTGTGGGCTCGGGTAACAACCCCGTTTTCCATGTACACCTTCACGTCCAAGTCACCTTCTACCCGTCCAACGGGGGAAATATTTAATTCTTTTGACTCCATAGTATAGGTTAATAATTTTTTATTTAGAGGTCTCAGTAATAGCTTTGTTCGTAGGTAGTACTTTTTCCCAACCGGCCCGGGCGTAGTATTTCAGTTTAGACTCACCAGTAGGTACATCTTTGGGCAAAAATCCTAAATACTTCATAGTCTTGAACACACTACCCTTTACTAAATCATTGTGCGGAAAACCCGGTTCAGTACAGCCCAAGCACGGGTGGTTCACCCTAGTTTTGCTCGACTGTCGGTTCCACAGAATACGGTTACAACTGGCGCGGGTCATTGGCCCCCGGCACCCTACTTCGTAAAACAGACAACCACCTCGTTTACCGAAGTGTCCGTCAATTTTCTGAGCAAAATTGTTTACGTTGGGACAACCCGTTTGCACAAAATCGGTGAAGAACGTCTTAGGACGGTGATAATCATCCAGCAGAATATCCTTGGCTCGTCCGGTAGCAATGCCTACCAGAATTTGGGTAATCCAGTCGGGATGCGCGGGACAGCCAGGAATATTGATTACGGGCAGCCCTGCCTGCGATTTGTAGTCAGCTCCCAAAAATCCGCCTTTGTCTTTCTTCAAAAACTGCATGCCGGTAGATTCGCTTGGGTTGGGGGGTACTGCCGGAATACCACCCCAGGTGGCGCAGTCGCCAATAGCGACGGTAAACTGAGCAACATCGGAAAGCTCCTTTACCCAGTCTTTCATGGGGCGGTCGGCAAAGTAGTTCATCGTACCTTTCCCATAAGGGCCTTGCACAATAGAACCTTCAAAGACGAGAATATCCAGTTGAATTTTTTTGGAGATACAATCTTTCAGAAGATCCGAAACTTGCTCTCCTATTTCCAGCCCGATAGAGGGGTGCCAGAGTATGTTGATACCAAAATCAGTTACCAGCTCCACTACAGTGGGTTCTTCAGCATTAAGAAACGACATGGTGTTA
>JGI12210J13797_11020524_pt1 | contig 13108 bp, 14 predicted proteins | sample ElkSlonscriptome_3_FD_13797 | JGI IMG/M metagenome (IMG submission 13797)
ACGGGCATTCCGCAGGCGACAAGAGAGGATGTTGAGGACATGTTGACTCAGATAAAGGCATTGGCGATCGCGCCTGCCTTTGTGCCTAGCGATCGCCCCATTGTGCCGGGACTGGGGTGGGCTATGCCTTCTGTTGCTGATGGCGCTTTGACGATTGCAGAAACCTACTACCAGGCTCCCTATGCTGCTTAAGTCCTCAGAGTTAACCATTGCGGGGCTGATGGCTGATCTGCCTCTCCAGCGACACCGAGTCCATCAGCTAGAGGCTCAATTGCTGGCTTTGCGTGAAGGGCTGGAGTTGGAAGATTCACCACTGCGCAGACAACAAGCAACGGCTCAGCATGTGGTCGTTGAGGGTGAAACACTCCAGTCAATCAGTCTGATCTATTTTGGTGATGCTCGATATTGGGAGGCGATCGCCAAAGTAAACGAGATTGATTATCCATTTGAAGTATGGGCTGGACTGATGCTAGTACTACCAGAATTGGAGTCCTAAAAAGTCTTTCCTCTAATGTATTGACAGTGAAATCCATTGCCTATACAATAGAAAGGTAAGCACGAAGGAGAAACGGACATGAACGCAGCGATCGCGCAACACTTGAATATCGCTGAACAGGCGATCGCCAAAGTTGAGGAATGGGCACATGTGCTGTTTGTTCGGTTCACGTCCGGTCGCCCTCAATTCGTATCTAAGAAGGTAGTAAAAATGGAATCACCAAAACTCAATTGCTCTGAAGCTGCTGAAAAAGTAGCCGAGATCTGCTCAAATAAATACGGCTTCGGTCAATGCACGGTCTGGAGCAAAAAAGAAAATGAATGCAGAGTTTATTTAGGCAAAAACGGTTACGTTGAAATCAAAGACACCGTAGACCTGTACTACCTGAAAAGCTATAAAAAAGAGGTTGCTCAACTCTTGGGAGATTTGGTCGGTTGCGAACTGCGTACAGGTGAAACGCTGACGACTGCTGACGTTTCTCAAAAATGCTGGAGAGACGAAGACGGCAACCCTGTAAACGAAATCGCTCACCCCGCAGAGGCTGCGTATTTTGACTAAAAAATCTAACAGACAAATAGGCGATCGCCCAAAGGTCGCCCGGTCATTTCGTCTTGACCCAACATTAAATGAGGCGATGATCACAGCAGCAACATCTCAAAGCATTTCTCAAATTGAATGGCTAGAAAATGCGATCAGGCAAAAACTAGAAGAAAACAATGTCATCTGATTAACTGAAACCAAGCTAAAAATGGCAATCCCTTGGTATCGCGACAATTCAGGAAAACGAGTGCAAGCCTTGCAGATTAGGGCGATCAATAAAACGATCGTCCATTTTTTTGGCGATCATCCGGTCGTGGTGAGTGATGGCTGGCTAGCCACTTATCCGGTTGAGCCAATGGATTTTTACGTCATGCCGGAATATGGAGTGAACTCTTGGGGAATGAGTCGTGACGAGTTTCTACAGCAGTATCGCCCGCTATGAATAAACAGCAACAGATTCTCGAAAGCATCCACGGCATAGACTTGAGTTTTGATGCTCGGTTTGGGGTGCAAGGCTCTAAAGATGTGGTGCCCAATTTTGCGGGGAATGACTTCGCCTATGCCGCTGGCCCGGTGTCGCTGGCTCAAGAGCTGCAACGGCTATTTGACCTGACTCCGGTGGGGTCGTTTATTGATGACCCGACCTACGGCATTAACCTGCATCCATTCATCGGCAAACGGCTGAATCCTCCGGTGGCGATCGCCCTGTGCAAAACTGAGGTGCTACGGGCGCTCAAGCATCCGCATTTCCTGAGTCGGTTTCGGGTGCGATCGCTCAACGTACTTTGGAACCCAGAGGTGAGCAGGGCTCTAGAAGTGCGCGGGGTGCTGGAGGTCTACGGGTTCAGCAACGTGGCCTATGTGCAGTTTGGCCCATATATGATCCGGGGGTATTCGACGCTTTGAGTAATCCATACTTTCCCAGTTATCGAGAAATAGCCGATCAGATTGTCTCTACCCTGCCTCCGTCGTGGCGAGCAAACATGGCGGGCAAGGTGTTGAAGCGGCTGATCATTGCGCTGGCGATCGCCATTGAGGGGCTATACGCGATGTCGGCCAAGGTGTTGCGATTGTCAATAATCGCCACAAGCCAAGATGAGTTTTTGCGATCGCTGGTGGCTGGGTTTGGGATGGAGGCTCATGGCGGAGTTCCGTCCACAGTGACCGCTCGACTGATTCGCTACGGTTCCACCAGTTCATCTCTGACCGTCCCAGCAGGGCTGCGAGTTGGATCGGTTTCGGGGGCAACGTTTCGCACGGTGTCAGCGGTGACATTGGGCGCTGGAATCGACACGGCTGAGGTGAACTGCTTGGCCGAACGTCCGGGCATCTCCGGCAATATTCAAGCAAATACGATGCTCTTCATTAACAAACCTGCCGGGATAGATGCAATCGAGAATCGAGTGATCGGCAGAGGCGGAGCTGACCCTGAGCAAGACAGCGCAATCAAGGCGCGTGTACCAGGGCATATCGAAAGCCTTCATCGGGCAACAATCCCCGCAACAGAGTACGCGATTCGTCAGCGGGTCGATCAATACCCAGAAGTGCGCGGTTTTGTGACTCGCAGGAATTACGGCACTCCGGGATATTTCTTGGGCGTAATGAGCGACTATGACGGCTCTGTATCCTATCGTCCGGGTACGTGGCAGTTGTCGGGCAACGGAGTTTACTTTGTGAACACTGCGCTCACTGATATCGCGGGGCTGGTCGCCTTCGATTGGCCTTGTAAACGGTTTGGGGTGTATGGGCGATCGCTCGACGGCGAGGAGCAGTGGAAGGCGTCGGCATTTGTCGCAGAAGTAGAGCAGGGGAACTGGCGATTCTGCCACGACCGGGGCGCGGGGCGTTTGTATGCGCGGGCGGATGGGCGCGACTTGAACCAGCTCAAAATTACGATCGTGGCGGGGGTGCTGCTGCGGGTACTGCGAGAATTAGAGCGGCAATGGGCTGCGAATGGTGTCGGTCTTGATGTGATTGCCCCGTTTGAAGTCCGGGCACAAGTCAGTGTCTTGTACTCAGTCGATGCGGGCTATTCGCAGACAACAACGACTCGAAACGTGCGATCGGCGGTCGAGAGCTATATCTCTAGCCTGCGGATGGGTCAAAATTTTGATCTAGATGGTGCCTATGCGAATCTTGCGCTAGTTGCTGGAGCATCGTCGGTGGTCTTGGAAAGCCCACCTGACAACATCTCAGTCCCTGTTGATAGCGTTTTCAAGGCCGATGGAAATGTTGTCGTGAGGGTGCGCTGATGCCATTGCCTCAACTGCCAGAACACTATCAGGCGATCGCCAAAAAGCAGATCATCTCCACGCTGCCGCGCAACTGGTTTCACGGCATCGAACGGGGGGATTCACCCCTGCTGCCGTTGCTGGATGGACTGGCGTTGGCTTTGGCCCATGTTCGCTATTCAACAGAGCAAGCGAGAGACGCATCAATCCCCATGCGCTCTGAGGGCGTATGGTTGACGCTGCATCTCTTGGGCATTGGACAAGAGCGGGCGCTGAGCGATTCGGTTGACTATTCCCGCGATGTCTATCGGTGGCAGTTTAAGCCGTCTCGCAACACGAGAGATGGTCAGCTAGCGGCTCTTGAGCGGTTTTTGGGGCTGACGCCTCCAGAGATTCGGCTAGAAATGGATCGGGCGCTGGGGAGACTGGGAGAGTTTCGGCTAGTCGTGGACACTCAGCGACACTGGGAAACATTTGACTTCCGATTTGTTGAGCCGTTTATTAATGACTACGTTTCAAACGGGATTATCCCGAGTCTTGATCTTAGTCTTCAGTGCTTGCTCTATCAGGGCTTGCCTGCCTACCAGTTCAGTACTCAGTTTCCGATGGGCTTTGAGCAGTTGGGGCCAATCTGGGAACGGCCCGCATTTGTTCAGCCGATTCGTCTGTCGTTTGCGCGATCGCTCTTTGCGCAGGTCAAAGCATCGGAGTGGCGGCTAGAGCGCGATCGCCTATTGGCGTTGTTGGATGCGGGGGCATCAACTGCACCTGCGGCTGCATTTATCTATCTGAGCGATCGCAACCCGTGTCCATATCTGCTAGCTGATTACACGCTGGCCTTTGAAGAAGATCCTGAGTCGCTTTTTCCGTCTCGCCCCTTTGGGATAGATGGCTACAAATTTTCTGACCAATTCCCGATCATTGGGCCTTCGTCGGCGGCATCAATCACGGCACCGCAAATTGTTGCAGATTTACCACTGCTGACTGCCCCTGATTTGGTGATAGCGATAGAAGACCTGTCTTCTATCAACGACATGACGGCTCTATCGAGCGGGGCGATCGTCCTCAAGTATTTTGGCCTCGACTTCACTCGGCTTCAAATTACAGAGTTCTACGATCCGCTGCCAAGTTCACCGTCAACCGATCCGGCTGTGGGGCTGATGATTCAAGGGCCGTGGACATTAGCCATCACAGAAGGAAATCCAGACTGGGGAAATGTGCCGCCTGCCGGGACAACATTGTTTGCGGCTCCCTTTGTAGAACTGTCGCCTGAGTCCTTGTGGTGGACGGATGAGCAAGGTGACGTGCGATCGTCATTTCCGATCTGGAATGGTGAAGCGCTGTACTTGGCAATGGAATTTTTGTATCCAAAAAGCGCAACAATTCGCACAATTAAAGAGTTAGAGCTACGCTTAAACGATTCCCGCGTGCATTATCGGCGGCTCTCGTTTCGCGTAGATGAACGGATAAACGCAGGTTTTATTTTTAAGGTGAGGGCTTCGAGATGAGCATCGTCAACATTAAAAGTAATGATTTGGAAGTGCTGTGGACGCAACCTAGCTCAAATATTGATGCGCGGGTTCCTACGGCTCAAGAATTGGCGGCTTCATCTCGACTCACTCAAAAAAACATTGGGGGCGCGATCGCCCCTATCCATCCATCGGGGCTGCTGACTCGTCCTACGTTTAGTGTTGCTGCGAGTCTTGGGGCTAACGATTCCTGCGGGGTTGTCGTTCTACACACCAATGCACCCTAGCCTCAACAGCATCGCGTCAGCAACGACGATCAACCTGCCTGCGCTGGCTGACACAGTAAGCACAATTAGCCGCTACGACTATGTGTACTTGGTCTGCCTCGGTGTCGAGGTGGGGGCGACAATTGATCCTGACATCAACCTAACGTTTGAATGGCAAGGAGCGGGCGCTCTCCAAACACTCACAAAGGAAAATTCTCGGCGCATTCGTTCACATTGGGCGATCGCCGTTGCTGAGTCGCAGATTACCGCGTCGGGTTTGTATGCGGCGTTAGCTAGTGGAATGCTGACAAGCTCTACCCTAGCAACGGGTATCGACCTCGGCGCGATTCAGCTTTATACGCTTGATCCGGCTTGGGTAGACGCGACTGAATACAAGGTCGTAGAGGGGTCAATCGATCTAATTGATTTATGTCGCGTGTGGCGATCGCAGAATCTGACGCAGACGGGTTATATCTGGGGCAACGGCGGTGAGAATGATTTTGAACTGGACTACCACGTTCAACCCACTGGCCGATATGTTGGCGGCGGCTGGGATAACCTACGCGATCGCCAAAACGAAACCCTGAACCGCATTATGCTGGGCTATCCATTGCCGTTTAGTCCGTCCTACGATCGCTCGGTTCAAAACCTGCTGAATGGGCAGGTGGGCCTTAATGCGGATGCCCCTGGCGTGGCGGCAGCATCGCCTAATGGCAGTGTGGCGATCGCCAATAATCAGCGGGTGAGCTTTTCATGTCAGGCACTACTGCAGAAAACGTACTGCCTTCCGGTGATCACTGCGGATGCGGGGGGGCTGGCTCAAGCGTCGGTGCCGTTCCAAACTTCGCCTACGGGTGCAAAGTTTTCAGAAAATTTAACCGATCATAGAGTCTTCTCAGTCACGGGGGAAGAGATTACGGCGAAAGGAACCCTGACCGGACTGGGAAGTACGGGTGCGCTGGTCTGGACGGCTGCAAATAGCTCCGTTGCAGCGGTGGGCGATTTAGTCTACTTTCAGCCCTCAATCAGCTATCCGTCTGGGTCGGGCTTGCCTGTGGCGGGCACAGTTGAAGCGGTCTATCTCAACGGCGCTCCGCTCAATGCGGCCAATGTGCGTGAGGCTGCGGTGGGTGATTTGTCGGCCTACGCTGCGCCTGCGGGGGGTGGGTCGTACTTTGTCGTCCTGGGGCGAGAGCGGGCGGCGTTGCACTACGTTTTGAAGCGGGTTACAGCAACAACGACAGCGGGCGGTGTGCTGGCAATGCCACAGACCGAACGAGGGGCGATCGCCTTTGTCGAGGGGGTGAGCGGGCGCATTGATAGCCCGATTGTTGCGGGGCTAACGCCAAACACGAGCTATAACTTCCTGGTCTATTATCCGCCTCGTTCTGATGAGTCGTGGCAGATTCAAATTAAAACCGCGCGTTACAAGGGCACGGCTGAGAAAACATGGCTCAACGGATCAACAGTGACCACGCCTCCGATGGCGATCGCCCATACCCAAGGGGGCGGCAATCGTGAGTTTCTGAGTGAAAGTGATTTACAGTATGTGGCGATCGCGCTCCACATGCCAAAAAATACGCTCAGCGATTCAATCAAGCCGCATCAGCTAAATTTTCGCGTTGTGTTTGCTGACGAGTCGAATGCTGCTGCGTCGTCAATCCGGCAGATATTTGATCTGGGTGCGGCGGGCTATGCGTTGCCCAAGGTCGGACAATCATTGCTTGTTGAGGATGCTGCGAGTGCTCAAACTCAAGGAATGGCGATCCGGTTGAAGAATGCAAAAACCTCTCAACCGCTGGGCGTACTGAAGCGACCACTGGTCTGCAATGCTCGCTATCAGTTGGCGATCGCCTGGATTGCCAGTAAAGACAATCAACAGCGGCTGGTCGTGGCAACAGTCAACGGGGGCGATCCGGGGGCGCTCTCTGGAGTGGCGCTCGATTCGGATGGGCCACACTATTCAGCCATTGATACGTTTCGGCTTTTTTGAGGAAGATTTGTGACCCAAAACCCTAGCCTATTTCCCGCTATTTATGTTCAGCCCTGTGTCACGGCTGAAACAGCTAACCCGTATGAAGAATTGCTGCGCCAGATTCTTGTGCTGCGGAACCTGCACCTGATTCAGGCGCGAAAATCGGGCACCAGTGACGCAGAGCTGCAAAATCAAACGATCGAGGCGCGAATCAGCGTTGTGCAGCAAACGGCGGCGTCAACGGTCACGATCAACAACGTGACCACGAATATCTACAAGACGGTCAATCAAATTGTTTCGCCTGCGCCTGTTGCCGTGGCAAAAACGGTTGCGCCACCTAAACCGCCAGCACCTAGACCAGCTCCGCCACCTGCGGCAACGGTTGTCAAGCTAGGCAGGGTTTTCTTGGGGGGTGGTCGTAATAAAGGGGCGGTTCATGGCCAGGTCGAAAAATTCACGTTCAATGGCATGTCTCGCGTCACGATGGGCTGGAAACTCGTGCAGACCCGATGGAGGCACGCGGGGGCGGCGGGTCGGGTTCGCGGGTATTGGTTTGCGGGTCAATATCGGGCGGCTGATAGTCTCAAGTCTGCGGCGATTGAGGGCGTTGATTTAGCAAAGGAAACCTACTACAGCGTAGGCACTAGCCTGAGTCAAACTCAGAGCTACTGTCAGGCCAATTATGATTATCTCCGGGCGTATATTTGCGGCTCGTACTCGCCACTGGCGGGCACGATTCAAAAGTTTATCTTTTCGACTGAGGTGGCAAGCGTTTTAGGAACGTCGCTGCCCAACAGCACGGGCGGCTGCAACACGATTGATAAACAGAGTAGAGGGGTAATCGTAGGCGGCTGGAACAATAGCCGAACCTTTGATCAGATCACGTTTGCAACGGATGCTGTTGTTGCACTGTCAGCTCAGTTGGGCATTCCTCGTGTGCGTGCTGCCACGTTTGAGAAAGATGGCCGGGGCTATATTGCCGGGGGATATCGGCCTAATACGGCAGCTTATTACGACACGGTTGAACGGTACAAATTTTCCAATAATTCGATCGTGACCAACGCTCGACGCATGTTTGCGGCTCAAGCGGATTGCGAAGGCGTCTCTGGGGCAATCCACGGCTACTCTTTCGGTGGCACCAAAATCAGAAATCGGGTGAGTCACATGCGATTTGTTACCGAGTCTTGGCACTACTCAGGTTGTGCGCTCTCTCAGGGTGGGCGCAATCCAGTAGGGGCGGGTCGGAAGTTCTAAACACAGAAACCTATGCAATTTTCTACCAACTCAAATGCAGCACTGCTTCATGAGATCCGCTCGTCTCCGACACTGGCGGGGCAATTTCGGCGGGCATATCTACAACTGCGCGATCGCCAAGGGGCGATCGCCAACTATCGGCTAGAGCGACAAAAGACGATCTATCGACTGGAACTCAAAAAAGCTGAGATCAGCAAGTTAGAAGGTCAGCACCATTTGCACGGCTCCGACGCAGATGCAGATATTCAAGCGGCTCAGATCGGCATTTTGACAATGGAGGCTGAACAACTCAAGCTTGATTTGACGCAATCTGATGAGCTGTTGCAGGATGCGGCTCGTGAGGCTGCGGTTTGTCAGTCGGAGTGCGATCGCATTGTCGAAACGCTGGGCGTTGACCCCTCAACGCTAAGCGTTGAGGGGTATCAACGCTTGATGTCCCAAGACTTTGACCAAAAGCTAATCCGATATTTTGCGGCGCATGTCTTTGGGCCACTGCTCGGAATTCAACCGGAAGCGGCTGAGCAACTGCTTGAGATGGATGAAGCGCAGCAGACTCATGTGATGCAATCGGCGGCAATGATGATCAGTCGCGTGCCTCTGCCAGAAGTGGCAAGTCAGCGAGAAATTTCTGGGGGTGAAGATGTCAACGCTTATTAACTCGCTGGTCTTTGATTTGCAGGGCTCTCTGATTACATCTCAGGGCGTTGTGCCGAATTTTTCAAGAGACACGACTGCAAATGCTGAGTACAAAATTAACGGATCTCTGAGGCTCGTGGCGGCTCCGTCTGGACTGCCGCGTTTTTCCAGTACGGGGGCGCTTTTTCTGGAGAAGGGCGCGACAAACTATTTGCCCTACTCAAATGAGTTTGCCGCGACGGGCTGGATTAAAGGATCGGCTTGGTCAATCTTGAAAGATCGGGTGGTCGATCTTCACGGCAACTATACGGGCGATCGCGCCTCCGTCAACTTCACGTTGGGCAACGATGCCGAACAAACGCTCTATCGAGATATCGAGCTGGCAAGCGGTCAAACCTACACGTTCACGGCATATTTGCGACTAGCTGGCGGACAGTTTTCGCCCAATGACCGGATCTACGTGTCGGGTGATGTGGTGGCTCCTCAGTCGGTTTACCTGGGTCAGGCACTGAACGAGCTGCCAGGGAACTATTTACCGCTGTCGTTTACGTTTACAACGGCGGGTACGGCTCCGGTTGATGCTTTTGCTGAAGATCTGGAGCGGGTGATTCGCGTCAACTTCTTTGTTGAAGCGGCGGTGAGCTTTGACATTGCCGGGGCGCAGGTTGAGTCGGGCTCGCTTCGCACGACGCTGATTAGCCCTGAAGGTGATTCTTCGCCTATCGTTTCCCGTGATGGCGACATCCTGACCTACCCTGACTCTCCGGTGGTCGGCCTCGACGCATTTGTGTTTTATGCCTCGCTGGATCGGTGGTCAGGCGATGGCGCGATCGCCACTGCGGGCACGTTTGCGGTGGCGATCGCTAATGGTGCGCTTACAGCGTCAGCGGGTGCGGTGGTGGTAACTGACCCTGACCCGTTGCCATCTGCTGCGGTGGTCTGTGTGCGGGTGTCGAGCGGCTTGGAACGCCTCAACATTTACGTCAATGGCGTACTAAAGGCATCGGAGGTTTTGAGTAGCTATGTAGGGAATCAAGCTAACCTCTCCGTCTCGACAGGGGAGGGCTCTCGTGAGTTTCGATGCCTCTATTTTTTCAATCAAGACTTGGGCGATGGTGCGATCGCCGTTGGGGGATCGGTTGGTTCGATCTTGGGCACGCTGCACAATCAGGATGTGTTGTTCAGCGATGTGACCGAGGGATTTGGGCGGATCTCGCTGCCATCGGTGCTGATTGCGGCCAAGAATAAAGCACTATTCAAAATGCCGGAAGTTCGCCAATCAGCGCAGGTAATTCAGCGCGTCGATCCGGGTGCAGGGGCAGTGGCTCAAGTGATGCGAGTGCGGGTTGAGAATGTGGCGGTGGGTGTGCCTCAGCGCGACTGGGTAATGGTGAACACGAGCAAGCTGGAGTACACAACAGACAACACGCCTACGGCGGCTGAAATGGCGGCGGGGCTAACCACAATGATTAACTCCAATCCCAAGCTGGAAAAGGTCACGGCTTCTTACACCGCGACGAATACCTATTTCGACATCACGGCAGACGTGGAGGGCGATCCGTTTGACGTTTTTGTGAGCGAAAACTTGGTGGTTGAGAAGATCACAGACAACGTATTGCAACCCGTGACAATCACTGTGACAGCAGCGGTCGATTTTGCCTTGGGGCGTGCCACGATCTATGACGACAATGCGTTTATCGTGGATGCGGCAATTACCAATGTTGATCCTGGCACAAATAAGCTGACGATTGAGATAGAGCTAAATAGCGACTCGGGGCGGCTAGATGTCGGTCAAGTGATTTCTCAGCCTCGATGGGAGATGCTGCTTTCTCAAAATGCTTACTTTGTGCATCACCTCGAAGATCATCCTGACGTAAAGGTATCCCATAAGGGAGCGGGCTATTTTAGCCTCGAAAACCTCGGAGAGGCCGATCGGGTCGTGACGCCATACGTCAAAATTTCGCTATAGGAAAAATTAAATGGCTCAATATATCGACCTTGATGGCAATAAATTTGTGCAGTGGGATGACGGTACGCTTTCGGCGGTAGTTTTAATGGGGTCATTGGAAGAGGGCAACTTATTCAGACTGCCAGATGCCCAAATTGCAGAGCTTCAGGCGATCGCCCTGCCGTCTACGTTTGCCCTGCCGTCTACGCAAGTCACCGACCTAAAAACCGTCGTAGTTTCCAACTTCCCAGCATCTTTTCAGGTTTCCAACTTCCCAGCGTCGTCTCAGATCTCAAACCTGCCCTCTACCTATCCGCTGAGTGCAACGCAAGAGGCGCTAATCAACGCAATTAAAACGCAGGTTGAAAGCTATAGCAAGGGCGGGGGGGCGCTGAACCCGACAACGCTACGCACGACTGAGGCGATCTCATCTAACCTGACCATTGTGCGATCGTCAGTCGCAGCGGCAGCGGCTGATACGCTGATTGTTGCGGCAAACCCGTTGAGAAAGAAGCTGCACATCTACAACGACTCCAACTCGGCTCTTTATATTGGGCTAGGAAGTACGGCTGTCTCGATAACAGATTTCACCGATCTGGTGGGTTCGCGGGGGCGGGCGGTTTTCGATCGGCAAGATGCGGGCTGTGAGGTGCGCGGGCGCTGGGTGTCGGCTACTGGTTCGGCTCGAATCACGGAGGGCACATAATGCAGGTCTTAAATAATCCTCAGTCGTTACACCTGCCGGGGGAATTCATCTTGTACGGCGGCACATTAGATGCCAACAATCCAGCCGTTGAATCTATTCAGCACAGCGGCAATGTATTTCTGATTCGGGGCGAACTGTGGGTAATGGGCGGAGTTTCAATTGCTCGATCCGCTGCGTCCATAGGAACAGTTCGAGACGATCGTCTTGAGCGGTTGTATCAAGCCATTTGGGGGAGAGCCGACGTTTCTGTTCTTAACGGCAAAACAACGCCTAACGCCGATTGGAGCGATACAAATAAAGCGCTTTCTATTCCCAGTTTTGCGGGGCGATCGCTCATGGCTGCGGGGTCTGGCTCTGGGCTAACAACTCGTGCGATCGGAGATAAGGGCGGAAGTGAGACGGCTTCGTTGACCGCAAACAATAACGGGCCGCATATTCACCAAATAAGAAGACGCCAAGACATGACTGGGGGGGGCGCGAATAGTGTCTTTTGGGGTGCTGGCGACATTACGGGCGTTACAAGTGAATCAAGCGGCTTAGGCACGCCTTTCAGCCTCATGAATCCATTTGTCGCGGCGGGCACACTGCTATGGGCGGCGGGCGTTGCTGGCTAAACTACTGAGAAAATTATGTCTAAATTTGAGCAACGGGCGGGCATTGTTCTGATCGAAGATTTGCAGATTCCTCTAGACTTTTGGCGATTGCTTGAGCCGGACTATACTTCTGTCGATCGGCGTGAATACGTGCCGGGGGAGGTACATCGCTATTGGGTTGATGGCAATCAGCTTGGGGGTGATTTGCCATGGGTGGATGGCGATCGCTACATCGAAAGCCTAGAAACCTATCGTCAACTCTATGGTGAGCATTTGGCCGATCAGGATAGGCCGAAAACGTTGGAGGAAGCGATCGCCATTCGGACAGCGCAACTGCACGAAGAACACCGTGAAAAGATGACTCTTGTCACAATGACGGGCATCGGCGCAATTCCTGACTTTGGGTTACAGATTGACCCAATATCGCAGGCGTTGTTCACTCAAACGCAGGCTGCGTTTGAACACGGATGGATTGCAACGGTGACTTGGAAAACTGCCGAAAACCTATTCTATGAACTGTCGGCGGCTGAGTTTGAGATAGTTGCATCGAAAATCTATCTCTATGGTCAGGCCGTTTATGCAGCGTTTCAGGGGCATAAACAGGCGATCGCCCTCTCTCAAGATATTGATTCTGCGCTGGGCTATCAGGCGGCGGCATGGCCTAGCACAACGCTCTAAAAAAAGCCCGATTGGAAATAATTTCCAATCGGGGCTGAGTCACAATCCATCAAGATAAAGGTGGGTGAGCTGCTGAATAACGACTGACACAGATATCAGGCCAATCTGCATTCGATATTCGTAGAGATCGGCCATTGTGGGGGCTTGCCATCCTGCGGCGTGGCAGACCGCTGCGATCGCAGCGGCGATTAACGCAAGCCAACCCTGCATCAACAACGAGCCCAAAACGGGGACATGGGTGATTCCCCGGTGCTTTGACTGAAACGGCTTCCAAATGAAGCTCAGGATTCCCCAACGCTGGATCGGAAGGCTGCGG
>JGI12210J13797_11185888_pt1 | contig 13106 bp, 11 predicted proteins | sample ElkSlonscriptome_3_FD_13797 | JGI IMG/M metagenome (IMG submission 13797)
CGCCGGTATGACCGCCGAGCGTCCGCCAACCGATCCAGGTCATGACTGCCGCCGCGCCCGCCGCCGCCGCCAAAACCACGACGGCGCTCATCGGCTCCAGCAACGCAAACGCGATGGCCGCGGCGAGGATCCACGAAATCGCCACTTGGGCAAGACCCGGCCGCCCCGCGTCCGCTGCCATGCCCCCGCTACGCGCCGCCGGCACCCACCGGAGAATCGCCGCCAGCGGTGCACGCGAGACCGCGCCGGCGGCAACCAGCGCGGCAGCGGCGGCCTCAGACGATGGCAGGCCGGCGACGAGAGCAACCCGCAGTCCGACACTGAAGACAATGGCCAATGCGCCGAAGCTGCCGATCCGGCTATCGCGCATGATGCGCAGCCGATCGTCTCGGGTACGGCCGCCGCCGACACCATCGGCAACGTCGGCAAGGCCATCCTCGTGCAAGGCGCCGGTCACCACCGCCGCGAACCCGATGGCGATAAACGCCGAAGCCAGGGGGGGCAAGCCCAGACCGTGGGCGCCCAGGAACGCTAGTGCGGCCCCCAAACCGATTCCGCCGCCAACGAGCGGAAACATAGCGGTGGCGCGCGCGAGGTAACCGACCGAAACCGGTTCCGGCGATATCGGAAGTGAAACCGGTAAACGGGTGAGAAACGAGATGGCCATCCGCATGTCCAGCCACCAATCAGCTAGGATTTGTGAAACGCCCCTGGACTCCGATCCGGAAGATAAAGCCATAATTCGCTGTTATTGCTGCCATAGGCTAACAATCTATCGCTTATTGAAAAACCCCGCTACAAGGCAATTCGCCGTTCCGTGGCCGCTCTGTGGCCGCTTCAGACCACGAATGAGGGATTCGACGATGACACGGTTTCCGGCGGTCAAGACTCTCGACGACGTTCGAAGTCTGTTCCGCACCCTTCCGGGTCCCGATGTGGATGCCGAAACGCTGGCGCTTGAGCGCGAACCCCAGCTCACCAAGCCGGCCGGCGCGCTCGGGCGCCTGGAGGAATTGAGCGCGTGGCTCTCGGCGTGGCAAGGACGCCATCCCCCTCGGATCGACAAGCCGACGGCGCGGGTGTTCGCTGGCGCCCACGGCGTGACCCGGCACGGCATCTCGGCTTATCCCGCCGAAGTAACGGCGCAAATGGTGGCCAACTTCGAAACCGGCGGCGCCGCCATCAATCAGCTTTGCCGCTTGTTTGATGTAGAGCTTGCCATTCACGCCGTTGACCTGGAGCATCCGACCCGCGATATCGTCCAGGCGCCAGCCATGGACGAGCATGATTTCGTGGCCGCGTTCTCCCTTGGCATGAACGCCGTCGATTCGAATTCGGATCTGCTGTGTCTGGGAGAAATGGGCATCGGCAATACAACCGCAGCCGCCGCCGTCGCCCATGCCCTCTATCGGGGTGCCGCCACCGACTGGACCGGTCCCGGCACCGGAATTCAGGAAGATGCGTTGGCCGTGAAGGCGGGGGTGGTCGCGGAAGCGGTCCAGCTACACAACGGTTTCGTCGCCGACCCGCTTGATGCCTTGCGCCGGCTCGGCGGGCGCGAACTGGCAGCCATGGCCGGAGCCGTTGTGGCGGCACGGCTCGCCCGCGTGCCCGTGCTGCTCGATGGCTTCGTCTGCACGACGGCCGCGGCGGCTCTGGAGGCTTATGCCCCCGGCGCGCTGGACCATTGCCAAGTCGGTCATTTGTCCCCGGAGCCGGGCCACCGGCGGGTCCTCGAGCGTCTTGGAAAGCGGCCGCTCCTCGACCTGGACATGCGCTTGGGCGAGGCGTCCGGCGCGGTTTTAGCAGTGGCCGTGGCAAAGGCGGCCGCCGAATGCCACGCCGGAATGGCTACGTTCCGGCAGGCCGGCGTCGCGGACAAAGCGTAAATAGAATTTGGCCCGGCTGGGGTGTTGCCGAGGCGGTGAACGTTTGCATAATGCCCAATTATGAAACGGATCTTCACTCTCGCACTTGTCTGTTTGGCTTTGCTTGGCGCGACCGCGTGTTCGACCAATCCGGCTACGGGGCGAAGCAGTTTCACCGCCTTCATGGACAAGGACGACGAAAAGCGCGTTGGCGCGCAGGAACACCCCAAACTGGTAAAGCAGTTCGGCGGGAAGTATTCCGACCGCGAACTCGCCGCTTACGTCAGCCGAATCGGTGCGGAATTGGCGGCGCAAACGGAGACCCCGGGCGTCGATTACTCGTTTACCGTTCTCAATGACGATCTGATCAATGCGTTCGCCCTGCCGGGCGGCTACGTCCACGTCACCCGCGGGCTGCTAGCGCTGGCCAGCAACGAGGCCGAAATGGCCGGTGTCTTGGCGCACGAACTCGGACACGTGACCGCCCGTCACAGCGCCGAACGCTACAGTCAGGGTGTTGTGGCCGGCGTCGGAGCGACCATCCTGGGCGTGGCCGGCTCTATCGTTGGCGTGCCCGGTGTCGGACAAGCCGCCGGCTATGGGGCGCAAGCCTACGTGCAAAGCTATTCCAGGGATCAAGAATTCGAAGCCGACAAACTCGGCATCCGCTACATGACCCGAGCGGGCTATGACCCTGAAGCGATGGCGAGCTTTTTCAAGAAAATGGATGCCTACACCCAATTGCAGGCAACCATGGCCGGCAATCCCGGAGCCGCCGACCAATTCAGCGTGATGGCGTCCCATCCGCGAACCGGGGACCGCGTTCAACAAGCCATCAGACTCGCCAAAACCGCCCCGATCGCCAACTCCAAGATCAACGAGAGAACATACCTTTCACACATCGATGGCATGGTGTTTGGCGATTCCCGCAACCAAGGTGTCCGGCGCGGCCGACAATTCGCCCATCCAGGATTGGGAATTGCTTTTGAAGTTCCCAGCGGTTTCGTCTTGTCCAACAGTCCAGGGCAGGTCACGGCCAAGGGCCCCCGGGGTGCGGTGATCGTCTTTGACATGGAACGCAATCGCGATCGCTCCCGGTCGGTCAAACCCCGCGATTACATTGCCCGCGCCGGCGGCAACCGGTTGAAGTTTCAGGCTATTCAGGAGATCGACGTCAATGGCATGGACGCCGCCACGGGCGTAGCAAAAGTGCGAATCGACCGAGGCTTCGTGGACGTGCGTCTGGTGGCCGTTCGCGAACGGCCGGGGCGATTGTATCGCTTCTTGTTTCTGACGCCCGCAGCCGCGACAGAGAGCCTCGCCACGGACTTCAGACGAACCACATACAGCTTCAAGCGGTTGAGCGCGTCGGAAGCGCGGTCCGTCAGGCCATTGCGCTTGAAGGTGGTGACCGTCGAGGAGGGCGACACGTCGGAGTCCCTCTCCCGGCAGATGCCCTTCGGATCCTATCGGCTGGAGCGTTTCCTGGCCATGAACGGGCTCGGCAAGGGCCAGCCGCTAATACCCGGCCAGCCGGTCAAGATCATCGTCGACTGATCGCTAAGCGAGCAAAGCCTTCAGGAATTCTGCGGCTTGGTCGTAGATCCCGGGTGAGGTGCTTTCGCGCGGGCCGGCGACATTGAGCACAACCACTTCCTCTTCCTCGATCCATTCCCTGATCTCTTCGGTCGATGTTCCGTCGAGCAGGTCGACCACCCGATGCGGCCGGTTAAGATTGATAGCGTATTCCAGGGTCAACGCGGTACCGCCGGAGGGCTCGCCGCAGGTGAGGATCAGCGTCGCGTCGGAGTCCCGCACATTCAACAGCGTGCGTTCCGGATAACCGCTTCCGCCGGTTTCGCGCATGGGATAGGACACGGGAACCCGGCCATCCTCCGCACGCCTCCCCTTGGGCACCCATCCGCCACAAGGAAACCCGAGCGTAAGCGCCACATCCAGGGCCGCCCGGTCGACACCGGTTTGCGCCCCGGAGACGATCTTCGAGAGCTTGGGATTGTCGTCCATCAGGCCTCGATGGTTTGGACCAACTGGCCCTCGGTATCGAAGCAAGCCGCTGTCAACGGACCGCCGAACCCGCACCCGCTATCGATGGACGCCGTGTTGTCGCCGATGGCAAAGCCATGCTGGAGCGGGTCGAAGCCCCGAACCACGCGGGCAAAGTCGAGGTACGGGCGATCAATGTCCTCGAACGTGCGGCCCCGCCACCAAAACGAGTCCGATTGATCGGATAGTCCGCGAGAGGTATCGACGCCGGCGTTGACGAAGAGCAGCGTCTGGTCCTCGGTAAAGGCGGCCCGCTTGAGCGCACTCATCAACCGGTCATGACCGTCGCGGCCACGAATGGTGGCGCGCAAGCGATTGGTCCACTGCGACAGGGAAACGGCGCCCAGAGCGGCGGCGGTGCGCCCCTCTTCAATACTGCAACCGTAGGCTTCCAGGGTTGCGCCAACGCCCTGCGAGAGCATCCATTCGATAACCTGACGGGGATTGGGCGCGAACTGTAACTGAAGCAGCTTGTGCCAGATTTCTTCCTGACTGCCGCGCAGGTAGACGATGGATCCGCCGTCCTGCTCGTCCTCGATCTGCCACGCCATCAAGGCGCGCCGGAACAGCAACATTTCATCGACGGTCGCGGCCACATGAGTGCCCCGGCCGAGAAAATTTCCCAGATAGACCAGGTTGTCGCCGGGACCGATATGGGTCACGAGCTTGGCATGCAAAGCGGATAGACGCTCCGCCTCGCCATGCACGGCCCCGACAGCCCAGGTCAGCCGACCCGGCGGAAGCGCCGTGAAAATAGTTTGTTCCGTCAAAGCGGGCCGCAGGCCACCGGCTTGGTCCACGCTCGGCGCGTCCAGGCTGGGGGCGTTTACGGCTCGATTATGCGGCATTCAGCAGATCTGCCAGCTTCACCGTTGCTTCTTCCTTGCCGACGCATTCCATCGCGGCAAGCTCACAAGCCAGACGGTCGAATGCCGCCTCGTAGATCTGACGCTCGCTGAACGACTGGTCGGGCTGACCAACGTTGGGGTGCAGATCACGGACCACCTCGGCGATGGAAACCGGATCTCCCGAATTGATCTTGGCCTCGTATTCCTGAGCGCGGCGGCTCCACATGGTGCGCTTTACCCGCGCCCGCCCCTTGAGTGTGGTGAGCGCGTTCTCCATGACCTTTTGCGTGCTCAGCTTGCGCAGGCCCGCAGTGTCCACCTTGGTGATGGGCACACGCAAGGTCATGCGGTCGCGGTCAAACGAAATAACGAACAACTGAAGGCTCTGCTCAGCGATCTCACGGGTCTCGACACCAAGAACTTTGCCGACCCCATGGGTGGGATAAACCACGTAATCGCCCGCAGCGAATGCTAATTCTTCCGCCATGCTTTTTCTTCTCTCTCCACTCAAGTCTTTTGGGGTCCGCCCTCTGATCGGGAACGACTTTTTTTGACCCCCGTTGCCTCCGCACCGAGAAGGGGCGGATTGTGTTGTACCTTATCTTGCGGTTGTCGTCCCCCTCGGGCGCAGTTTCTGGGTCATCGACCCAGACGACCAAGACCGGCTTGGATCCGCCGGATACATAATTTTATAACACGATTGGCCCTCAAAACATAGAGCCAGATGTATTTGGGCGCCGCTCACGCGGGCGCCGCGGCGCTGAAACTAATCTCCGACCCCCGGATTCGGACTGAATTCCTTTTCCTTATCCGCTTTTCCGTTCCAATCGTCGGCATCCGCCGGCGCATCCCGTTTGCGGGTAATATTCGGCCATGTCTCGGCGTATTTGGTGTTGATTTCCAACCAGTGGGTCAAATCCGGTTCGGTATCCGGGACGATCGCTTCGGCCGGGCATTCCGGTTCGCAAACACCGCAGTCGATGCATTCGTCGGGATGGATGACCAGCATGTTCTCGCCTTCGTAGAAGCAGTCCACCGGGCAGACTTCCACGCAATCCGTATATTTGCAGCGGATGCAGTTCTCCGTGACGATGTAGGTCATAAATTACTCCGTTGATCCTCTTGCGTCTTCTCGGCGCGGACCGTTCGATCCCCGCGCTTGATGTGCTGAAATTCAGTGGCTTTCGGTGACCCGTTTGCGGGCAGCACCGCTGTCGCGATCGCTGACGTGCAGCAATCCGGCAACACGCCTGATCAGATTGGACTCGTAATGATGAACTTCGCCATCCGCATAAACCACTTCCCAAAGCATTTCTATGATCTTTATCCGTTCGTCGGGATCCAGGTTGTCATTGATGACCCGTGTAAACGAGAAAAGCTGTGTCGACTCAGCCGCTTCCTTGCTTCCCTCTTCCATCAATTCCTCGACCTCGGCTTCCGAAAGATCGAAACGCGATTGCAGCAGGCTCCGAATGGTCTGCGTTTCATCCTCTGCCACGTTACCGTCGAGCCCGGCCGCGTGCGCGAGCAACCCGGCCGCCGCCAACCGCAACTCTTGCTCGCTGCATTTGCCGGTTTTTTCGGTGGAACCGCTCTCGCCACCGCCGAATAAAGCGATCAATCGATCAATCATGATGTTGGGTATCATACCCTCCGGCGGTGCTCAACCCCAACGGATCAAGGGTCAATTGGTCCAACGATCGATGCCCGTCCGAGCGAGAGGGCCCATTCAGTCTTCGTTGAACTCTCGGAGCTTGTCGATGGCGCGGCGCTGGACTTTCGTCGGACGTCCCGTTCCCGGCTCGCGCTCCGCCACCTTGCTCGGCGCCACGAAATCTCCGGTTTCCCGAACCTGCGGCGGCTCCAGGTCTTCGTACAACGTTTGGGCTTCCGGGGCCGGCCCCCGGCGCGTCCCCAGCGCCGCGACCCGGATCACCCGAATATGCGGTCCCTTGGGAAACGTGAGCACATCGCCCGGCTTGACCACGTAGTGCGCCTTCTTGACGATGGCACCATTAACCCGCAAGCGGCCCGCCGCGCAAAGCCGGGTCGCCAGCGTTCGGCTCTTGAAGAACCGCGCGTACCAAAGCCACTTATCCAACCGCAAGCTTTCGGAGGAGCCGCCGCTCATTTCTGGCCCTGCAGCCCGCGCAGTCCGGCAAAGGGCGAATCGGCGTCGACAACCGTTGTTTTGCCCGCGCGCCGTCGCTGTTGGTCCTTGGCCTTCGATCGCCTTTTCTTCACCCGGCTGAACGTTATCGTCTGTTCCCCACCGGGTTCGCCGGCCTTAGGCCGGTATCCGAGCGCGGACAGGATTCCGCTCACCTCCTGCACAGAGCAGCCGGCGAGCGAGCGAAGCTCCGAGATGGCGGCAAAGTTCTCGTCCCGCGCCATGACGTAAGCGCGCGCGGCCAACCTCTCGACGATATCGATCCTCACGGCCCGCGCTCCCAACGGGCGATACCCGATCGCCTCGTAAAAACCCGGGGGAAACGCTGGGTCGAGCACAACCGAGGTTCGCCCTGGCGGCGGCAGGGCCGGCACGTCCATGCCGCGATGAACGGCCCACAGCAACCCGCGGACCGAGACCGCTGCGGGCTTAAGCAATACGGGAAAGAATATGCTCTCCCGGCCGATCCGCAGCCCGAGGTCGCGCAGCACTTTGCGATCGCCGTTGCTGAGGGCGGCGATTTGCGCCTTCGCCGAGGGGCGCGGCAATGAGCCGAGCGCCTCGGCAGTTTGGAACAAGATCCCGCGCGGGGCGCCCGATACCTCTGCGTCCGCCAGCGAAAATAGCGGTGCAAGCGCGGTGGCCAAGTGTGAACGCAGCCAACGGTCCAGACGCTGGCGGATTTTCTCGGTGGCTTGGCTGTCGAGAAGATCGCTCGGCAGTGGCTCGATCCGCGGCCGCAACACGTCCGAACCGGCGACGATCCGGGCAATGGCGTGCTCGCCCCATGTCACAAAACCATCGGGAGACAAAACGAACGCGTCATCGCCATCCGCCACCAATTCATGGACCCGCCGCTGGATCTCGCCCCGTAGTGCGCGGACAGCCGCGGAGGTGACCGCCCGGCCGGCGCCGCGGCCGTCGCCGGCACCAATGGCGTCGACGTCGGGGTCGGCGGTGAACCGGAACCCCTCGAGAACGCCGACGAAATGCCCCTCCACCAGAACCTCGCCGGACGCGCTGACCGCCGCCAGCAATTCCTGGCGGTCTTTCAACCGGCCCACCAGCACCGCCGTCCGGCGATCGACGAAACGCTGGATCAACCGTTCATGCAACGCATCGGAAAGGATATCCTCGATACCGCGCGTTCGTTCCCGCCAATAATCCGCATCGGCCAGCCAAGCGCCTTGATGGGAAACATAGGTCCACGTGCGGATATTGGCGATTCGCTGCATCAGCACTTCGATATCGCCATCGACNCGGTCGATGCGGTCCACTTGCCGCGCAACCCAGTCCTCTGGCAGCCGGCCGTCGCCGCCGTCGCCCATCAGGAAGCGGTAGATCCGTCCCAGCAGCCGCGCGTGGGCGTCATGCGCCACTTTGCCGAAATCCGGAACCCGGCAGATTTCCCAAAGCAGGCTAATGGCGTCCGCTCCCCGAGCGAGGCCGGCGATGTCCGGCTCCTTGGACAAGGTGGCGAGCACAAGTTCGTCGTCGGCTTCGCGGGCCTTGAGCAGCCCGGCATGGTCGGGCGGCCGGGCGAGGCTCGCTTTCAGGTTGGCAAGGGACGTGAATTTGAGATCTTCGTTCCGCCAGAAAAGGTATTTCAGTGGATCGAACTGGTGGCTCTCGATCCGATCGGCGATATCCGCTTCCATGGGGCCGATATCGGCGGTGGTTCCGAACGTACCGTCGTTCATGTGCCGGCCCGCGCGGCCGGCGATTTGCGCCAGTTCGGAGGGCGTCAATTTACGCGGCGCGCGGCCGTCGAATTTTCGGGTGGCGGCGAATGCAACATGATCCACTTTCATATTGAGGCCCATCCCGATGGCGTCGGTCGCCACCAGGTAATCCACCTCCCCGGCCTGGTACATGGCGACCTGGGCGTTGCGGGTGCGCGGACTGAGCGCACCCAACACAATCGCCGCGCCGCCGCGCTGGCGGCGGATCAACTCGGCGATGGCATAAACGTCGGCGATGCTGAAGCCGACCACGGCGCTGCGCGGCGGCAGACGGGAAATCTTGGTTTGACCGTTATAGCGCAGGGTAGAAAACCGCGGCCGGCTCATGAATTCCGCTTCGGGAACCAGGCGGCGGAGCAATCCCCGAATGGTCTCCGCGCCCATGAACATGGTTTCCAGCGTGCCGCGAGCGCTCAGCAAACGATCGGTGAATACGTGCCCGCGGTCCGGATCCGCGCACATCTGGATTTCGTCGATACCGAGAAAAGCGACCCGCCGGCTCAACGGCATGGATTCGACCGTACACATAAAGTACCGGGCATCGGGCGGGATGATTTTCTCCTCGCCGGTAATCAATGCGACTTGGCGCGGACCCTTGATGCTGACCGCCCGATCGTAGTTTTCCCGGGCAAGAAGCCGCAGGGGAAATCCGATCATGCCCGACTCGAAGCCCAGCATGCGCTCCATGGCGAGGTGGGTTTTTCCCGTATTGGTCGGCCCCAGAACCGCCACGACACGAGAGGGACTTCCCTGCGGCTGGGTGTTGATCTGCATGCTCCGTACTTTGCCTCTTTAGGACGGGAAAGCAAGAGATGACAGCGTTACCGGCTCCGGCTAATTCACCGATGGCGACGGTGCGCCGGCGGATGCGCGGATATCCGCAATGCGCGTCTCCAGTTCCGCCGCGTCCTCAACGCGGCCGGTCTCGCGCAAGACGACCGCCAGCTTCTGCAGCGTCGTGGCCAAGCCGGGATTTTCCGGACCAAACCGCTTTTCCTGGATCGCCAAAGCGCGCCGGAGGAGCGGTTCGGCGTCTTGGTAGCGTCTTTCGTCAATATTGAGCACGGCGAGCTTGTTGAGGCTGGTGGCAACCTGCGGGTGATTGGGGCCAAGGTTGGTCTCGAAGATGGCTTGGGCGCGCATATACAGCGGCCGGGCCGAATCGTATGCGCCCTGGACGCGTTGCAGATCCGCCATGTTTGTCAGACTGATCGCGACGCTGGCATGGTTGGGACCGAATGCGTCCTCGAGGATAGCCAACGCTTGCCTCTGCGCAACCTCTGCCCGATCGTAGCGCTCCTGAGCCCGATACAGAGCCGCCAGGTTGTTGAGGCTCATGGCGACATTCGGGTGGTCTTCGGTAAGCAAATTGCTCCACGTGGCGATGGCGCGCCGGTACATCGGCTCGGCTTCATCGTAGCGGCCCTGCGACTGATAGATCAGCGCGAGATAGTTCAGGGTGTAGGGAAGGTGCGGGTCTCCGGGACCAATATTCTGTGCCTCTTCGAGCGCGTCGTTGACCCGCTGTTCGGCTTCCTTGTCATTGCCACGCTCATGGGCCGCCCGCGCCGCCTCCATATGGTCTCTCCAAGTGTCGGCGTGAACCGCCGCCGGCCCGAACGCGAACACCAGCCACAGTGGAATAAGAGCCAGGTTTTTTGCAGACATGAAGAGCATCGTACCTTTAACCGAAAATACCGTCTTTGCGGTGACGGCGGTGTCAGGGCCCATCGACCATCGGAACGAAGGCGACAGGCAACTTGCGTTGTTTGTCGAGGGTTCCATCTTCTTGTTTTACGCACCGATATAGTGTCTGGGTCTCGCCCGGGAAGCCCACGGGAACCACCATGCGCCCCCCGATCTTCAGCTGATCCACCAGCGCCATCGGAATTTGCGGCGGCGCCGACGTAATCATGACGGCGTCGAATGGAGCGGCCTCCGGCCAGCCCTCGTAGCCATTGCCGATCCGTGTTTCGATATTGTCGTAACCCAATTCACGGAGGCGGATCGCCGCTTCTTCGCCCAGTTCCCGGACGATCTCGATGGAATAAATCCGCCCGGCGACTTCGGCCAAGACAGCGGCCTGATAGCCGCAACCGGTTCCCACCTCGAGCACCCTGTCGCTCGGCCCCACATCCAGCAGATCGGTCATGACCGCGACGATGTAGGGCTGAGAGATGGTTTGACCATGACCGATGGGGAGCGGCCTGTTGACATAGGCCTGATCCCGGTCTCCCGGCAATACGAACTCGTGCCGCGGCACCTTGGCCATGGCCGCCATGACCCGGGGGGAATACTGTGCGCGCCCGGTCCAGTTCTGCGTTTCACGGGCTTCGGTTTCGATCTCTTCGATCAATCGCCGCCGTGCCTCGGCGAAGCTATCGTCGTTCATGATCATCGGGTCCCGGTTCGTAGCGGCATTATGGCACACCCTTCAAACGTCTTTGGCCACGGGGGTTGCGATTGGCGAGAACGCCCCACATATCACCGCCCGAACAGACCACTATGCAAACTCCAATGGGGGATGACGCGACACCATGACGCAAGAGACGTTCACATTCCAAACAGAAGTCAGCAAACTCCTCGATATCGTTGCTCACTCTCTCTACACCCACAAGGAAATCTTCCTCCGCGAGCTCATATCAAATGCCTCCGACGCATGCGACCGTTTGCGCTATTTGGCGTTGACCGAACCCGACCTTATCGCGGGCGACAACGATTTCAAGATCCGGCTGTTGGCCGACAAGGACGCCAAGACGCTCAGCATCGTCGATAACGGCATTGGTCTCGACCGGCAGGATCTGGTGGATACGCTGGGCACCATCGCGCGATCGGGCACGCAGAACTTCGCCGCACAGCTCACCGGCGACTCGAAGAAAGACGTGGCCCTCATCGGCCAGTTCGGGGTTGGCTTCTATTCGGCGTTCATGGTCGCCGACAAGGTCGACGTGCTGACACGCAAGGCCGGCGACGATCAGGCTTGGCTGTGGAGTTCCGACGGCAAGGGCGAGTTCACCATCGCGGAAGCGGCCCGCGACGAACGCGGCACCTCGGTCATCGTCCACCTCAACCAGGACTCGCAGGAATTTCTCGAGGAGATGCGCCTTCGCAACGTGGTCAAGACCTACTCCGACCACATTGGGTTCCCCATCGAGTTTGGCGACGCCGAGGGCGCGGAGACAATGAACGCCGCATCGTCGCTCTGGACCCGCGAAAAGAAAGACATCACCGAGGAGCAGTACAAGGAATTCTATCATCACGTCGGCCACGCGTTCGACGACCCCTGGCTCACGCTGCACAACCGCGTCGAAGGTGTGCTCTCGTACACCAGCCTTCTGTTCATCCCCTCGTCGCCGCCGTTCGACCTGTTCCAGCCGGAGCGTAAGGGCCACGTCAAACTCTATGTCAAGCGGGTTTACATAACCGACGACTGCGAGGGGCTTATGCCGCCCTACCTGCGGTTCCTGCGCGGTGTGGTGGACTCCGAGGACCTGCCGCTCAACATCAGCCGCGAGACGTTCCAGCACGATCCGCGACTGGCCAAAATGCGCTCAGGACTAACCAAACGAGTCCTCGACGCGCTGGAGAAGAAGGCGGAGAAAGCGCCCGAGGAGTTCGAGACCTTCTGGGACAATTTCGGTGCCGTTCTGAAAGAAGGCGTTTACGAAGATTTCGAAAACCGCGACCGGATCCTGAAACTTTGCCGGTTCCGCAGCACCGCGGGCGACGGCCTCACCACATTGCAGGCGTATGTAGACCGGATGAAGGATGGGCAGGACGCAATCTACACCATCAGCGGCGAGCAACTCGACGGTTTGCGCCGGAGCCCGCAGCTCGAGGGTTTCAAGGCTAAAGGGGTGGAAGTGCTTCTGCTCACCGACCCCATTGACGAGTTCTGGACCCAGGCGGTCGGGACATTCCAGGAAAAGCCGTTCAAGTCGGCGGCATCAGCCGGGGCCGACCTGAGCAAGATCGCCGCCGCCGATAGCGCCGAAGAGGATAAGAAAGAAGACGAGACACCAGCCGGTCTCGACACGCTCATCACGGCGCTCAAGGCAGTGCTCGGAGACTCGGTGAAGGACGTCCGGGCTTCGGAACGCCTGACCGACAGCGCCGTTTGCCTGGTCGCTGCGGAAGGCGACATGGATATCTATTTGGAGAAACTGCTCAAACAGAGCCAGCGGCTGGGCGCCGACACGATGACGTCGCGTATTCTCGAATTGAACCCGGGCCACCCGCTGATCAGGCGGCTCACCACCCTGGCTGAAGGTGAAGGCGCGGAAGCCCGGCTTGGCGACGCGGCCCATCTGCTTCTCGATCAGGCGCGGATCATCGAGGGCGAAAAGCCCGCCGATGCGGTGGCATTCGCTCAGCGAATGGCCTCGGTTATGGAAAAAGGCCTTGGGGCGTCCTA
>JGI12210J13797_11032584_pt1 | contig 13102 bp, 9 predicted proteins | sample ElkSlonscriptome_3_FD_13797 | JGI IMG/M metagenome (IMG submission 13797)
AATTCGCCCGCAATCGCGGTAATGCGTTCCTTGAGCCGAGCGCGCCGTTTCTGCCAAGCCTCGCCGCCCAACCGGTCTAGCGAAACGGCTTCCTCGGATGACCCGTAGCGCGACAGGACGTCGATGTTCTCGACCGGTATGAAAAGCTTGTCGCCGCCGTGATATTCGAGCGCCACGCAATCGTGCTGGCTCTTGCCGACCGCGATCGGTTCAAGGCCAAGATATTTCCCGATGCCATGCTCTACATGGACCACCAGATCGCCGCGTGAAAGCGCCTGAAGTTCGGCGAGGAAGGCATCGGAATCGCGCCGCTTCTTCTTGCGCCGCACGAGCCTGTCGCCGAGCACGTCCTGCTCGGTCAGAATCTCCAGATCGTCATTGGCGAAGCCCGCTTCGAGGGGCAGGACCATGACGGTCGCGTCACCCTTGGCTGCAAGCCCCAGCGCCTCCTGCCAGCTCTCCGCCATGCGCGTGGGCGTGCCCGCTTCCTCAAGGATCGAGCCTATGCGCTTCGCGCTTCCAAGCGAATAGGCGGCGAGGAGGGGGCGCTTGCCGGATGCGGCCACGGACTTGAGATGCTGCGCTGACGCTTCGTAGACATTGTCGCCGCGCGCGCGCTCAGGCGCGAAATCACGCGCCGCCTTGAAGCCGAAATCGATCGAAGCCTCGTCTTCGGGCGAGGCGAAGACGCTCGCGCGGTGGGCCGGGGCGGTCGCCAACGCCTGCGCGAATTCTTCCTCGGCAAGATATAGCGCTTCTGGTGGGAGAGGGCGATAGCTGCCGGACTTTTCCGAACCGATGCGTGTGCGCTGTTCGTGATAATCGGCGATATCCGCAAGCCGCTCCTCGCCGGCGCCGATCGTCTGGCTGTCGACCACCACCACGTCCGCGGCATCGAGGTGATCGAACACGGTCGAAAGCCGCTCCTCGAACAGGGGAAGCCAATGCTCCATCCCCGCGAGGCGCCGCCCGTCGCTCACTGCCTCGTAAAGCGGGTCCTGCGTCGCGCTCGCCCCGAACAGTTCGCGGTAGCGCGAGCGGAAGCGCTTGATGCTCGCTTCGTCGATCAGAGCTTCGGAAGCGGGCAGCAGCAAGTGCGATTGCAGGATGCCGGTCGAGCGCTGGGTGCTCGGATCGAACAGGCGAAGGCTTTCCAGTTCGTCGCCGAAGAAATCGAGCCGGAGGCCTTCGTCGAGCGAGGAGGGGAAAATGTCGACAATCGATCCACGCACTGCGAATTCGCCATGATCGACCACGGTATCGGTCCGCGAATAGCCCGCGCGGGTCAGCAGCGCGGCGAGGCTTTCGTGTCCGATCGTCGTGCCGGGCGCGAATTCGCGCACGCTCTCGCGGATCCGGAACGGGGTAAGGACGCGCTGAAGCGCGGCGTTGACGGTGGTAACGAGAAGCTGCGAGCCGCTTGCGGGGTTCTGCAGCTTGTGCAGCGCCGAAAGCCGCGCCGCGCTGATCGACAGCGCCGGGCTTGCGCGGTCATAGGGAAGGCAGTCCCATGCCGGTAACTCGATCACCTCGACTTCGGGCGCGAAGAAGCGCGCGGCATCCGCAACAGCACGCATCGCGGCGTCGTCGGGAGCGACGAATACGGCCCGCTTCGACGCAGCGCGAGCAAGGTCGCTCATGACGAGCGGCAGGCTCCCGCGCGGCAGCGAAGTCAGCTTCAGCGGCGCGTCCGCTGCAAGGATGCGGGAGAGATCGGGCATGGTCGTTCAGATCAAAGGCACGGGGGCCGCCGGGCGTTCCCGCGGAATTGGGAAGGCCGCGCCCTAGCGCGGGATATCGACGTAGTCGAGCTTCTGCATTTTCTCGATCAGCTCGCCCCGAAAACGTTCGGGCACGTCCTGCGAACCAAGGCCCCAGGCCATGATGTCGACATCGTCTTCGGCGAGCAGGTCTTCGAACCAGTCCATCTCGTTCTCGCCCCAGCTCTCGTGGTAGCGATCGAAGAAGCCGCCGATCATGTAGTCCGCCTCGCGCGTGCCGCGATGCCAAGCACGGAACTTTGCGCGGGCAAGGCGTTGTTCGAAAGTGGGCATATCGGTCATGTCGGGCGAGGTAAGGCACTCGCCCGCGCCGCGCAAGCGGCTATAACCGTGCGCGATGCGTCCCGAGATCCTAAACCCGCTATTCGCCGAGACCCAGTCGCTGGAGGGGGTCGGAGAGAAGCTCATGAAGCCGCTCGGCAGGCTTGGCCTCGAGCGGGTCAAGGACGTCGCCTATCACTTGCCGGAACGCTTCGTTGCGCGTCGGGCGATCGCGAAGCTGGAAGAGGGGGGCGAGGGTGAGCAGGTAATCGTCGCGCTCACTCCGACCGAACATCGCTCATCGCGATCTCCACGCGGGCCTTACCGTGTGCTGGCCCAGGATTCGGCGGGCGATATCTGCGCCATCACCTATTTCGGACGCGCGGCCTACACGGCGAAGAAGTTGCTTCCGGTCGGCGAGAAGCGCTGGGTCGCAGGGAGGCTCGATCGCTATGGCGACATGCTCCAGATCGTGCACCCCGACCATGTCGAAAGCGAGAGCGCAGCGCATCTCGGGCGCCTGAACGAGCCGGTCTATCGCCTTGCCGAAGGACTGACGCAGCCTCGCGTTGCCGGTCTTGTCGAACAGGCGCTGAAACGGCTTCCCGAACTGCCCGAATGGATCGAGCAGAGCCAATCGGAACGCGCCGGATGGCCAGGCTGGCGCGACGCGCTGCACCTTGCGCACAGAAACGACAGCACCCCGGCGTGTGACCGTCTCGCCTATGACGAGCTTCTTGCGAACAGTCTCGCCCTGCTGCTGGTCAAGGCCGACAGTCGCAGACGCAAGGGACAGTCGCTGGTGGGGGACGGTCGCCTGCGGGTGCAGCTTTCCCTGCCGTTCGAAATGACCGCCGCGCAGAAGCGCTCGATCGCCGAAATCGAGGGCGACATGGCGCAGGAAGCGCCGATGCTGCGTCTCCTCCAGGGCGATGTGGGGGCAGGCAAGACCGTGGTCGCGCTCGCCGCCATGCTGATCGCTGTCGAGGCTGGCAAGCAGGCCGCGCTCCTCGCGCCGACCGAGATCCTCGCCCGCCAGCATTACGAAACCCTTCGCACGATGGCAGCGCCAACCGGGGCGGAGGTCGCACTGCTCACGGGCCGGGCCAAGGGGCGCGAGCGAGAGGGGCTGTTGATGGGGCTGCTCGACGGATCGATCGACATCATCGTCGGTACTCATTCGCTGTTCCAGGACGCGGTCGCCTACAGGGATCTTGGCCTTGTCGTGATCGATGAGCAGCACCGTTTCGGTGTTGCCCAGCGCCTTGCGTTGGCGGCCAAGGGCAAGCGCGCACCGCACACGCTCGCGATGACGGCAACGCCAATTCCGCGCAGCCTCACGCTCGCCCAATATGGCGAGATGGACGTGAGCCGCCTCGATGAACTGCCGCCGGGCCGACAGGCGATCGATACGCGGGTTGTCCCTCAGGAGCGGATGGAGGACGTCGTTGCCGGGGTCGCGCGGCACCTCGCGGCGGGGCAGCAGGCCTATTGGGTCTGCCCGATGGTGCGCGACAATGAAACCGACGACATCGCCGCTGCCGAAGCGCGGTTCGCAGCTCTTGGGGAGCGCTTCGGCGACGAGGTCGTCATGGTCCACGGTCAGCTCGCGCCGGAGATCAAGGATGCGAACATGGAACGCTTTGCGAGCGGCGAGGCGAAATTGCTGGTCGCGACCACCGTGATCGAGGTCGGGGTGGATGTGCCGGCGGCGACGCTGATGGTAATCGAACAGGCCGAACGCTTTGGCCTTGCGCAATTGCACCAGCTGCGCGGGCGCGTCGGGCGCGGCTCGGAAAAATCCGTCTGCCTGCTTTTGCGGGGCAGTGAATTGTCCGAGACAGGGCGAAGGCGGCTTGCTCTCATGCGCGAGACGCAGGACGGTTTCCGCATAGCCGAGGAGGATCTCGAACTGCGCGGCGGGGGCGAACTGCTCGGCACACGGCAATCCGGCGATGCGGCGTTCAATATTGCCGATCTCGACCAGGTCCAGCGCCTGCTACCGGCCGCCCATGCCGATGCCCGGCTGCTGATCGATCGGGATGGTGGCCTGACGAGCGAGCGCGGAGAAGCGGCGCGGATTTTGCTCTATCTTTTCGAACGCGATTGGGGCGTGCAACTTCTGCGAGGCGGATAGGGGCGCTCGCGGACGGCCTTTCCGGGGAGCTGCGCCTCGCGTCCCTCTCCAGGGACGCCGAACTTCGCGCCGACTGCCGGGACCAGGGTTCGATCTGCGCGAGTTTCACACCGCCGCGCTCAGGACTGGCGCGATCCCGCTTTGCTTGCAGGAAACCCGTTTCGACCGCTGAACCGCCATGGCGCTTGGCGAAAAGGACGAATGATCAGGCCGCCCTCGCCGGGAGGGGTCCGGTCGAACCGAGCACGTCCTCGACCATGCGGCGGATATTGACCTGCGCTTTCAACCGCGCCCCCAGTAGCGCCGTGCCCGAGACCTTGCGCTGGACGAACAGAGTCTCGATCGGAGGGAAGGCCCAGGTGTCCTTGTCCTGCGCGATGGCATAACCCTCTTCGCGCAGCAGCGGCACGAAGGCGCGATCGCCGAAATCGAAAGGCTTGTCCTCGCGCATTTCGCCTATCACGATGTCGATCATGCGGTTCACGCGGTCAGGGTGTTTTTCGGCAACGATCGGCATCATGAAACCGCTGTCGATCGTGGCCTTGAGCACGTCTTCGCGCTTCCCCTCGAGCCCGGCTTCAAGCATCGCGCGGTAGCCGTTCGACACATCCGGGTCGACCTCGCGGCAGGCGCCGAAATCAAGGAGGACGATCTCGCCGGTTTCGCGGCGATAACGGTAATTGGCAAAGTTCGGGTCGGTCTGCATCACGCCGAATTCGAACAGTTCGCGCGCAACGAGGCGCATCAGCCGGGTCATGACGGCATTGCGCTGCTCTGGCGGCTCCTCGTCCAGCACCTCGATGCTGGAGCCTTCTTCGTAGCTCATGGCGAGGATGTGTTCCCGCGTCAGCTCTTGATGGAGACGCGGAACGACGAAGCCTTGCTCGCCTTCGAGCCGCTTGCGGTATAGCTCCATCTGCTCACCTTCGCGATGATAGTCCGCCTCTTCGTGGAGCTGCTTTTTCGCGGCCGAGAGAAGCCTGTCGATCTCCAGCTCGGGCGGCGCAAAACCGGCAACGCGCAGCAGGGTCATGACATTGTCGACATCGCTGTCGATGCTTTTGGCGACGCCCGGATACTGAACCTTGATCGCCAGTTCCTGGCCTTCGCGGGTCATTGCCTTGTGGACCTGGCCGATGCTGGCGGCGGCGATCGGGCGGGGATTGAACCACTTGAACTGGCGGCGCCAGTCATTGCCCCATTGCTCCTTCAGCACCTTGTCGAGCTGGCGGGTCGGCATGAAGCTCGCCTGGTCGCGAAGGGTGGCGAGGATCTGGGACAGTTCGGCGGGAAGGAAATCGCCAGCGTCCATGCTGATCATCTGCCCCATCTTCATCGCCGCACCGCGCAGATGAGAGAGCCGGTCAGCAAGCCGCCGCGCATTGCCGGGAGTGAGGATCAGGTCGCGCGCCGAAATGCTCTCTCCGCTCGAAATGCGGCGTGCGCCTTCCGCCATCATCCCGCCCGCGACCCCGCCGACGAGCTGACTGAAGCTTGCCACCCGGGAAAAACGGCCCGAAGGGACGGCACGGTGTCGGCCGCGTTCTTCCTTGCCCCAATTGGCTTCGGATTCGGTGATGTTGCGATCGTCTTCGGAGGATTCTGACACGTTGCGGACCCTGTTGGCTCTGTCTGTTGCTACCAAACAGATGGTCCCGGAGCCGGTTCCGCGCAAGGCGAACCGACAGCTCAGCTGATGCACAGCCCTCCGTCTACGGGCAGGCACTGACCGGTGATGTAGTCGGAATGAGGCGATGCGAAGAACACTGCGAGCCCTTCGAGCCCTTCGTGATCTCCCGACCGGCGCAGGGGTATGCGCTTCGCCATCCATTCGGCGAATTTCGGATTCGCCGCCGCCGTGATGTCCGTTTCGTAAAAGCCGAACAGCAGCGCGTTCGCAGTTATCTGGTGACGCGCCAGTTCGAAGGCGGCACCACGGGTCAGGCCGTTCAGCGCGGCCTTGGAGGCGGCATAATCGGACGACTTGTTCACGCCCATGATCGACTGCCCGGAAGAGGTCGCAACAAGCTTGCCGCCCGGATCGCCGTTCCCGGCGCGCTCGATCATGTGGCGGCTGACATGCTTGTAGGTCAGCGCCGGGCCCCGCGCATTCACGGCCATGACACGATCCCAACCGTCCGTTTCCATGTCCGGGATCGCCGTGCCAGAACCGGCGATCCCGGCATTCGCGAAGCAGACATCGACCCGCCCGAAAGCTTCGAGCGTGCCAGCCATTGCCTGTTCGATCTGGGCCTCGTCCGAAACGTCGCAGGGCAGGGCGATCGCTTTGCCCGCCGACAGCGCGCGCAGTTCGTCGAGCGCCTGTGCGTTCTTCTCCCCGTTGCGAGCCCAGATCGCGACGTTGGCACCGGCCTTGACGAGCCCCCTCGCCATGGCGAGGCCGAGGCCGCCATTGCCGCCCGTGACAACCGCGATGCGGCCGGAAAGATCGAACAGGTCCATGATGGCCAGTTGCCCCAAACTCGATCGTGGGGCAAGCGGGTGGAACCGCGAGCGCCCTTATGTATTTTGGCAGGTCATGAACGGACACAAGACGCTCACCCCTGCTGCCCGCTGGCTCGGTTATGCTGGACTTCTCCCCCAGATCATGTGCCTCGGTCTCGCCTTCGCGGAACCCGGCATGGGTCGTGGGGCGGGCACCGGCTCCGGGTGGGGCTATGTCGCGATTGCGGCGGGTTTTGCCTATGCGGCAGCGATATTCAGCTTCCTGGGGGGAGTCTGGTGGGGGCAGGCGATCGCGCAGAGTTTCGACCGTCCGGCCGGCGCCGGTGCCTATCTGGTCGCTGTCATGCCGAGCCTTATCGCGGTCGCGCTGTTCCTGCCATGGACCTTCGGTTGGGAATGGCCCGGACCGGCGCTGCTCTATCTCGGCGCGCTCATAGCGCTTTCGCCCATGGTCGACCGGGCGCTCGGCTTCGCCTCGCGCGATTTCATGCGTCTGCGGATCCAGCTTTCGCTCGGACTCGGGCTGCTGACGATTGCGCTTGGCCTGGTCGCTGAAAGGCTGGTCTGATTACGGCTGCGCCACGCGCACGATTGTCGCCGGAGGAGACCTCGGCTACCGCGAGCGGCACAATGGCGACATCGACTGAAGAAACCGCTCCCCCGACCGATCGCACCGCGCTGCTCGAGGCGCTCGACGAGAGGCTGCGCTGGCTTTCCGCATGGACGGTCCACAACGCCAACAACCTTCGCGATAAGCGCGATGGTCTGAAGGTCGGCGGTCACCAGGCGTCGTGCGCGTCGATGACGGCGATCATGGCTGCTCTCTATTTCCACGCCCTGCGCCCGCAGGACAAGGTCGCGGTCAAACCGCACGCCTCGCCGGTGCTCCACGCGATCCATTACCTGCTGGACGAACAGACCCGCGAGAAGCTCGAAACCTTTCGCGGCCTCGGCGGGGCGCAGTCCTATCCCTCGCGGACCAAGGACACGATCCCGGTCGATTTCTCGACCGGTTCGGTCGGGCTCGGCGTTGCGATCACCGCTTTTTCCAGCCTCGTCCAGGATTACCTGATCGCCCACGGCAAGATGCGCGAGGAGGATGCCGGCCGCATGATCGCGCTCATGGGCGATGCCGAACTCGATGAGGGCAACATCTACGAATGCCTGATCGAGGGCTACAAGCACGACCTGAGAAATTGCTGGTGGATCGTCGACTACAACCGCCAGAGCCTCGATGCGACGACGGCAGACCGGATGTTCCGCCGTTTCGACGACATCTTCGAGACGTGCGGGTGGCGGGTCATCACATTGAAGCACGGGCGGCTTCAGCGAGAGGCTTTCGCCAAGCCCGGCGGCAAGGCGCTCGAGGAGTGGATCGAGAATTGCCCCAATGCAGATTTCGCCGCACTCACCTATCTCGGCGGTGAAGCCTGGCGCGAGCGGCTGCTGGAGGACATCGGGAAGAAGCGCGGCGTGGCAAGCCTTCTTGGCCAATACGACGATCCCGCGCTCGCCCGGCTTATGACCAATCTCGGCGGGCATTGCATCGAGACCCTGCTGGACGCCTTTCAGCGGATGGATGATGATCGCCCTACCTTGCTGATCGCTTACACGGTCAAGGGCTACGGCCTCCCGCTCGCCGGGCACAAGGACAACCACTCGGGCATGATGAGCGCCTCGCAGATCAAGGGGCTTCGAGCCGATCTCTGTATTGCCGAGGGCGAGGAATGGGACAAGTGGGCAGGGCTCGGCAGCAACCTTGCGGGTGCGCTCGAACGGTTCATTGCGGACAGCCCGATCGCCCGCAAGCGCCGCGACCATCGCGCTCCCCCGATAGAGCTGCCAGAGCAGCTTTCCGTGCCCACGGGCGAGAGCCTCTCGACCCAGGCCGCTTTCGGGAAGATCCTGCACGACCTCGCCAAGTCGGACAGCGAGCTTGCCAACCGGATCGTGACGACCGCGCCCGACGTTACGCAAACCACCAATCTTGGCGCCTTCGTCAATCAGCGCGGGCTTTTCCGGCGACAGGAACTTGCCGACGTGTTCCAGCGCTCGAAAATCCCTTCCACCCAGAAATGGTCGGCGGATGGCGCAGGCCAGCACATCGAGCTCGGCATAGCGGAGAACAATTTCTTCCTCCTGCTCGCTTCGCTCGGCCTGTCGGCGGAGCATTTCGGAACGCGGCTGATGCCGGTGGGAACGGTCTATGACCCGTTCATCGCGCGCGGGCTCGATGCTCTCAATTACGGCTGTTACCAGGACGCGCGGTTCCTGCTGGTCGGCACGCCTTCGGGCATCACGCTTGCCGGAGAGGGCGGGGCGCACCAGTCGATCAATACGCCGCTGATCGGGATGGGGCAGCCCAATCTCGACAGTTTCGAGCCAGCCTTCGCCGATGAGGTCGCCCTCCTGATGCGCCACGCCTTCGAGCGTATTCAGTCGGAGGACGGCAGTTCGGTTTATCTGCGCCTGACGACGCGGGCGATCGCCCAGTCGGTGCGCGCGAATAGCGACTGGCAGGAGGGCGCGCTGAAAGGCGCCTACTGGCTGCGCGAGCCAGCGCCGGGCGCATCCGCAGCTATCGCCTATTGCGGCGCGGTCGCCCCCGAGGCGCTGGAGGCGTGGGAGCAATTGCAGGACGATCTGCCCGGCCTCGGGCTGCTCGCGGTCACTTCGCCCGATCTTCTGCATCGCGACTGGACCGCCAGCCGGGCCGCGCGCTGGAACGGTGGTGCGAAGCAGCCCAGCCATGCGCAGGTCCTGCTCGGCACGCTTGCCCGCGACGCAGGGATCGTGACCGTGCTCGATGGGTCGCCGGCGGCGCTTTCGTGGCTCGGTTCGGTCCACGGGCAGCGGGTCAGCCCGCTGGGGGTCGAGCGTTTCGGCCAGACCGGCGATCTCGTCGATCTCCACCGCACGTACCGGCTCGATGCCGAAGCGATCGTTGACGCGATGGCCGAACTCTTCCTGCCCGGTTAGGCACGCCGCCCGGCAAGGAAGGAAAGAGCCGAGAGCGTCACGACAATAAGCGACATCGCTGCCAGCATGGCCGAGGTTCCCGCCCAGCCGCCCCAGTCATAGACTGCCGTTCCAAGGGCGCTGCCGAGCGCTCCGCCAAGGAACATGATGACGATATAGGTCGTCGTCAGCCGAGTACGGATCGCCGGTTCGAGCGCGAGGAATGTCATGCGTCCGGCAACGTCGATCGTGGGACCGACCATGTTCACGATGACGAGCGGTACGACGATCGACCACACGTTCCATCCGAGGGGATAGAGGAGAGCAAGGCCCACGGCCTGCACGCATGCCGCGATCATTCGTGCGCGCCGCGGCCCGATCCGGTCGGCGAGCCGGCCGAGGCGCGGCGTCGTCACGATGCTGACCGCCGCAAGTCCGGCGAGATAGCCGACCGTATCGACGCCATAGCCCAGTTCCGGGCTTGTCAGGTGCAATGCGAGAGCCAGCCATGTGGCGGTGAACATCGCGAAATTGAGCCCCTGGATCAGCGCCGAGACGAGCACGTCCCCATTCGATAGCGCCAGCGTGAAGACGGAACGCAGCAGTCCTGCGTAGCTGCCCGAAGGACGCTTTGGCACAGTGCCCTCGCTGCGCATTGCAAGCGGGAGAGCGAGCGTCACGGCCGCCATCAGCGCAAAGGCATACCAGTAGACCGTCCTCCAGCCGAATGCCTCTGCGACGATCCCTGCGCCGACCCGGGCAACGAGGATGCCGAAGATCACCCCCACGGTCAGCAGGGCCGTCACCTGTCCGAGCCGTTCCGGCGCAACCCGCTTGGACGCAAAGGCCGGGATCAGATAGGGCGCGATGGTGACGAAGCCGAGCGCGGTCGAGGCGGCAGTGAAGGCGGCGAAGTCCTCGGCGAGCGCCATGCCGAGCATGAACAGGCTCTGCAACGTGACGAAGGCGATGCACAACGAGCGGTTCGAATAGCGATCCCCAAGCGGCAGAAGCAGGAAGATGCCGAGCGCAAGCGCAAGCTGATTGAAGGCCGGCACGATGCCGATCCGCGCCTCGCTGACACCGAAGGTCGCTGCGACTTCGCCGATGATCGGATGGACGTAATAGGCATTCGCCGTCACCACCGCGACCGTCACTGCAAGCGCATATTCCTGCGCGCGGGTGAGATACCCGATCGCCCCCTCGGCGCCGGTGGTCGCGGCAGGGGCGCTGTTCAAGCGAGGAATCCGGCCTTTTTCGCGGTGTCGATCACTCCTTGCGCGAGTTCGGCGGGCCGATCCTCCTGGCAGAAATGGCCGCAAGTGGAGAGGATCTCATGGGGCATGCCCTTCGCTCCCCTGATGCGTTTGGCGAGGGTCTCTCCGAGCCCGCCCGTCACCGGATCGTCCGCACCGAACAGGGTGAGGAAGGGTTTGTCGAATCCGGCAAGGCCGACCCAGGCGCGCTGGTTCTGCTCGATCCCGTCCATCCCGTCCTCGACCGGCACAAGCGCGGGAAAGGCGCGCGCGCCCGCCTTGCTCGGTTCGTCGGGGAAGGGCGCGTCATAGGCGGCGATCTCGGCCTCGCTGCGGGCGGTGGCGGTCGCCCTGTCGATCAGCGCGCCGATCCGGAAATCGGGCGAGGAGCGCGCGAATTCGCGCCACGCCATGAATGCGGGCGATGGATTGCCGCCGGTCGGCAGGAAGGTGTTCGAGGCGACGACGCAGGCGAACCGCCCGGGCTCCTCACCGACCATGCGCAGCCCGAGAAGACCGCCCCAGTCCTGGCAGAACAGGGCGGCGGGTTCCGGGCAGACTGCCTCGCGCCACTGCTTCAGCCACGAAATGTGCCGGTCATAGGTGTAGAAGGCGATGTCGTCCGGCTTGTCGCTCTTGCCGAAGCCGATGAGGTCCGGCGCGAGGACCCGGAATCCCGCTTCGAGCAGTGGCGGGATCATCTTGCGGTAGAGGAAGCTCCAGCTCGGCTCACCATGGAACAGGAAGACCGCAGGCGCATCCGGCGGCCCTTCGTTCACATAGTTCATGCGCCCCCGGTATCCCTCGCCAAGATCGATCTCGCACCAGTTTTCGCTGTAGGAATATTCGGGCAATCCTACAAAGCGCGCGGGGTCGGCGGTCAGCACCTGCATGATTCTCGTCTCCGTTGTCGGAAAAACGGTAGCACGAAAGCGCCCTCCGGCCAGCGCCCGACTGTCCGCCGAGCCGTCGCCTCAGTTCGCCTCGCCCGGCTCGACACCCAGTGGAACGCGTTCCTTGAAGGTGTGGGTGACGTAAGGAAACGGGATCTCGATACCCGCATCGTCGAGCGCCCGCTTGACGGTGCGCACCACCTGGTCGGTCGTTTCCCAGCCCTTGCGCGGGGTCGACCCGGCGAACCAGCGGACGAGGAAATCGATGCTCGAGGAATTGAATTCCCTGGCGAAGACGTCGAGCCCTTCCTCGTGAGCGATTCCGTCGATCGATTTCACCGCCCGCTCGATCACTTCGGCCGCGTGGTCGAGATCGGTGTCGTAGGAGACGCCGATGACGACCTCGTGCCGGCGCAGCTTGTCATCGGTGAGGATCTCTACCGGGTTCTTGAACAAGACCGAATTGGGCACCACCGTGAGTTCGCGTGAGAGCGAGCGAACATGGGTTTCGCGCAAGGTGATGCGCTCGACCCTGCCGACTATCCCTTCGCATTCGATCACATCCCCCATCCGCATCTTGTCACGCGCCATCAGCAGCATGCCCGCAAGGAAATTCTCGAAGATGTCCTGAAAGGCAAAACCTATCGCGACCGCGCCGATGCCAAGGCCTGCGAAGAGGCTCGCCGGAGTGACGTCCGGGAATACCACGATGGCCGCGATCAGTATTCCGAGCACCCATACCGCGATCTTCACCAGTGTCACGATCAGGTTGGCGAGGCTCGGCCGGAAGTTGGTGCGTGACGTGATCCGTTCGGCGACGTTCTCCGCGATCTTCACGAGGATCGCGGTCGCGACGATGACGATAAGCGCGAGCCCGAGCGCAGGCAGGGCGCGCACGAATTCGACGAACATGGAATTCAGCTTACCGGCGAGGATCTCGGCCATGGTTCTGTCCTTTCGGGGTTTGCGAGGGAGGCTCGATCCGGGTCAGACCGGCTCGCCAAGGCGCTCGCCCATCGGCACCTGCTCCTTGAAGGTGTGCGTGATGTAGGGAAACGGGATCTCGATCCTTGCCGTATCGAGTTCGCGCTTGACCGCGCGGATCACCTGGTCGCGGTTTTCGAGCGTTGCCGCACCGGTCGATGGCGCCCACCAGCGGACATGGAAATCGACCGAGGATGAATTGAACTCGTGGGCGAGGATCTGGATCGGCTTGTCCTTGATCACGTGACCCACGCTTTCGACGGCCTTGCGAATCGCCGCCTCCGCCTCGTCGAGATCGGTGTCGTAGGACACGCCCACCATCACGTCGTAGCGGCGCGAATCCTGATCGGTCCAGATCTCGACCGG
>JGI12210J13797_10010070_pt1 | contig 13100 bp, 15 predicted proteins | sample ElkSlonscriptome_3_FD_13797 | JGI IMG/M metagenome (IMG submission 13797)
TGCGACTGCGCGAGGGCTGGCGTCTGGTCGAGGATCACGAGGGGACGCGCGGTTGGGTCGCCTCCAGCCAGCTCAGCATCACGCGCCATGTTCTCGTCGAGGGCGACACGCTGGCCGCGCTGCGAGAGGATGCCGAGGCGGATTCGGGATTGCGATGGCGCGCGCAGCCGGGCGTCGTGGCGCAATTGTTGCGTTGCCGAGAGGCGTTTTGCGAGATCGATGCGACCGGGCGGAGCGGATGGGTCGCGCGCGAGAGCCTTTGGGGCGACAGCGAGCTTTCCACCGAATAAGTGCGCCCTAGTTTTCGAGCGGCGTCACCCGGTAATGCTCCATCCCGCCCACACGGCGAGACATGAAGCTGCCGTCGGCATCGGGCGCTTCGTTGCGCCAGCACCGTTCCTCCTCGTTCTCACCGTCCCCTTCTGGATCGAAGCAGACGATGTCCTCCGCGCCGGACCATGTGCCGGTTCCGACCGTCGCACCGGCATCGTCGAGGTCATAATAGCTGCCATCGGCATCGAGGCGTGTGCGGGAGTAGACGGTCGTGCCATCGCCGACCGCGTAAGTTCCCGGCCCCATGACCGGAGCTGACGACTGAGGGGTAGCCGTAGCCGGCGCCTCGGAACTTTCGCATCCGACCAGGACGAGCGACGAGAACGCCGCAATCGCTGCAATTCTCATCGATCCATGCTACTTACATCATCTCCACCGCGATGGCCGTCGCTTCACCGCCGCCAATGCACAGGCTTGCCACGCCCTTGGTCTTGCCGCGCTTCTTCAGAGCGCCGAGCAGGGTGACGATGATCCGCGCGCCGCTCGCCCCGATCGGATGGCCCAGCGCAGTGCCGCCGCCATTCACATTGATCTTGTCGTGCGAAATGCCGAGATCGCGCATGGCGAACATGGCAACGCAGGCGAACGCCTCGTTCACTTCGAACAGGTCGACGTCGTCGACGCTCCATCCCGCGCGGTCGAGGACCTTCTCGATCGCCGGGATCGGGGCGGTCGTGAACTTCGCCGGTTCCTGCGCGTGGGCGGCGGTCGCGACGATCTTTGCAACCGGGGTCAGCCCCTTGTGCCGGGCGACGCTCTGCCGGGTCAGCACCAATGCCGCGGCGCCGTCGGAGATGGAACTCGAGGTTGCGGCGGTAATGGTCCCGTCCTTGGCGAAAGCGGGCCTCAGTTGAGGGATCTTGTCCGGGCGGCCCTTGCCAGGCTGTTCGTCGTGCTCGACGGTCACATCGCCCTTGCGGGTCTTGACCGTGACGGGAACGACCTCGTCATCGAAGGCTCCGCTGGCGATCGCTTCGTTCGCGCGTTCGAGAGAGGTGATCGAATACTGGTCCATGTCCTCTCGCGACATCTGGTATTCGTTCGCCGTCGCCTGGGCGAACGTACCCATGGCACGGCCCTCTTCGTAGGCGTCCTCCAGCCCGTCGAGGAACATGTGATCGTAGGCCGTGTCATGCCCGATGCGCGCGCCCGAACGATGCTTCTTGAGCAGGTAGGGCGCATTGGTCATGCTCTCCATCCCGCCAGCGAGCACGATGTCGACCGATCCGCTGGCGAGAGCCTCCGCTCCCATAATTACGGTCTGCATTCCCGATCCGCACACCTTGTTAACGGTTGTCGCCTCGACCGATTGCGGCAGTCCGCCCTTGATCGCCGCCTGGCGCGCGGGCGCCTGACCGAGGCCGGCCGGAAGCACGCAGCCCATGTAGGCCCGGTCGATATCCGAACCATTCGCGCCCGAACGCTCGACCGCGGCCCGTACTGCAGTCGCTCCGAGTTCGGTGGCCGACACATCGGCGAGTGCGCCCTGCATTCCGCCCATCGGCGTACGGGCGTAGGAGAGGATGACGATCGGGTCTTCGGCGGAAAACTGGGCCATGATGGGTATCCTTATGAGCAAACTTGAATGTCGAGAGCGGACGTAATGGTGCAACGCGGCGATGGCAACGCGCGTCGCCCCTGAAAAAACCTGCGCTTGGTATTCCCTTGCGTGCAAGGGGGGCTTTGAGCCAAGGTCGGTCGCAATAAGCAATGCATTTTGAAACGACGCACCGAAAGAGAGGGATCATGGCAGACGATCGACGCGAAGACCTGGAACGCTTGCTGAAGCTCCAGCGCGACGCCTTCACAGCTTCAAGGCCTGAAAGCATGAATATGCGCAAGGACCGGATCAAGCGCGCCATGGCGTTGCTGAAGGACAATGCCGATCCGCTGTGCCGCGCGATGAGCGCGGATTTCGGCAGCCGCGCGCCCGAACAGAGCCTGATAACCGACATCGCCACCACGGTCGGCAATGGCAAGGATGCGCTCAAGCACATGGACAAATGGGCCAAGACCGACAAGCGCTCGGTCCAATTCCCGCTCGGACTGCTGGGTGCGAAAGCCGAGGTTCGCTACGAGCCCAAAGGCGTGATCGGCATACTCAGCCCGTGGAATTTCCCGGTGAACCTCGCCTTCGGTCCACTGATGCAGGTGCTCGCTGCGGGCAATCGTGCAATGATCAAGCCGAGCGAATTCACCGAGCGCACCAGCGAATTGATGGCGCAACTGGTCGAAGATTACTTCACGCCAGACGAGGTCGCGGTGATCACCGGCGGGCCGGAAGTGGCGGCTGCGTTTTCCTCGTTGCCGTTCGATCACCTCGTCTTCACCGGCTCGACCGAAACGGGGCGCAAGGTCATGCAGTCGGCGGCGAAGAACCTCGTTCCGGTCACGCTGGAGCTGGGCGGCAAATCGCCGGTCGTGATGGGGCGCAGCGCCGATTTCGCCAAAGCGGGTGAGCGCATTGCCCTAGGAAAGATGATGAATGCGGGGCAGATCTGCCTGTCGCCCGATTACATGATCGTGCCAGACGACAAGCAGGACGAAGCGATCGCGGGCGTGTCGAACGGTGTCGCCGCTATGTATCCGACGTTGCTTGAAAACGAGGATTACGCATCGATCGTGTCGGACCGTCATTTCGATCGGTTGAAAGGCCTGGTCGAGGATGCGCGCGGCAAGGGTGCCGAAGTGATCGAAGTCAATCCGGGGAACGAGGATTTTTCCAGCGCGAACCAGCGCAAGATGCCGCTCACCATTCTCAAGAACGTCACCGACGACATGACCGCGATGCAGGAGGAAATCTTCGGCCCGGTCCTTCCGGTAAAGACCTACAAGGCGATCGACCAGGCGATCGATTACATCAACGAGAACGACCGCCCGCTCGGCCTGTATTATTTCGGGGAAAACAGCGCCGAGGAGGGCCGCGTTCTGAACCGCACCGTATCGGGCGGGGTGACGACGAACGATGTGATCTTTCACGTTTCGATGGAGGATCTGCCGTTCGGCGGGATCGGACCTTCGGGGATGGGCAGCTATCACGCGGTCGAGGGCTTCCGCGAATTCAGCCATGCCCGGGCGGTCTATCACCAGCCAAAGATCGACATCGCAAAGCTTGCCGGGTTCAAGCCGCCCTATGGCAAGGGGACGCGCAAGGCCGCGGCAGGCCTGATGAAATAGCGCAACCCGGGTGAACGCGCCCGCGTTATCACGCGATAGCGCGTTCACCCTTCGGTTTGATGCAACACTCTTGCGGTGGTTTGCCCGAGTCGCGCTCTTGCGCGCCCGGCTTCTCGCGCCTAATTGGCAGTGACCCGCCCCATTAAGCTTGGAAATTCGTCGTGTTAGACCTCGAACAGTATCTGCCGATACTGATCTTCATCATCATCGCCTTCGGGCTGTCGTGCCTGTTCGTGTTCCTGCCGATGGGCGTGTCGCGCCTGACGGGTGCACACAATCCCGGTGCGGACAAGCTGTCGGAATATGAATGCGGCTTTCCCGCGTTCGAAGATGCGCGCAGCCAGTTCGACGTGCGATTCTACCTCGTCGCCATCAGCTTCATCATCTTCGATCTCGAAGCGGCGTTCCTGTTCCCATGGGCCGTCAGCTTGGGCGAGACCGGTTGGGTCGGATGGCTCGGCATGATGACGTTCCTCGGCATTCTCGCCATCGGCCTTGCCTATGAATGGAAGAAGGGAGCTCTGGACTGGGAATGAGTACCGATCCGAACGCCAAGAATTACGGTGACCCCGCCTTCGCCGGTGAGACCTCGTTGAACCCGGCGCTTGATGGACAGCGCATGCGCGATGCCGCGCTCCCGACCGCCAGGGGTGGAGAAGTGCGCGCGCCGGATGCCGACTATTTCAAGGCGATGCAAACCGAGGTCAACGACAAGGGTTTCCTCGTCACCTCGACCGAAGACGTGTTCCAGTGGGCGCGCACCGGGAGCCTGTGGTGGATGACTTTCGGCCTCGCTTGCTGTGCGGTCGAAATGATTCATGCCAACATGCCGCGCTATGACATGGAGCGTTTCGGCGCGGCTCCGCGCGCCTCACCGCGTCAGTCGGACCTGATGATCGTCGCGGGCACGCTGTGCAACAAGATGGCCCCTGCGCTGCGCAAGGTCTACGACCAGATGTCCGATCCGAAATACGTGATCAGCATGGGGTCGTGCGCCAACGGCGGCGGGTATTACCACTATTCCTACAGCGTGGTGCGTGGGTGCGACCGGATCGTGCCGGTCGATATCTATGTCCCCGGCTGCCCTCCGACTGCAGAGGCGCTGATCTATGGCGTGATGCAATTGCAGCGCAAGATCCGCCGCTCCGGAACGATCGAGCGTTAGGGCCAGGACGATGACAGTGCTTCATTCCGCCCCCCGCTATTCCTCCAATGACGGCGTGCTCGACACCGTGAGCGAGAGCATCAGCGTGTGGCTCGACCGTGCCGACGAGCATCACGGCGAGATCGTCTTCACGGTCAAGCGTGGCGATATCGAGAACGTCCTGCGCACCTTGCGCGACGATCATGCCTATCAGCAATTGATGGAAATCGCCGGCGTCGATTACCCCGACCGTCCCGAACGGTTCGAGATCGTCTACATGCTGCTCTCGCTCACCAGGAACCACCGCGTGATGGTAAAGTGCTCGACCGACGAGGCGACGCCGGTCCCGACCGTCACGACGCTCTGGCCCAATGCCGGGTGGCTCGAACGCGAGGTGTTCGACCTGTATGGCGTGGTGTTCGACGGCAATCAGGATCTGCGCCGCATCCTGACCGATTACGGTTTCGAAGGGCATCCTTTCCGCAAGGATTTCCCGATGACCGGCTATATCGAATTGCGGTATTCCGAAGAGGAAAAGCGCGTGGTCTACGAACCGGTCGAACTGGCGCAGGAAATGCGCACGTTCGATTTCCTCTCGCCATGGGAAGGTGCGGATTACGTCCTGCCGGGCGATGAAAAAGCGGGTGACCTCGTGAAGGGCGCACCGCCGATCGACGATCCCAAGGTGACGGAAAAGCCAGCCGACACCGGCGCCGGACCAAACGCCGAGGAGCGCGCGGAAAAGGGTACGGATGCGGTACCGCCCGACATGATCGAACTGGATATCACCGACGACGATATCGCTCCCGATCCGACAGAGAACCGCCCCGATCGCGAAGCGCCAGAGGGCGACGTGCGCCGGACCAAATCGGCGACAAGGCCCGAGGAGGGCGAGTAAACCCCATGCAGCTTGAAGAATCGCCGACAACCGACGGCAACGTCATCAACAATTACACGATCAATTTCGGCCCCCAGCACCCGGCCGCGCACGGCGTGTTGCGCATGGTGATGGAACTGGACGGCGAAGTGATCGAACGGGTCGATCCGCATGTCGGCCTGCTCCACCGCGGGACCGAGAAGCTGATCGAGCAAAAGACCTATCTGCAGGCGCTGCCCTATTTCGACCGGCTCGATTACTGCTCCCCGCTGTGCATGGAGCATTCCTATGTTCTGGCGATCGAGAAGCTGCTCAACATCGAAGTGCCCGAGCGCGCGCAATATCTGCGCGTGCTGTTCGCCGAGCTGACGCGCATCTGCAACCACATGCTCAACATGGGGGCGCACGTGCTCGATGTCGGGGCGTTCACGCCGAACCTGTGGATCATGGATCTGCGCGAAGACTGCATGAATTTCTTCGAGCGGGCGTCGGGCGCGCGGATGCATTCGGCCTGGTATCGGCCCGGCGGTGTGCACCAGGATGTGCCGGAAAAGCTGCTGGTCGATATCGGCGACTGGCTCGACAACCGGTTCTTCCAGCTTTTCGACGATGCGATGAGCCTCGTGCTCGACAACCGCATCTTCAAGCAGCGCAACGTCGATATCGCCGTGGTCAGCCGCGACGATGCGGTGGCGTGGGGCTTTAGCGGCCCGATGATTCGCGCGGCGGGCATTCCATGGGATCTGCGCAAGTCGCAGCCCTATGACGTTTACGACCGGATGGAGTTCGATATTCCCGTCGGCACCAATTCGGACTGCTACGACCGCTTCATGGTCCGCGTGAAGGAAGTGCGCGAGAGCGCGAAGATCATCCGCCAGTGTCTCCGCGACATTCCCAAGGGTCCGATCGCCAGCACCGATGGCAAGGTCTCGCCCCCCAAGCGCGGGGAAATGAAGCAGTCGATGGAAAGCCTCATCCACCACTTCAAGCTCTACACCGAAGGCTTTCATGTCCCCGCAGGCGAGGTCTACGTCGCGACCGAAAGCCCCAAGGGCGAGTTCGGCGTCTATCTGGTGAGCGATGGGTCGAACAAACCCTATCGCTGCAAGATCCGCCCCACCGCCTTCAGCCACCTTCAGGCGATGGACATGATGTGCAAGGGCCACATGCTGCCCGACGCGACCGCCATTCTCGGCGCGATCGACGTAGTGTTCGGGGAGTGTGATCGGTGAAAAAGCTTCCGACCTACTTCTACATCGTTCCGATTGCGATCATGGCGATTGCCTTCCTGGTCGGTCAAGGCAAAGAGGGCGCAGGCGTGCCGGTTGTTATCCTACTTTCGACGATGTTCTTCGTCTACGCTCTTCGCTGGTCAGCCAGGGAGAAGTCCAATGGCTGACCGCACACCAGCACCCGATACCCCCGAACTGCGCGAGCGGTGGGGCTCGTTCGAATGGACGCCCGAGAACCGCGAGACAGCCGATTACCACATCGCCAAATACCCCGAAGGCCGGCAGAAATCGGCGGTGATGCCGCTGCTCGATCTGGCGCAGCGTCAGGTCGGCGAGGAAACAGATACGCAGGGCTGGCTGCCCATGCCGGTGATCGAGTATGTCGCCGACTATCTCGACATGCCCGCGATCCGCGTGCTCGAAGTCGCGACGTTCTATTTCATGTACAACATGACGCCGGTTGGAAAGTACCACGTGCAGGTCTGCGGCACGACGCCGTGCATGCTGCGCGGCTCTGACGACATCATTTCCGCCTGCAAGCGGCGCGGGATGAAGTTCGGCAAGGTATCCGACGATGGCCTGTGGACGCTGACCGAGGTCGAATGCATGGGATCGTGTGCGACCGCCCCGATGGTTCAGATCAACGACGACAATTACGAGGACCTGACCGTCGAACGTCTCGATGCTGTGCTCGACGCGCTGGCGAAGGGCGAGCAGCCCAAGACCGGCACGCAGGAGCCGGGGCGGCGTACATCCGAACCCAGGGGCGGGGTCACGACCTTGCCCGAGATGGTCGATGCAAACCACGATTACCGTGGTGATTGGTGATGCGTCGCAAGCCCGTCTTTCCCATTGTGGGTATGATCTCGATGGTGTGCGGCCTGATCGCCGTCGCGCTCGGATCGTGGATGATCGGGGCGGCGTTCCTCGCAGTTGGCGCTTACCTGGTTGCCCGGGGTGGTACGAAGCTTAGCGGTGGAAACCGGAAAAGCTGATGGAAATCATCACTGTCATAATCGCGCTGGTTATCGCTTTCATCGCGTTCAAGTTCCTGATGGGATTGCTGCGCGTTGGGGTGATCGTTGCTATATTGGTGGTCGGAGCGATCCTTTTCACGCAAGGGGGGATCGCGTGAATATCGTTACGATCCTGCTGATGATCGCCGGTCTCGGCGCGTTTGCGGCAGGCGCGATGCTGGCGGCTACGGGCGGCCGGGCCCTCGGGATTGGCCTGATGGCGATCGGGATCGGATTGCAAGTGCTGACGCTGGCCCGGCTGAAGAAGTACAAGAGAAAGGGTTCGTACGATGCTCGCCGATAAGGACCGCATCTTCACAAACGTCTACGGCTTCCAGGACTGGGGCCTGAAGGCAGCGCAAAAGCGCGGCGACTGGGACGGCACAAAGGCGCTGATCGAGCGTGGCAACGAGGCGATCATCGAAGAGATGAAGGCCAGCGGATTGCGCGGCCGGGGCGGGGCGGGCTTTCCGACCGGCCTCAAATGGTCGTTCATGCCGAAGAGTTCGAAGGACGGGCGACCCAGCTTCCTCGTCATCAACGCCGACGAATCCGAGCCGGGCAGCTGCAAGGACCGCGAGATCCTGCGCCACGATCCGCACAAGCTGATCGAGGGCGCGTTGGTCGCCGGTTTCGCCATGCGCGCGCGGGCGGCCTATATCTACATTCGCGGCGAATATATCCGCGAGGCCGAAGTGCTTCAGGCCGCGATCGACGAAGCCTACGACGCCGGCTTCATCGGCAAGAATGCGAGCGGTTCGGGCTACGATTTCGATGTGTTCATGCATCGCGGCGCTGGCGCCTATATCTGCGGCGAAGAGACCGCGATGATCGAAAGCCTCGAAGGCAAGAAGGGTCAGCCGCGGCTGAAGCCGCCATTTCCGGCGGGCGCGGGCCTGTATGGCTGCCCCACGACCGTAAACAATGTCGAGAGCATTGCGGTCGTCCCCACGATCCTGCGGCGCGGGGCATCGTGGTTCAATTCCTTCGGGCGCGAAAACAACCACGGTACGAAGCTTTTCCAGATTTCCGGCCATGTCGAGCAGCCTTGTGTCGTCGAAGAGGCGATGAGCATCACCTTTGAGGAATTGATCGAGAAGCATTGCGGCGGCATTCGCGGCGGGTGGGACAATCTTCTCGCGGTGATCCCGGGCGGTTCCTCGGTGCCGCTGGTTCCGGCCGAGCAGATCCGCCATGCGCACATGGATTTCGATGGGCTGAAGGAGCTTGGCAGCGGTTTGGGCACGGCGGCGGTGATCGTCATGGACAAGTCGACCGACATCGTGAACGCGATCAGCCGCATCAGCTATTTCTACAAGCATGAATCCTGCGGCCAGTGCACCCCATGCCGCGAGGGCACCGGGTGGATGTGGCGCATGATGGAACGCCTGCGCACCGGTGATGCGCAGATCGAGGAAATCGACATGCTGCACGAAGTGACCAAGCAGGTCGAAGGCCACACGATCTGCGCGCTGGGTGATGCGGCAGCGTGGCCGATACAGGGCTTGATCCGTCACTTCCGGCCCGAGCTGGAGCGTCGGATCGAAGAGCATAATGCGAAGTTTGCGCCCGAAACGATGGAGGCGGCGGAATGATGCGCCTCACCCTCGTGATCGCAGCGCTCGCGCTGCCTGCAACCTCGCTGTCCGCGCAACGCACATTCGATCCCGAGAGGCTCGATCGAACCGAAACCGGGACACGCTTCAAAATCGCCGAAGAGGCGGTCGATAGCGGCAAGATGCGTGTGATGCAGAAACGCATCGCACGCTGTGCCGCGCTGAACGATCGCGAACTTGCGCAGGAATTGCTGGAAAAAAGCGACCCCGTGACCGTCGATTATGGTGAACTCAGCGTCGAATATGGCGAGATGCTCGACGAAATGAGCTTTTCGCGATGCATCGGGCGGGCGATGCCGCGTTCGGCGCGCATGATGCGGGTCCGCAGCGATGGAGCAACGATGCGCAATCTCTTCGCCGAAGAGATCTATCTGCATGAGAACGATGAACCGCCGGTGATCGGCGAGGGTGATCCCGAACTGCTCGACAACCGTTATTATGCCGGGGGCCGTTCCTACATGATGGCGCAAGTGCCAGCACAACTGGCCGATTGCATAGTCTATCGTGCTCCCGCCGAGGCGCACGAATTTCTCGAAACCAATCCGACGACATCCGATGAGCGTGAAGCGGCGGAAGCCCTCGGTTCGGTTGTGGATGAATGCTTGCCCGGAGAAGACAGCGAAGTGTCCTTCTCCTTGGCGCAATTGCGCGGTTACGTAGCCGACGGTCTGTGGTCGCGCAGCCATTACGGCCCGATGGCGAGCAGCGCGGCGAAAGTCGATAGCGAAGGCGAAAGCGAAGAATAATGCCCAAACTCACCGTAGACGGCGAAGAACTCGAAGTCCCGGCAGGCGCGACAGTCCTGCAGGCGTGCGAGCTTGCGGGTAAGGAAATTCCGCGCTTCTGTTATCATGAGCGCCTTTCCATCGCTGGCAATTGCCGCATGTGCCTAGTCGAGGTGAAGCCCGGTCCGCCCAAGCCGCAGGCGTCGTGCGCGCTGCCCGCCGCTGACGGGCAGGAAATCCGCACCGACACTGAAATGGTCAAGAAAGCGCGCGAAGGGGTGATGGAATTCCTGCTCATCAACCATCCGCTTGACTGCCCGATCTGCGACCAGGGCGGTGAATGCGACCTTCAGGACCAGGCGATGATGTATGGTCGTGGCGGCTCACGATTTCGCGCGAACAAGCGCGCCGTGACAGAAAAATACATGGGCCCGCTGATCAAGACGATCATGACCCGCTGCATACACTGCACACGCTGCGTGCGCTTCTCCGAAGAAATTGCGGGTGTGGACGAAATCGGCGCGCTCTATCGCGGCGAGGATATGCAGATCACGACCTATCTCGAACAGGCGGCCGCGCACGAACTCAGCGCCAACGTGATCGACCTGTGCCCGGTCGGCGCGCTGACCAGTCGTCCGTATGCCTTCGAGGCCCGACCGTGGGAATTGAAGCGCACGATCAGCATCGACGTTTCGGACGCAGTTGGCGCGAATATCTCGCTGCATTCCAAGGGGCGCGAAGTCATGCGGGCGCTGCCGCGCATCAACGATGACGTCAATGAAGAGTGGCTTTCGGACAAGGGCCGTTATCAGGTCGATGGCCTAATTAAGCGTCGGCTCGACAAGGTTTATGTCCGCTCGAGAACCGGAGAAAACGCTGGAAAGCTTGCCGCATCGAACTGGAGCGAGGCGTTCGAAATCATCGCCTCGCATCTGGGCGAAGACCGGTCGAGCATCGCGGCGGTGGCGGGCGACCTGGTCGATTGCGAGACTATGTTCGCGGCCAAGTCACTGCTGAAGGCTTGCGGTTCGACGAAGGTCGAGGCGCGTCAGACCGGGATGACCTACGACGTGTCGAACCTTGCCGCGGTCAATTTCAATTCGACGCTCGCTGGCATCGAGACCGCTGATTGCATCCTCATCGTGGGCAGCCACATCCGCTGGGAAGCCGCGCTGGTAAACGCGCGTATCCGCAAGGCGGTGAAGCACGGTGCGAAGGTGTTCGTGGTCGGGCCGCAATGGGAAACGACTTATCCGACCGAATTCCTCGGCGAGAAGCTATCGGTGCTGAACCGGGTGCCCAAGGCGCTGGGAGACGCAATGAAGGCGGCAGAGCGACCGGCAGTGATCCTCGGCGCGGCGGCTCTCGCGCAGAATGCGCTAGCCCCCGCGTTGAAGCTGGTCGAAAAGTTTGGCCTCGTGAAGGAGGGTTGGAACGGTTTCAACGTGTTGCACCTTTCGGCAGCGCGGATGGGCTCGCTTATGCTTGGCTTTACGGTACCGGGCGGAATGGCGGATATCGCTGCGAAAGCGCCCAAGGTGATGTTGAGCCTAGGCGCGGACGAGATGGATTACGGGCCGTTTGCTGACAGCCTGAAAGTCTATATCGGCCATCACGGGGATCGCGGCGCGCATGGCGCAGATATCATTCTTCCCGCGGCAAGCTATGCCGAGAAGGACGGGACTTACGTCAATCTCGAAGGGAGGGTGCAGTTCGCCGAGAAAGCGGTCTTTGCACCGGGCGACGCGCGCGAGGACTGGACGATCCTGCGTGCCCTGGCGGACGCGATCGGCGTGAACGTCGGGTTCGACAGTTTTGCCGAATTGCAGGCAAAAATGGTCGGCGAAGTCCCGGCTTTGGGTGAGGAGGGCGTCGCCGCTCTGGGTGACTTGCCGCTGGCGGACAGCAACGCAAGGGCCGACGGCGCGATAACCGGTTACCCGGTTGCCGACTTCTACCTGACCAACCCGATCGCGCGTGCCAGTGCGGTCATGCAGCGATGTTCGGCTGAATTGCTTCACGCCGACGAAATCAAGGAGGCGGCGGAGTGACGGACTTTTTCCAGGGGCTCGGCCTGTCATATGGCTGGGCCTGGTCGCTTGCGACCGTTACCGGCATTCTCGTGATCTCACTGCTCGTGATGTTTTCCGTCGCGATGGTGATCTTTGTCGACCGCAAGGTTCTGGGCGCTGTGATGATGCGGCGCGGGCCAAACGTGGTCGGGCCATTCGGACTGCTGCAAAGTTTCGCCGACGGATTGAAGGTGTTCCTCCAGGAGACCATCATCCCATCGGCCGCGAACAAGGGCATTTTCCTGCTCGCGCCGATCATCACGTTCACTGTCGCATTGGCCGCATGGGCGGTTATCCCGTTCGATGCGGGCGTGGTCCTGGCTGATATCAATGTCGGGCTGCTCTACATCCTCGCGATTAGTTCGCTCAGCGTCTACGGCGTGGTGATGAGCGGGTGGGCCTCGAACTCGAAATACCCGTTCTTCTCGGCCATGCGCGCGGCGGCGCAGATGATCTCTTACGAGGTCTCGATCGGTTTCGTGCTGGTATGCGTCGTACTGTTCGCGGGCACGTTCAATATGAGCGGGATCGTGATGGCCCAGAAGGGCCATGGCCTCGGCATCATCAACGGGTTTTTCATCAACCCACTGCTGTTCCCGATGTTCGTGGTGTTCTTCATTTCGGCGCTGGCCGAAACCGCGCGCGCGCCGTTCGACCTGACCGAAGCGGAGAGCGAGCTCGTCGCCGGCTATCAGACCGAATATTCGAGCATGAGCTTCGCGCTGTTCTGGCTGGGCGAGTATGCCAACATCCTGCTGATGTGCTCGCTTTGCACGCTGCTGTTCATGGGCGGATGGCTGCCCCCGATCGACTGGGAGCCGCTTTACCTCGTGCCGGGGATCATCTGGTTCCTGCTGAAAACGTTCATGTTCTTTTTCATGTTCAGCTGGATCTGGGCGACCGTGCCG
>JGI12210J13797_10177361_pt1 | contig 13100 bp, 11 predicted proteins | sample ElkSlonscriptome_3_FD_13797 | JGI IMG/M metagenome (IMG submission 13797)
ACAAAGCACGAGACCTAGTATATCTCCTAAGCGATGCAGATAGCGTCCTTCTACCCGGAAGTCGCGCATTTTATTAAAAATATGTCGGTATTTCCATAAGGTAAAACTAGACACTCTAACGTAAACACCCTATTTGGGTGCGGAAACCCTAGTAGACTACTTTGTAGCTTATTGCTTATCTGGTTGTTTTTGGCTCGTTTTATTGTAGAGTTCTTCAAAATCAATCAGGTAGCTTTTGAAAGTAACCTCACACTAAATATGGGCCAGCTACTCAGCCTACCTTTCGTCGCCATTGGGATCATTTTATACTACTTCCGACGAACCTCTTCAGTAACGATTTCTTGATTTCGCCCTTCTCCGCCAATCCTTCGGAACTTTTGCCCTTTTCGGACGTTCTTCAATGGTGTTCAAATCGAATCCCATGATGCTTTTAAAATATTAGTAAAGGAGATCAGAAAAAGGTGAACGGACAAAAGATTTCCGTCCTCTTTTCATGGAAATCATTATCAACTATCCCCTATCAATTCTTAACTAAAATTGTTTTACCCTAATACCATAGAAGAAAAAATTGGCTTTGACCAAATCCGGCAATTACTGAAAGAATCTTGTAGCAGTTCGTTAGGAACGTATTACGTAGATAAAATTCAGTTTTCAGATGATCACGATCATATCAGTAAACTGCTGCATCAGACCGAAGAGTTTCAGCAAATTTTGCAGGAAGAGCAGTCTTTTCCTTCGGGAAATTATTTGGATGTACGTCCGCAACTAGCGAAGGCTAAAACCTTAGGAGTTTTTCTGTCTGAAGAAGAATTCCACCAAATTCAGCTATCGCTAGATACTATTATTCGCTGTCAATCCTTCTTCAAAACTACCGAAGAAGAGGATCCTTATCCACACCTGGCTCGGCTGAGTGAGCACGTGGGAGTGCCGCCTAGCTTGTTAGGAAAAATCAGAAAGGTCATCGACGAAAAGGGACATATGCGAAACAACGCCAGCAAAGAGTTGCAGGATATTCGGCGTACGATGTTAGGTGAGCAGTCTCGCTTACGAAAGGTGCTGGATCAGATTATGCGTCAAGCTCGCCAGCAAGGTTATACGGCCGATGATGCTTCGGTTACTATTCGGGGTGGGCGAATGGTGATTCCTATTCAGGCGGAGTACAAGCGGCGTATTAAAGGTTTTGTCCACGATGAATCAGCCACCGGACAGACCGTATATCTGGAACCGGCTGAGGTGCTGGATATTAATAATGAGATTCGTGATCTAGAATATCGTGAACGACGGGAAGTAACCAAAATTCTAACCCAACTCACCGATGAATTACGGCCTCATCTGAAAGAACTCAGATACGCTTACCAGTTTCTGGGAATGATGGATTTTATTCGGGCGAAGGCTCGATTTGCTCAACAGTTAGAAGCTGTCTGTCCGAAGCTAGAAAAAAAGCGCTTGCTTAACTGGGAAGATGCTCGACATCCACTATTGTACCTTTCTCATAAAGCGCAAAATAAACCTGTGGTACCGCTCACTATTGAGCTACGCCCTGACCAGCGAATTCTAGTTATTTCTGGTCCCAATGCGGGGGGGAAATCAATTTGCCTGAAAACAGTCGCTTTGGTACAGTACATGCTCCAGTGTGGCTTACTAGCGCCAATGAATGAGCGATCTACCGCCGGAATCTTTCAAAGTATCTTTATTGATATTGGCGATGAGCAATCACTGGAGAATGATCTGAGTACCTACAGTTCGCACCTGACGAACATGAACTACTTTGTGAAGATGGCCGACCAGCGAACGCTTATCCTGATTGATGAATTCGGTACCGGAACCGAGCCTCAGTTTGGCGGAGCCATTGCCGAAGCTATTCTCAGCGATTTAAATCAGAAAAAAGTATTTGGAGTAATCACTACTCATTATTCCAATCTTAAAGAGTTTGCCGACCACGCCGACGGAATTGTAAACGGAGCCATGCGCTTTGATACTGACGAACTAGAACCGCTCTACCAATTGGAAATGGGTAAACCCGGTAGTTCTTTTGCTTTGGAAATTGCGCGGAAAATTGGGTTGCAATCGTCTATCCTGAACCAGGCTAAAGAACTAGTTGGAGTAGAGCATGTGCAGTACGAAAAAATGCTGAGCGAACTGGAAAATGAGAAGAATAAGTACGAGCAACTTACCCAGGATTTAGCAGCCAAAGAAAAACGAATCTCTACCACTACGCAAGAGTACGAAGAGCTGCGGGCGCATTTAAAAAACGAACGCAAACGTATTCTCGCCGAAGCTAAGCAGGAAGCTAGCCAGCTACTGCAAAATACTAACCAGCGGATTGAGAATACTATTCGCACAATTAAGGAGAAGAACGCCGAGCGAGAAAGCACCCGACAGGTTCGGCAAGAATTAGAAGATTGGAAGCAGCAAGTAAAGCCTAAAAAATCAGAAGTGAAGCCTCGTCCAAAAAAGACCAAGGTTACCAGAGAAGACGGACCCATTCAGGTAGGAGATGCTGTACGAGTAAAAGATAATGGAGCAATCGGAGAAGTACTTTCCCTGCGAAATAGTCAGGCTGAAATTCTTATTGGTTCGCTCAAATCGAATGTGAAGCTGAACCGGTTAGAGAAGATAGCTAAGCAGTCGCTAAAAAAGCTACAAAAGAGCGTGACTACCTCCAGCACTCGGGGCATTGATCTGAACGAAAAACGAGCGGAATTTAGCAACAGCCTTGATCTGCGCGGGAAACGAGCCGAAGAAGTTATTCCGCAATTGGAAAATTGGGTAGATGAAGCAGCTATGTTCGGAGCGGGCGAGCTACGCATTGTTCACGGCAAGGGCAACGGAGTGTTGCGCGAAGTAGTGCGTAACTATCTTAACACTCACCCTTCCGTTTCCCACTTTCAGGAAGAACATATCGAGCGCGGCGGAGCCGGGGTTACGCTGGCTTATCTGCATTAAAGATAATTTTCACTGTCTACTTATTGAATACTATAACCGATACTCGAGTGAGATAAAAGAAGCAATTCCGTCATCTCTCTTCCGATAGTACTCGATTAAATCAATCCCTACATCATATAATTCTAGCAAGGCTGTCTTATGCCGTTTAGAAAGACGTTTGATTTGTGGGTTAGTAATGTCTACTAAATAGATAAGATTCTTCAGGAACCCGTCTTGATAAATATTCGATGCTTTAGCTGGTGAAAATTGGGTTATATTCCGACGCAAAATATTGACCATATCCAAGCAAAAAAGCAAAGCTCCGCGTTTCATGGTGTAGCTATGCCATTTAACCCGTCTCTTTTGCTTAACTCGCTGCATTGAATCCTTATTAAAAAAGAACACAGTTGTTCGATACGATGTGTGCCACCCTCGCTTGACATAATCCAAGCGGCTATTCACCAGAAGTGGAACATGCAGTGGTATCCGGCTTAATCTCGGCCAATAATCAGTACTGATAGAGCTAAGTTTCTGATAATAGCGCACCGAGTCTAGCGCACTAAGTAAGAATTCCGCTAATGCTAACGAATGAAGCGAGTCAGTATCGGTTAATTCCTGGCAGAGTTGCTCTCCATTATGAAGGTTTTGGGTGAGATATTGAATAGTACTTTTCTCAAACAAATCTACCTTTCCTTCAGCAAGGGTATACAATGCTTGGTACACAAACTTTTCAAGACCGCTAACAAAACTGGGCTGATGCAAGACGTAATTATCTCGGCCAATGGTAATCAGCGAAAATCCGTTGGTTGGAAAACAATAATTTGACAGCAAATTAAATAGAGATTTTTCGGGATATTCTACTCAGTTTCAAGGTATGAAAATATAAGCAGAATAGTGGAACTACTGCGTTTGCTGCTTAATCATTGTCAGCTGATATGCCCCCGAAATACCGGCCCGGCGACTGTTGCTGGCTGGAATACTACTATCGCGGCCTACTGAAAAATTTACTTCTATGTAAGCAGTATCGGCTTCAAATAATTGAATAGTCATGGGAACCAAATCCGGCTGGCGGATTACTTCAGCCCCTGCGGTAAAATCATCAGACTCTTCAACCACCAGTGTGCCCTGGGGGGGGAATATTGCCGGACTGACAGTACCCTGGGTGATATAGGCCACTTCGCTCAAACTAGGAGTAATCGTTATTCGGAATCCGGCAAAATCGCCAGCTTCTACCTGCTTTTCAACCCCGTCGGGAGCGGTCTGGGGGACTATAGCATCGGTAGTATCGCGAACAAACCAAGTTCCAGCAATTGCTTGGCCGGTCGCTACTTCGTCGCCACCATTAGTTCCGTTATTTTCCTTGCAGCCCCATACGCTGCCTAGCATTATCAAGAGCGGCAGGAATAGTTTGGTTGATCGAGTCATTGGCTGAGAATTAATAACCTCACAGAATACATTTGTAATTTCTAACTGTGAGGTTAGCGTTTAAATTGTGTAATGTCGACAATCTGATCGCAGAAATCGTACTCAAACGATTGATTAGAGCAAATCACCACCAGTCTTTCGGCAATATGCTGTTTAATCTCCTGTTGATACCACTGTATTCCTTGCTGATCTAAATTAGAACAAGGCTCATCAAGCAACAGTACGGTACTCTGTGAATAGAACGCAATCCCTAATTTAAGTCGTTGCTTCATTCCGGAAGAAAACTGATAAATGTATTTTTGGCGGGCATCAGTTAGACCCGTTCGCTCTAATAATTGATCAGTAGATACTTCTGGCTTGAGCGGCTTCAATGTGGTATGAAAGTCTAGGAACTCTTCCAGCGTAAACTCTTCGATGAGTTCCATATATGGAGCTGACATACTAATGTGTCGGAAGATAACTTCTTCATCAATGGCCTTTTCTCGCTGGTAATAATGGACGTTTCCTTTGGTGGGGGGAAGTAAACCGGCTAGAATAAGTAATAATGTAGATTTTCCGCTACCATTCGGGCCGATAACAGCGTACGACTGCTGTTGCTCAAGTGTGAGGTTAATATCCCGAAAAATCCACTCACCGAGTCCGCGATTACCGGACTGCTGACCACGCTGAAACTTTTTGCCTATTTGTTCAATTTCAACGCGCACGGATGAAGGTGGCTTACTGATCAAACCCTTTCATAATACCTCGTTCGGAACTATGCATGAAGCGAAGGATTTCGTCTCGCTCACGCGAAGGATTCATTGTGATCTCGATTTGATCAAGAGCAGCTGAGTTATTCATACCACTCAAATAGATCATTCGGTAGACTTCCTGAATTTCGTTGATTTTTTCGTTCGAAAAACCCCGACGGCGTAACCCAATAGAATTAATTCCACTGTAGCCCAATGGTTCGCGAGCTGCCCGCACAAACGGAGGAACATCTTTCCGTACCAAAGAACCGCCCGAGATCATAGCGTGAGCACCGATCTTAGCAAATTGATGTACCGCACTCATTCCAGCGACAATCGCGTATTCGCCTATGGTTACGTGTCCGGCTACCTGAACTGCATTAGCTAGAATACAGCTATTGCCAATTGCACAGTCATGCGCAATATGAACGTAGGCCATTAATAGTGCATTGTCGCCAATGGATGTTTTGTGACGATCTACTGTGCCTCGGTTAATTGTGACACATTCGCGAATTACTGTGTTATCACCAATTTCAGCGGTAGTATCTTCTCCGGCAAACTTCAAATCCTGGGGTACTGCTGATATTACTGCTCCTGGAAATATTTTACAGTTGCGACCAATACGAGCACCCTCCATAATAGTTACGTTGGGGCCGATCCAGGTACCCTCTTTGATAACCACATTTTTGTGGATTGTACTAAACGGCTCAATAACTACGTTGTTCGCAATTTTGGCTTCAGGGTGGATGTATGCTAACGGTTGGTTCATGAGTCTTTCCGAACAATACTGGCCGACATGGTAGCTTCACAAACTAGCGATTTGCCTACGTAGGCTTGTCCGCGCATCTTGGCAATGCCTCGCTTAATGGGAGCCAGGAGTTCACATTTTATGGTGAGGGTATCACCGGGTAAAACCATTTTTCTAAAACGACAATGTTCAATAGCTAGAAAATATGTCCAGTAATTTTCGGGATCAGGGACAGTGTTTAATACCAAGATGCCTCCGGTTTGCACCATTGCTTCTACTTGTAACACCCCGGGCATCACTGGGTTACCGGGAAAGTGGCCCTCAAAGAATGGCTCGTTCATCGTAACATTCTTCATACCACATACGGTAGTATCGTCCAGATAATAGATTTTATCAATCATCAAAAACGGATACCGATGCGGTAGCATCTGGCTGATCTGATTGATATCTAATACAGGCGGAAACTGAGAGTCATACTGGAGTAAGTTGTTATCACCATCTGCTTTCATGGCTTTTTTCAACTTCTTTGCAAAGGCTACATTAGCAGCGTGACCAGGGCGTGCCGCTAAAATCTGCGCTTTAATCGGTCGGCCTACCAACGCTAAGTCTCCTACCATATCCAATAGCTTGTGTCGAGCCGGTTCATTCTTGTAGCGAAGCTCTACATTATTCAGAATGCCTTCGCTCCGAACTTCCACCTTAGGTTTATTGAATAAATCAGCTAAGTAGGACAACTCTTCTTCACCTACCTTCTTATCAACCACGACAATGGCATTATTGAGGTCTCCTCCCCGAATTAGATTATTCTTATGTAGCATTTCTAACTCATGCAGAAAGCAGAAAGTGCGACAGGCCGCAATATCTTTAGAGAAATCTTTGATATCATTGAGGGTAGCGTGCTGACTGCCCAGTACCGGCGAATTATAGTCAACCATTACCGTAACTCGGTAGTCATCTAGCGGAAGGGCAGCAATTTCTACATTGCGGGAGGAATCTTGATAATGAATACTTTCCTTTACTTCAAAGAAGTTGCGTAAAGCACTCTGCTCTTCAGTACCAGCTTCCACTAAAGCATCAATGTAAGGCTTAGCACTGCCATCCATAATAGGCGGTTCGGGACCGTCGAGTTGGATGAGTACATTGTCAATTTCCATACCCACTAGTGCCGCCAAGGTGTGCTCAACGGTATTGATTCGGGCGCCACTTTCCTCAATCGTAGTACCCCGAGAAAGATCTACTACGTTATCTACATCAGCATCTACGGTAGGCTCACCTTCCAGGTCAGTGCGCTGAAATTTAATTCCGTGGTTGGGTTTGGCGGGTAAGAAGGTCATATTAGCCGGGACTCCCGTGTGTAACCCGACTCCCGAGACGGTGACCGACTTTTGTATAGTATGTTGCCTAATGTTCATCATGTATTTTGACTCAATTAAGCGGCAAAGTTAGTATTTTTTTTCAAGTTCGTTGAGTCGCCCGACTAGATCGGGTAAGCTTCGGAAAGCAGCGTACGCTCGGAGGTATTTCTTTCGGTCGAAAGCAGGGCTACCTAACACTATTTGGTCGGCCTTCAGCGATTTCCCCACGCCGGCTTGGGCTCCTACCGTCACCCGATCATCAATCGTAAGATGCCCAACAACGCCTACTTGTCCGGCCAGAATGCAGTTTTTGCCAATCTTGGCTGATCCTGATACTCCGGTTTGCGCTGCGATTACGGTATTTTCACCAATTTCTACATTGTGAGCGATCTGAATGAGGTTATCTAATTTCACTCCATCGCGAATAGTAGTAGAACCTAAAGTAGCACAATCAATAGTGGTATTGGCTCCAATGTTTACATGGTGACCAATCACTACATTACCGAGCTGAGGAATTGTTTTGTAACTACCATCGGGCTGCGGGGCAAAGCCAAAACCATCGCTGCCAATCACGGTGCCCGAATGGATTACGCAATGCGAACCGATAATACTACCAGCATAAACCTTTACTCCACTATGAATAATGGTATGATCGCCGATTACTACATTATCGCCAACGTAGGCCTGAGGGTAAATTTTAGCGTTATTTCCAATTTTACAATTGGCACCGATATAAGAAAAGGCTCCTCGGTATAAGTTTTCACCCAGTTGGCTGCTCTCGTGAACGAAAGCGGGTTCTTCGGTGCCTACTTTATTATGGTTGAGTAGTTTATGATATTCTTCTAGCAGGGTGGTAAACCCAGAATACGGATCTTCTACTCGAATAAGCGTAGCTTCTACGGTTTGGCGGGGTTGAAATTGTTTATCAACGAGTACCGCACTGGCAGCAGTACTATAAAGTGAAGGTTCGTACTTAGGATTAGAAAGAAAGGCTAAAGCACCTGGCTCGGCATCGTCAATCTTTCCTAGTTTACTGATTTTAGTAGTGCCATCGCCCTGAACTTCTCCGTTTAGTAACTGAGCAATGTACGTAGCACTGAACTCTATCATGAAAAGGTAAACGTTAGGTTAGCAATTCAGACTGCTTCTGTTTGAAGTGCCAAGTTCTTTGGCCAGCAAACATAATACTTTTTTACGATCCGGCTCATCGCCTTCACATAAGGTAAATCGGATGCTTCTACTACGTCAAAAATCTTGCCCTCTTTGGTCAGAATATTGATTTTTTGATCCCCGGCGGCATAGGCAGCATTGCTAACTTCGCCGTAGTATAAGAAGTAGTCTACTTCATCTTGATTTAATTGCATTTCCTGCTGAACTTGCTGCTGTAAGCGGTTAATTGTTTCGGCAGGCAGGGGATGATTAAAGAGCTTAATTCTGAATAGTTTTCGTTGAAGTAGCATTCGGCTTAAGGTAGAAAGCGCTCGGTCTGGGTGGTGTTGCCAGCTTTTAATAGCGCACCAAATATCAATATCATCTAGCTCATTGTAGTACTCCAGATACTGCTCGTTTTGCTCAATATCAGATAGCGATAAGCGTTGTTTTAGGAACAAAGCCAAGCAGGATGAGGCAGGCACATCGACTCCGGTAGTTATCAGGTGTTGGGCTCGCTGAATAATCGCTACCATCATTTTTTCGGCACTCACACTGGTCTTGTGCAAGTATACCTGCCAATACATCAGTCGGCGGGCGTGCAAAAAATTCTCGATACTGTAAATTCCTTTTTCTTCTACCACCACCTCATCGTTCCGAACGTCCAGCATTTTAATGATCCGATCAGCCCCAATTTCCCCTTCCGATACTCCGGTATAAAAACAGTCTCGCTTGAGATAATCTAATCGATCAATATCTAATTGACTGGCCACTAGCTGGTGAAAAAACTTTCGTTCGTACTGGTTAGTAAAAATCCGGTAGGCTAACGGTAAGTTACCTCCCAGCTCTTGCGCCAAACGTTTCATAATGAGCCGCGACATTTCTTCGTGACTCACATCTAAGAGGGAATATTCTAGAGCATGAGAGAACGGAGCATGACCTACATCGTGCAACAGAATGGCAATCAATAGAGCCTCACACTCATTATTCGAAATTTTCTGCCCCTTGTTGCGAAGGCTATCAATGGTGTTTTGCATCAAGTGCATAGCACCTAAAGCGTGGTTAAAGCGAGTGTGGAGCGCGCCAGGGTACACCAAATGGGCTAAACCCATCTGCCGAATACGTCGCAACCGCTGCACATAAGGATGCTCAATAATGTCAAAAATGAGTTCACTAGGAATATTAATAAACCCGTAGACCGGGTCGTTGAAAACTTTTCTCTTATTCAACGTTAGTTAATTTAAATAAACAGTGTTATGGTGTTACGGTGCGTAGTGTTATAGTTTTCGGTTTTGAATTCTGAATTCTGAATTTAAATGTAATACTTAGTTGAGATCAAATTCAGAACTATAACACCATAACACTACTTGAATAACCCCCTCACAATCAATTAGTTTTTCAACCTGAACCACTTATGCAGAAATATAAAATTCTTTGGGCCGACGACGAAATAGACCTTCTCAAACCCCATACACTCTTTTTGGAAAAGAAGGGTTACGAAATGGTGACTGTAAACAGCGGAGCCGATGCTATTGAGCAAGTAGAGAACCAACCGTTTGATCTTATTTTCTTAGACGAGAACATGCCGGGTATGACTGGGCTGGAAACGCTGGACTACATTAAATCTTCCAAACCCAATATTCCGGTGGTGATGATCACTAAGAGCGAGGAAGAGATGATTATGGAGCAAGCCATTGGCGCAAAAATCAGCGATTACCTGATTAAGCCGCTTAACCCAAACCAGATTCTGCTCTCTATCAAAAAGATTCTGGATAACCGACGGTTGGTTACTGAGAAAACTAATATGAGCTATCAGCAGGATTTTCGGAACCTCAGCATGGCTTACAGCGATGATATTGATCACCGGGAGTGGATTGAAATTTACCGAAAGCTAATTTTTTGGGAGCTAGAAATTGATAATACCGAAGAGCGAAGTATGTCGGAAGTGCTCGACAACCAAAAAGATGAAGCCAACTCCAACTTTGCTCGTTTCATTACCGATAACTATGATTTGTGGTTAAATGAAGTGGGAGTAGATAAACCATTACTCTCGCACGAGTTGATGACCAAGCGAATTTTTCCTGAGCTAAAAGCGGATCAACCGCTCTTCTTTATTCTGATTGATAACTTACGCTTCGATCAGTGGAAAATCATTGAACCCATTATTGCCGATCATTATACGGTAGAAGAAGAATCGTCGATGTACTCTATTTTACCGACTACCACAGCTTTTTCGCGCAATTCCATTTTTTCAGGAATGTTACCTGCCGAAATGGCGAAGTACCACTCCGATATTTGGGTGGGTGACGATCAGGAAGAAGGTAAAAATAATCACGAACACGAGTTTTTGAAGCGACAGCTCAAGAAGAATCGCTTGGACATAAAAAGTAGCTACCACAAGATTATCCGTACTGAGCAGGGCAAACAGTTGTTAGATAATGTCCCCAACCTGATGAAAAACGATCTGAACGTAGTGGTCTATAACTTTGTAGACATGCTTTCTCACGCTCGCACCGATATGGAAATGATCCGAGAGCTGGCTCCCGATGAGGCTGCTTATCGCTCTATTACCAAATCTTGGTTTTTGCATTCTCCTTTGCTCGACCTATTCAAGTGGCTATCGAGGGAGTCAGTAAAAGTTGTTGTGGCGACTGATCATGGTACCATTCGAGTAAAACGCCCCGCGAAAATTATTGGCGATCGGAATACCAACACCAATTTGCGCTACAAGCAGGGGAAAAATCTCAACTTCGATAATAACCGAGTGTTTGCCGTACGTCGTCCAGAAGATTTGCATCTGCCTCGCCTAAATGTATCAACCACGTACGCTTTTGCTACGCAGGATTACTTCTTTGCGTATCCTAACAATTACAATTATTACGTGAATTACTACCGAGACACTTTCCAGCATGGGGGAGTATCCTTAGAAGAAATGATTGTGCCACTGATTACCCTAACTCCCAAGAATGCCTAGAGATGAATGGGTTCATGAAGCAGTGCAGGAAGTAAACTTGTCTCAAGTTGCTGAGAAGTTGATTAATTGGGGAGATTCTTACGATATTTGGCTATTTCAGGGAGATTTGGGAGCAGGAAAAACCACATTGATTAAAGAATTGGGTCAGCATTGGAAAGTAGTAGATCAGATGAGTAGCCCAACATTTTCCATTGTGAATGAATACGAGACGTCGGGCGGACAGCGTATTTATCATTTCGATTTTTATCGCCTGAAGCATGAATCAGAGGCCCTAGATATTGGTGCTGAAGAATATTTTGATTCAGGAAGTTACTGTCTAATTGAATGGCCTGAAAAAATTCCTAATTTGCTGCCGGATCGGCACCTTCAAATTTTTTTAGAAGTACAGCCCGATCAGAGTCGCACTATTTACGCGTCTAAACATGAATGACTCAACTAAGCCGGAAACGCTAGTAAGCACATCATCTTCTGAGATTAAAGAGCTTGCCAAAGAGCAGGTATTATATCCTCAGGAGCAGTTAGCGACGGTAAAAGAAAGCAATAAGTCGCTTCAGATCGGAATTCCAAAGGAGGTATCTCCGCAGGAAAATCGTTTGTTACTTACCCCATCTTCCGTAGGAGTAATTACTAACCTGGGGCACCGGGTGAAGATAGAAACCGAAGCTGGGGTCGATGCTAAATTTTCTGATAACGAGTACAGTGAGTCTGGGGCAAAAATTGTGTATTCGGCTAAAGAAGCCTTTGATGCAGAAATTGTGCTTAAGGTTGCCCCACCTACGCTAGAAGAGATTGAGTATCTTCCTGTAGGGTCTACATTAATCTCGGCGTTGCACATGGGTAATCAAACTCCCGAATTTATCCATGCGCTGAATAAGCGAAAAATTACTGGAGTAGCTTTTGAGTTTATTGAAGACAAGGTAGGCGGTATGCCCGTAGTTCGGGCTATGAGCGAGATTGCTGGTAGTACGGTAATGACGGTGGCGGCTCACTATCTAAGCAGTAGTACCAACGGTAGTGGAATAATTTTGGGTGGTATTACGGGAGTGCCTCCTACCAAGGTAGTGATTTTGGGAGCGGGCACGGTGGGAGAATACGCTGCTCGTACTGCTATCGGCCTGGGTGCCGAAGTAAAAATATTTGATAATCAACTGTATAAACTACGTCGGATAAAGCACACGTTGGGCCAGCAGATATACACTTCAACGATGGATGTGGTCACGCTAAGCAATGCGTTGGAAGAGGCGGATGTAGTGATTGGAGCTATCCGAGCCGAAAAGGGAACCAACCGCATGGTGATAACCGAAGAGATGGTGGCTAACATGAAAGCCGAATCTGTGATTGTAGATGTGAGTATTGATCAGGGAGGTTGTATTGAGACGTCGGAAATAACCAGCCTAAAGAAGCCAGTCTTCCGTAAGTACAACGTAATTCACTACTGCGTACCCAATATTGCTTCGCGGGTGCCGCGTACGGCCACCACCGTATTTAGTAATATTTTCACTCCTATTCTCTCGCAAGTTTGCGATGCCGGCGGAGTAGACGAAATGATTTATAACTACCGCTGGTTTATGAAGGGCATCTACACCTACCGAGGCAGCCTCACTAATGCCGCTATCGGCAAAAAATTCAACCTTCGCTCCCGCGACTTGCACCTGCTGATGGCGGCGCGGATTTAGTTTTAATAAAACTTGATTTCATGGAAGGCTGAGCATAATGCTCAGTTTGTATATTCGTTTTAGCGGTTGTCACCTACTGGCTTAAACTTATTGAGCTTTTCCGCAGATTCTCGGAAATAC
>JGI12210J13797_10025257_pt1 | contig 13091 bp, 10 predicted proteins | sample ElkSlonscriptome_3_FD_13797 | JGI IMG/M metagenome (IMG submission 13797)
AATTGTGGATGACCGAATCCTGTTGGCCCGATTTCAACCGGGAGTTGTTTTTGTCGGCGATAGAAGATTACGCGACCCGGCAACGACGCTTCGGCGGGCTTAGCGTGAACAGGTAGTCGAACGAACAGGCAAACGGCAGTCGTCACGACGTTCGTGCCTGTTCGAAGGTTGACGATGCAAATCGAAACATTCGACGTTTCCGCTACGAAACAATCCCAGCCTACAAACGACGACTTTATCGAGAGAACCAAGTTTTGTTAGCCGATCGATTAAAAACCTCGATTGCCCTGATTGCAGTTATCAGCGTGCTGCTGTATCTCGACGTCACGCGTTCGATTGCGGGGCTTGAAGGGCTTTGGCTCGTCCCCCTTCTATTGTTCTTTGCGATTGGCACTGCCTGGGATTTAGCGGGTTTGGTGATGGCAAATGGATGCAATTTGTCGCGTCCGACCGTTTTGATTTCAACCTTGATCGTGACGCTATCGCCAATCTTGCCGCTTTTATGGCCGTTGTCTGACTTGACTTATCCGGCAAACGCCACATTGGAAATGCTGGGCCCAATGGTTGTCGGATCGATTGTCGCCGTCATGGTAGCGGTCGGGCGAGAAATGTACTTCTATGGAAAACCCGTCACGAAATCCGACGCATGGAGCCCAGACGCCGTACCGCAAGTCCGCGTTGGGGTCGTCACCGATCGTGTCGCTGCGACCGTCTTGATAGCGATTTACGTCGGCTTGCCGATGGCGATGTTGTTTTCGCTACGCAGTTTGGGAAGTGGGAACTGGGGGATTGCTGCCTTGCTGACGATGGTCTTGGTCACCAAGTCGTCCGATGCCGGTGCTTACTTTGTTGGCCGCGCTTTGGGAAAACACAAACTGATCCCTCGGCTCAGTCCTGGAAAGACGATCGAGGGGGCGATCGGTGGCGTTTTAAGTAGTACCATCGTTGCTTTCGTCTGTTTGAAATGGCTTTTTCCATTTTTTTTAGGGCCTGCTGCAGAGGCTGTTTTGGCTGACAATTTGGCTGGAAATGCGAACCTAGCTGCCGCTAGCATGCCTCCTGTTGTAGGAGCGCTGATTCTCGGTCCGATACTTGCAGTTTCGGGAATGCTGGGCGACCTAGCCGAATCATTGATTAAACGCGATGCGGCGGCCAAAGATAGCGGTAAACTACTGCCGGGGCTTGGAGGTGTTTGGGATGTGACGGATTCCTTAATCTCTGCGACCATGCCGGCGTTTTTGTGCTTTTCAGCCGGCGTCGCGGGGCCTATCTTTTGATGTTTGCCAAACCATCCCGGTGATTAGAATTGGTTGAACTGAATTTGTTCTGCTAGGCAATTTGTTCTGCTAGGCAAACAGCGGAAAGAAAAAAAACAAAGGTTTTTGCATGACCGAAGCGACATTGGCAATTGCTAATGCGGACGAGATTTTGGCTCTTTTTGGGCCACGTGACCAACATTTACGAAAGCTAAAGCGGCTTTTTGACGTCAGCATCACTCAGCGAGATGGTCAGATTCGCATCGCGGGCGACGAGGAGCGTGTCCAAAACGCGACGCGGACTTTGGAGCGAATGCGGCAAATTTCGCGAAAGAAGGGTGGTTTGAGCGGCGATGACGTCGATGGAGCAGCATCCGAGCACGGCGGAAACGTCGGCGGTGCGGTACCTCGCGTGAAGGCGGAAGCGATCGACATCCAGCACGCGGGGCGGCAAATCAAGCCTCGGACGCCGGGACAAGCGGTCTACGTCGATACGATCCGAAAATACGACTTGACCTTTGCAGCGGGCCCAGCCGGTTGCGGGAAAACCTACTTGGCGGTCGCGATGGCGGTCGAAGCACTGCGGGCAGGACAAGTTCGAAAAATCGTGCTCGTCAGACCTGCGGTCGAAGCGGGCGAAAGTCTGGGCTTCCTTCCTGGGGATTTACGTGCGAAACTAAATCCCTACCTGCGTCCCTTGATGGATGCACTCGGCGAGATGATTGATTATGATCAAGCTCGTGCGTTGATGGAACAAGACGTTATTGAAGTCATCCCGCTCGCCTACATGCGTGGTAGGACGCTTAACGATGCGTTTATTATTTTAGACGAAGCTCAAAACACGACCGTTGCACAAATGAAAATGTTTTTAACCCGAATGGGCGAGCAGAGTAAAATGGTCGTGAGCGGCGACACGTCGCAACAAGATTTGCCCAAAGGTATCACCAGTGGTTTAAGCGATGCGATCCATCGGCTTAGCCATATCGAAGGGATCGGTTCATTGCGGCTTCGCGAAACCGATATCGTTCGTCACAAATTAGTCCAAAGGATCGTCAATGCGTATGATACTCATCAGCATGAGTAACATATCAAAGCGATGAGCACTTCCACTAAAAAACGAACCCGTCAAGAACGCATCGAATCGCTTGGAATTCCCAAACCGCGATTCGTCCAGTGGTGGCAGCGGAGCGACAAATCCGATTTCCTGCTGCGGATCGCGATGGCAGTGACCGCTGCCGTTTTGATGTTGGTACTATGCCAGGCTTGGCAATTGCCGTTCGCTTATCGCAAGGGCAGCATTCTGAAACGTGATCTGATCACGCGAGTCACGTTTCAGGTGCCTGATGAGTTTGAAACCGACTCACTACGACGACAAAAACGGCGTGAAGAACCTGTTCTCTATCGCAATCGCACCAAACCGCTCGACCAATTACGAGCGATTCTGAAAGATCAACTCTTCTTGACACTCGGCGCCCAGTCCTACGAGGAAATGAACGACGATGAACGCAAAGCATTCGATGAGTTTATCAAGAGCGAGGATCAAAGTACGACCGATGACGAGCCGGAGGATACAAAGAGCGTTCAAATCGCTCCAGAGCAACAGTTTGCAATTCTCAAGTCGGTCTTAGCGACCGACCCTGAATTGATCAAAGTTGATGAAGCCGTCTTGATGGCAATGAAGCCAATCTACGACCACGGGCTTTTACGTTCGTTGCAGCACAATCCGGATCAAGGCAACCAACGAATCATTATGGTCTACCCCGCAGGGCAACCCGATGAAGCGGTTCCGGTCGAAGCGAGTAAGGTGCGAATTGCTCAGGCGAGCAGCGAATTTCAAAGTCTACTGCAAGAGTACTTCCGATCACGGTTCGATTCGGATCAAGATCAAGTCGTCGCCAGGATGATTGGCCAATGGTTTGTCAACCGAGTGCCCGAATACGATACACTGCAATACGATGATGACCTAAGTGAGAAAGCGCGGTTGGCTGCTGCCGCACGGGTCGAACCTGTGATGACGACGTACTATGCGGGTGAATCAAAATTAGCCTCTGCTGGCCAACCGTTGACGGGCAAAGAGATTGCTTTGTTGAGAATGGAAGAGCAGGAGTTTGCCAGCCGGATGGGATGGCGTGATAAGGTGGCTCGCTTTGCTGCCTATGGCGGAATGATGTGTGCGCTCTATCTCCTTTGCGGCTCGTACATTTTCTTCGTCGAAGATCGATCGTTGTTGCTCGATCGAACAAAGTTTGCCAAGATGTTAATCTTGATCGTGGCCACGGTTGTTTTGTGTTATTACGCCGCTCGCGATGAGTGGCGAAGTGAATTGATCCCTTTGGTTTTGGCGTCGACCATCGCTGCGGTCGTCTATGGGCGAGAGCTCGCCTTATTGTTAATGGCTGCGATTTGTTTGAGTGTCACCTTGTTCCTCGGTGCTTCGATCTCCGAGTTGGTGATGTTGTTGGCCGCCAGTACCAGTTGTATGTTGTTGCTTGGACGTATTCGGACTCGCACTCATTTGCTATATGTCGGTGCGATCTCGGCCGCCATTACGGCGATTACCGTGATTGGTGTCGGCGTGGTGACGGCGGAAACTTTGTCCGACGTCGAAGTGGCCAAAGAATCGACCCCCTTTTACAATGGACCTGAGTTTGGGCCCGTCGTCGAAGGATTGGGCCGTGAAGCACTTTGGGCAGGATTCTGTATTCTCGTGTCCGCAGCTTCGATGACCGGATTGTTGCCGCTCGTCGAGAAGGCGTTCGGCGTGCAAACCGATTTGAGTCTGCTGGAACTTGGGGACGCCAGTCATCCGCTGCTGAGACGATTAGCCCAACGAGCACCGGGAACCTATAACCACTCGATCAACGTCGCGTCGATTGCAGAAGCCGCAGCCGATGCAATCGGTGCCAATGGCTTGCTCGTTCGGGTGGGCGCGTATTTCCATGACATCGGCAAGATGTTCAAGCCCGATTATTTTATCGAGAACCAAAGCTCTGGGATCAATCAACACGATTCGCTTCAACCTGCCATGAGCACGCTGGTGATCATTGCGCATGTGAAAGACGGTGCCGATTTGGCTCGGAGTCACCATTTGCCGCAGTCGATTGTCGACTTTATTATGCAGCACCATGGGACGACGTTGGTCGAATACTTTTACCGTGAAGCGGCGCGCCGCAGCGAAGAAGATCCCAATGGCGATACGGTCAGCGACAAAGATTTCCGATACCCGGGCCCCAAGCCACAAACGCTCGAAGCGGCAGTCATGATGTTGGCCGATACGGTCGAGAGTGCTTCGCGCACGTTGGTTGATCCCACTCCTTCACGCATTCAAGGATTGGTCGATGCGATTGCCCAAAAGAAAATGGCAGATGGCCAATTCGATGAATGTGGACTAACGTTTCGCCAACTCGATCGTATCCGAGCAAGTCTAGTCAAATCCCTTACCGCGATCTATCACGCACGTGTCAAATACCCTGGACAACAATCCGCATAGTCACGATCGATTGTCGATCGAGATCATTGCCGACGATCCGCTGCCCGAGTCACACTGGAACGATTCCATTCGCCGCGCTGCCGCTGCGGCTCTCGTTCATCGTGGCTTCGCCGTTGGTGAAGTAGGAATCCGCATCACCAACGACGAGAAGATACGGATCATTAACCGAGTTCACCTTGGTCACGATTACGAAACCGATGTCATCAGCTTTGGATATACAGCCGAAGCACCAAGGATCGAGGGCGAATTGGCCGTCAGTTTGGATACTGCGCGACGAACCGCCGAGGCGTTGGCGTGGTCGATCGAACACGAATTACTTTTGTATGTTGTCCACGGGACGTTGCATTTGACAGGAATGGATGACCAAGATCCACAAAGTCGCCGCATGATGCGAGACGCCGAGGTGGCTGTCATGCGAACGTTGGGGATCGACATGGTCGACTCGGTTGGACCAGATGCCGCGCAATCGATACCTCATGCTTCGGAGGTGACAAAGTGACCGATTGGGTCTATTGGTGGAGTTTGTCCACTTTCGGTTTTGCCATCAGCAGTATTGGTGGCCTTGGTGGCGAGCTGCTCGATCGATTTGCGGGCCGATCGCTTGAAGCCTATTGCCGGTTGAACAAGAATCGCGATCGATTTGGCGCGGTGATCGATCATCAAGACGCGGCGATACGCGGTAGTGAATACTTACGGATGATCGGCACGACCTTGTTTCTCATCGCCGGTACGGCTGGCTTGTTTGCAAACGATGGCGACCCAGACGCCACCCATTTGGCCACTTGGGCATTGGGCGCGGGCGTTTCGATGATGCTAATCCATATCTGGTTTCCTGCGGCGGTCACTCGGTTCGCTTCGACGCAGGTGCTCTATCACACTTGGCCATTTTGGCACGGCTTGTCGGTTTTGATGCATCCCTTGTCGGCACCCGGCGAACTCGTCGAAGTCATCACACGTCGGTTGGCGGGGAAACAAGAGCATGAGGACGAGGATCAAGAGCAACTCGAAGACGAAATTCGTACGATTGTTACCGCGGGGGAACGCGAAGGATACTTTGGACCGGGCGTTCGCGAAATGATTCAAGGGGTGATGACCCTTCACGAAGACACCGTTGGTCACATCATGACGCCTCGCGGTGACGTCGACGCGGTCGATGTGTCCTGGGATTGGAAACAGATTCTCGAAACGATTGTCGAAGCGGGGCGAACTCGGTTGCCCGTCTTCGAAGGAACGCTCGACAACGTGGTCGGGATTTTGTACGTCAAAGATTTGCTTCCTTACTTGCAAAAGGATGGCGTGCCCGACAAACCGATTACGAAAATCATGCGTCGCAGTTGGCTTGTTCCGGTCGATCGTTCCGTCGAAATTCTGCTTCGTGAGTTTCTTCACAGCCGCAGCCACATGGCAATCGTCCTCGATGAATTTCAACAAACCGCTGGCGTCGTTACGATCGAAGATGCGTTGGAGGAAATTGTGGGCGAGATCGTCGATGAATCGGACGAGGATGAGGAAATTGGGTTGCAAGTGATCGACGATGATACGGTCGAAGTCGATGGACGTTTGATGATCGACGACTTGAACGATTTGGTCGGATGGGATTTACCAGAGAGTGACGATTACGAAACGATTGCCGGTTACGTTTTGTTTCACACCGGAGCGATCCCTGAGGCGGGGCATCGCTTGACTCTCGGCGAATCAGAAATCGAGATATTGAAAGCTAGTAATCGAAAAATCGACTCGATGCGTATTCGGCGACAAAATAGCAAGGATCAAAAAGTCGGCTAATGAGATATGGACGTCTTCCAACCGCTTTCGGGCCGAAACGATTGACCTTTCTTTTGCTGCCCTCGATTTAACTTGTGACAAAGCACGAGGTGTGATTGTCGGTTTGTGGACATCACACTACACTATGGAGCCTAACGATTAAGCTCTATTTGAAAACCCTTAGACATCGGTACTGCCGTATCAGAAACCTTCAAGACTTTCGGTATTCACTGGCCAAGACGCCCGACAACCGACCGTCTTGATGACGTTCGTTACGTTTTCAGACAGAGCCATTCTTGCAACCGTGCCTAACTTTCCATTCATTGATTAAACCGGAATCATCATGAAAAACGCCTTGTCGACTCCCGCTAAATTAGACGTTGAATCCAAAGGTGACGCGAAACTTGTCTATGAAGGCCAAGAATTGGCGATGTCGGTTGTAGAAGGGAGTGAGGGGGAGCGTGGCATTGACATTGGTCAACTACGAGCGAAAACGAAACTGATTACGCTTGATGAAGGTTTTGTGAATACGGGAAGTACCCGCAGCGCGATCACGTTTCTAGATGGCGAAAAAGGAATCTTACGGTATCGCGGTTATCCGATCGAGCAATTGGCGGCTAACTGTGACTTCGTCGAGACTGCTTTTCTATTAATCTACGGTGAGTTGCCGACTCAGCAAGAAGCCGCAGCGTTCCGCGCCGGCATCCGCGACCATACGATGATCCATGAAGACATGAAAATGTTTTACAACGGATTTCCACATCACGCACATCCGATGTCAATCCTCAGTAGTGTCGTCGGCGCGTTAGCGATGTTCTACCAGGATTCGCTCGATCCAAATGATCCCCAACAAGTCGAAATCTCTCTCTATCGACTGCTGGCCAAGCTGCCAACGATTGCAGCCTACAGTTACAAAAAATCGGTGGGCCAACCGTTCATGTATCCAAACAATCATTTGACTTATTGTGAGAACTTTTTGCACATGATGTTTGCAACGCCAACTTGTGAATACGAAGTCGATCCCGATTTTGCAGACGCATTGAGGTTACTGTTGATCGTGCATGCCGATCACGAGCAAAATTGCAGCACGTCGACCGTTCGCATGGTGGGCAGTAGCAATACAAACCTATTCGCTGCAATCTCGGCTGGTATTAGTGCCCTGTGGGGACCTCTTCATGGCGGAGCCAATGAAGCTTGTGTCAATATGCTCGATCAAATCGTCCAAGATGGTGGAAATGTTAAAAAGTATGTTGAACGGGCGAAGGATAAAGATGACGATTACCGCTTGATGGGGTTCGGCCATCGCGTGTACAAAAATTTTGATCCGCGGGCGACCATTATCAAGGAAAGCTGTGATAAGTTGCTCAACAAACTAAACCTTGACGACCCTCTGTTTGAAGTTGCCCAGGAATTAGCGGACGTGGCCCTTCGCGATGACTACTTTATCGAAAAGAAACTTTATCCGAATGTCGATTTTTATTCGGGAGTCATCTACCGAGCCTTAGGGATTCCGATCCAAATGTTTACCGTCCTGTTCGCGATTGGGCGGTTGCCAGGTTGGATCGCGCATTGGATCGAGATGCACAACAATGAAGCGACACGAATCAATCGTCCTCGCCAAATCTATACGGGGTCGACCGAGCGTCAATTCGTTCCTATCGAAAAACGTGGTTAGAGTTAGAACGAGGCGTCGATCACTTCGCGGCTGGCGCGAGATCCGATTGCGTGACGCACCGTCTCATCGAGACTGTCACTCAGAAAGCGGACCGAGCCGTCACAATACGCCGTGTGGACGCCCCCGACGTGATAACTACCGGCGGAAATTTCCAACACCTCGTTGTTTGCTTGCTGGAGATTGATCCCCCAATGAAGTGAAAGCAGAGCCTCGGAGAAATCGTCCCCCTTGCCTCTACCTTTACCAAAGTTGGGATGATACAAGGCAAAGTGGCTGCAATTGCTGCAGCGGTCATCCTCGATGAAGCGGGTTTCCGCAACCATGACGGTGTTGCTAAGCCCATCGAGAATCCCGGAAAACGGTATCGCTAGCGGCCAAGGCAATACGGGAGGCACGCCAGGCGGGTCGGTGGGATGATGTTCAAATTGACCAATTCTTAAAACTCCATTGCCCGCATCCATGCCAATCGAAACAGGGGGAGTGGCCGATAGGAGCGGCGAATATTTGTCTCGTGTGACGTCGCTTCCGGAATTTCCCAAATAGCTATTCATGGCCCGCGCGACAGCCCCTCCTCCGATTGCTAAATTGTTATCGTCACTCAGATAAAGGGGCCCTGGCTCGGTCGGGCATCTATACATGGGAACAAGCGTCGTTGCCAAAGCGATCAAACGTTCTCGGTCTTCCAAAGTCAACGCGGCGTTGGTGGCCGGCGGCATCATTTCCCAAGCAGCGGTTTGCTCCGCAAAGGGCAAGATGTCGGTCGTCCAACTATACCCGTGCCCCCCTTTTGCTCCCCACGGCAGCGTTCTATATGCCGATTCGTAATTGTGCATGGCCAAAGCGATCTGCTTCAAGTTATTTTGGCATTGGACTCGCCGCGCAGCCTCGCGTGCGGCCTGGACCGCCGGAAGCAATAGGGCGACCAAAATCCCGATGATTGCAATCACAACCAACAGCTCGATCAAAGTAAAGCCCGCTCGAAAGGAGCGCAGCGAGGACCGATTGACTTGATAGGCGTGTGAACGCGTTTGACGTTGTCGGGCTTTATTTTGGATCGGATGCATGGTTTTCCTGTCTAGTTATTTATAACCTAGAACGCGGAAAAATCAGCCTTGAACACACTCAAACTTCGAAAAAAACGTTGATCTCGGCGAAAGCCGCCCGAACCACTACTGCTCAATCGTTTCTCGAGACGCTCGAGTGCCAAGCGCTCCCCACAATCCGTAGGGACTTTTCGACCCAGCCACGCTCGGGCTATTGGTTCCCGCCGACAAAGCGTCACAGTAAACACAAGGTGTTCTCGAATTACCTGCTTCAATCGAATCGGTGATGAACCGCACGGCACCATCAGCCATCAACACGTGCACGCCACCTTGATGGCGGCTACTTGGCGGAGCGACGCCGTAGGTGTGCGAGTTTCCAACCAAACAAATCTCTGCGTTAGGAGCTAGAATCGTATTCATGATCGATTGCAACGTATGGTAGTCCGCCCAACGAAAACCACGCTCGGAAACCGAACCATAGACGTTTGCCGAGTCGTTCCAAAATTGAGGTCTTTCAGGATCAATCAACCCGAGCTCGGAACAGCGGTGGGGATTGTTCGCAACGCCCAAAAAGCCCCCTTTCGTATTGGTAAATCCGACGCTGCGTATGTCGCGATCCCCCAAGCCAGTCGCGATTTCGCCTAACGCAATCGTATTGGATAACCCGTCGGTGATGTCGCGAAATCGTATGGATTGGCGAGTCACAAACGTGCCGCGAAGACCGCAACGCGCTCGACGCATTGCTTGGGTATCCGATTGGTAACGCCATCGATTGATCGAATTGTCCCAAACGGTCACGCCATCTTCCGCATCGTAAAACCCATCACCAAAACAAGCTGCGTAGTTGGTGCGGCCTAGCGCAGGGACTCCTACACCTGGATCACTGGGGCATCGAAACGTCGGGATCTCAGTTGCCCAAGGAGGGTAATTGCCGTTGTTTGGACGTGAACCGAATGCGGGCCAAATATCTCCGTCGGATTCGACCAAAGGACGACTCACTTGATCCCAAAGAGCTTGCTGTTCGACGAATGGCAACAGTCCGACCAAATAACTTAGCTCTAGCCGAGTGAAACCGGTCCCGTCACTACGGGAGGCGAGCGTCGTGTCGTTTTCAACTTCGTTCGTCGGTCCCGTGCCATGCATTGGCAACCGAGCAAAAGCGGCATGATAGTTGTGCAGCCCAAGTCCAATTTGTTTGACGTTATTACTGCAACTCATTCGCCGAGCGGCTTCACGCGCTGACTGAACGGCGGGAAGTAGCAGCCCGACTAGGACTCCGATGATGGCGATGACGACAAGCAGTTCGACGAGTGTGAAGGCGCTGTGCTCACGACAATGAAGCTTACGGTATCGAAACAATTTCATTGTGATTCCTCATCCGCTTCTTCGGCTGCGATTTGAGCCATAATTGCATCGTAACTGTACTCATCGGTTTCTTCGACGATTTCGGGAGCCGGTTCGCCGCAGCCAATTACCGAACTCGCCATGAGCAACGCCAGCGGAAGTATAAACAACAAGGCAATCCGGTTCGTCATTTTGTCCGAGCGGCAGGGGTTCACTTGATTCACCTCAGTTCAGAAAATGTAGTTGGATCCTCAAAGCTTTTCGAAGTTTTTCTTCGCGATGCTAACGGCTGATGAACCGCAGATGAGGAATTGATGAACACTGTGTTTCCATCAATCGTCGCTTTTCGAATGGCCGCCTTCTGTTGTTTTACCGCTAAACCGGCTAATTTCAAAACAATTTCGGCGGTTTTATGAGAAAAACGCGGACTTTGCGCTTCCCACCTTTACGAGCGAGTGGGTTTGTTAAAATAGGCCGCTGGCAATCCCTCCCCCTATCGTTCCCAATTCATTTCTGAGAAGCACGAATGCGATTATTTCAAGCTATGGCAATTCCTAGGTTACTCGCCCTCGTCCCCGTCATGCTTTGCTTAACTGGCTTGCCGGGTTGTTCCTCCGACGATTCGCCCGACTCGGCTACACCTGAAAGCTTGGAACCGCATGCTTCAGAGACTCAAAATGAGCTTCCGCCGATGCCTGTGATGCCGACGGAGACTTGGACAACGACGCCTTCGGAGGAACAACGTGTTGTCGAAGAAGTACCGCCACTTGTCAAATCGATCGATCGGCCCGATGATCCGAATCAAACAAATGTCCGGAATCAAAACGGTTCGCAGGTCAGCGTTATGGAGAGCAGCTCCCTGAAGGATGCCGCTCAACGTCTCCAACTGCGAGCCGATCTTACGCCCGATGAATTGCAAGTCTTCCTTTCCGGAGCCGATAAAGACATGCAGATGATCGCCAGCGGTAGAACGGCGATTACGGATCAACAAAAAGCGCTCGCGGAAATGAAGCGAATCGTCAAACTGAAATTGGAGGCCTCTCGCCGTCTCCGCGATCATGCCGACGCGAGCGACAAAGCCAAACAAGAAGCCGCTCGAGGAGAGCTGCAATCGCTTTCCCATTTAGCCGCTCTTGGCGATGTGAAAGCAGCGGTCGAACTCGAGACGCTAGCCAAGTCGAATCTTGATTCGGATGACCCAAACCTCGTTTTCGATAGTCGTTTGGTCTTGATCGGTTTCGCCATCGAATCACTTCAAAATGGAAAACAGGACGCTCCAGAGCAAATTGTTCGATTGATCAAAAGTCTTGGTGAATCAGCGCACGACTCCAACAACGAAAACAGCTCTCCGGGGATCGCTGCGTTGATGGTGATGGGACAAGCTCGGCAAATGTTGGTCCAGTACAACCATGCCGAAGAAGCAGCAATCATACGCCAAGCCATTTTGAATCGATTCGCCGATGCGACCGATCCACAAGTTGCCAAAATGGCTGCCCAGCTGGCTGGTACGAGTGAATCCGACAACATCGATGTCATGCTACAAAAATCGATTGACGGTGAGACAATCCAGGTCGAAGATTGGGTCACCGCCATGCAGAACCTGATCCGTGAATCACCCGATTTGCAAACGGTCCAGTATCTAGCAGGAGCGGCACTACAATTCGAAGGACTCGAGCAGCCGGAGTTGGCTGAAGTAACGTACGAACAATTAGCTGACAGTTTTTCGGACCCCATCCCCGCAACGGGCAAAGAGACTCAGCTAGCGATCGAGGCGAGAAAAAACCGTCAAGATGCCATTGGGAAGATATTCGATCCGGATCTCGACACGCTTGCTGGACCCCCAATCGATCTTTCCGACTACCGTGGAAAGATCATCTTGATGCCATTTTGGGCGATGACATTCCCAGAATCGTTGCAACTCGTTCCGGCACTCGAAGAGATTGCCAAGCAGTCTTCGGACAAGATCGCCATGATCGGAATGAACTTGGATCCCGAGGACGCCCCCGTATTAGAATTCATAAAGCAACACGAAATGCCGTTTCCGAGTTACCGATCGGAAACATCGAGTTCAGCACAGATAGCCAACGAGGTCGCAGCTCGATTCGGCATGGTGTCTGCCCCCTTTATCGTTGTGATCGATCAACAAGGCAAAGTGGCATCGATCGCCTACACCCGCTCCCAAGTAGAAAAATCGATCGAGCAGCTAACAAGCGAGACATCGCCCCGCGGTTAAACCGCGTGCCCAACGGGCCGCGTGTTGGGGGTTTTGTAAACGCGCGGGGCGTTGCCCACGCGGTTAAACGGCGTGCCCAACGGGCCGCGCGTCGGGTTGTGTAAACGCGCGGGGCGTTGCCCGCGCGGTTAAACCGCGTGCCCAACGGGCCGCGCGTTGGGGGTTTTGTAAACGCGCGGGGCGCTGCCCACGCGGTTAAACCGCGTGCCCGGCGGGCCGCGCGTCGGGTTGTGTAAACGCGCGGGGCGTTGCCCACGCGGTTAAACCGCGTGCCCAACGGGCCGCG
>JGI12210J13797_10024229_pt1 | contig 13090 bp, 7 predicted proteins | sample ElkSlonscriptome_3_FD_13797 | JGI IMG/M metagenome (IMG submission 13797)
CCCTCTTGTTCTCCATCGGAACGGCGCATAGCGCGCTCATTCTTTACGAAGGCTTCGATTATTCGCCTGTGGGAGCTAATGTCTCAGGCGAAAGCGGCGGCAGCGGCGCGTGGAACGGTTCTTGGGAAAGTAACGTGGGAACGGTTGCCAGCTCCCTTACTTACCCGGGATTGGAAACGAACGGGAACGCACTGGACGCCGGCAGTTCCTTTGATAACGCGCGCTCGTGGGACACCACCGGGGTGGGTGCCGATGGAACTTCCAACTGGTTTTCCGGTCTGGTGACGCTAAACGCGGATGGCTCCGCCAACCGGTTTCTCTTCTCCGAGACCAGCTCCAATCAAGGCTTCGGGTTTGAGGCAATCGGCAGTGGTGGAAATTACAGCGTCGCGGCCCGTGCTGATGGGGTGAATGGAACGTCCACCGGGAGCGTGACTCAAGGCACGACCTCGTTTGTCATTGGGCGCATCGACTGGTCCGACACCGTCAACGATACCGTCAGTATCTGGCTGAATCCGGCCGACTTTTCGAGCGTGGCAGCCCTTGGTGGTGCGGGTTCAACCGCCTCCGACGAGGTGGATCAATTCTCTGAATTTTATCCCCGGAACGGCTCTGGTTTTACGATCGACGAGATCCGACTCGGCGACACGCTAGCGGATGTGACTCCCGTTCCAGAGCCGTCTACCGCCGTTTTGCTGGCTGCGGCCGGTGCGCTGGTCTTCGGGATGCGCCGTCGGCGTGCGTAAGTTTTCCGTATCCATTTTCTCAAGGAGGGTTGCCGGTAGTGTCTTTTCCGATGCTGCCGGCAATTTTTTTGCTTTTCGCCCGGAGGATTCGCATGCGGGCGAGGCTGCGTTTCGTCGGGGAGAAGCCAGGCAACCGGTTAGGTGGAAAACGCGAACGGTGTGAAGGCTGCGAGGAATTTCTCGCTTTTGGTTGGGTCCCCAACCTGGGCAAGCGCAATCAATCGGCGCACGGGAAGCTGGGCTCGGGCGGCTGGGCTCGGGCGGCTGGCGGCGCCCTTTCTCGATGGGGAGGGATTCAGGCATTCAACAGACCTGGCAAAGGATAATGGCTGTTGCCGAATTGTTGGATCAATTGCCCATCCTCACCCGGGACTCCCATTCGTTGCGCAAACGCCAGATGCAAATTGCAGAGCCGGCGGTCTTGGAGTTTTTCGAAACGCATGGAGCGTCCGCCTTGGATGTCGCAGGTTTTCCCGCCGCAAATGACTAGTGGCAGATCGTTGGCGTCATGCACATCGCCGTCGCGCATGGTAGAGCCGAAAATCATCATGGTGTTGTCGAGCAGAGTCGTGCCGTTGCCTTCGTCGATGTTTTTCATTTTGCCGAGCATGTAAGCCAGCATCTCTGTGTGGAATTCGTTGATCTTCTGGTATTCGGCTAGGGTTTCTTCATCTTTGCGATGATGCGAAATTCCGTGCATGCCGCGGTTGCTCACCCCGGGTAAGAAATTGAACGACATGCCGGTGACATCTTTCTGAAAGATCATGGTGGCGACCCGCGTCTGATCCATTTGAAACGCCAACACGATCAGGTCGAGCATCAGTTTCACATGTTCGGGGACATTCTGAGGACGGCCTTCGGGTGGGCGGGCGATGTTAGGTTCTTCGATGGAAGGCCGCCAGCCCTCGAATCGGTCCTCGTCTGTGGCGGTCTCGATGCGTTGTTCGATATCGCGAATCGCGGTCATGTAAGCATCGAGCTTGTCGCGGTCCACAGCGTCGAGTCGGCGCGACATGGAGCGCGCTTGTCCACTGACATAATCGAGAATGCTTTTGTCGCGAATCAATCCACTCACATCAAAGAGCCGGTCGAAGGCTTGCCTCGGAAATACTTCCGGCGGGACGGGCGTCGTTTTGCTGCTCCACGTGACGGTGTTACCAATGCTGCCAGCTGGTTCAGTTCCCAAGACGAGGCCTGGCACCGGTGTGGCGCGACCGACGGTGCGGCCCATGTAATTGTCGAGCGACTCCGCCGCCATGGGGATGGCGCCTTTCCGCAGCTTTTCGCCGCTGAGAAAATTCGTCCAATACGGGGTATGCACGCCGACGGTATCATCGAAGATATGGAGGTTATTGAGGAAGAGAAGTTCTTGCTTGTGTGGGTTGAGGGGTTGCAACGTTTTCGATAGCTCCATGGCGGCACCGGCGCCTTTTGTCCACCAATGCTGTTTGTTGACACCGTTGGCGAAGAGCAGTGTAGCGAACCGGCGCGGCGGTCCGGTAATACCTGGGGACGGATTGGCGGCGCCGGCTGCGTGGCTGAAGCTTTCCATCCAGGGGAGAGCAAGGGAGAAGCCGAGGCCCCGCAGCATGGCGCGACGGCTGAGGCCGGGTTGGTAGAGTTTGGTGAGTTCGGGTTCGATCATGGGGTGTCGGGGTGGGCGGCGGTGAGGGTTTCACTGTCGCGTCGTTTTAGGAATTGCGGGGAGAGCAGGGCGACATCGAGGGCAGCCTGGAAACGGAATTCGTTCTGAGCGAGCGCGGCGATCATTGCTTCGATGGTCGGTTTATCGGTCGGCAACAGAGAGCGGCCGAGCGTATAAGCGAGTAATTTTTCGCAGAAATTATGGAGAAAAATATCCTGACGTTCTACCATCATGGCGCGGAGTTGAGGCAGGCCTTCGACCACCTGGCCGTCGGCGAATTCACCGCGAGCATCGACCGGCTGGCCACCGGTCCGGGTGCGCCAGGCGCCGATGGGGTCATAATTCTCCAGAGCCACACCGAGTGGATCGAACCGGTCGTGGCAACTGGAACAGGCGGGGTCTTCGCGGTGTTGGGCGAGTTGCTGCGCCACGGTGAGACCTTCCTCATTGGTTTCTTCATCGGAAAGGGTCGGCACATTGGCGGGCGGTGCTGGGATCGGCAGGCCGAGAATATCTTCATAGACCCAGATACCGCGATGGACGGGACTGGTCCGGAGTGGTTCGGACGTTTTCGTGAGGAAAGCGCCCATCCCGAGGATGCCGCCCCGTTGGGAGGTGTCGTGTAAAGACACGCGTCGCATTTCAGGACCTTCGACGCCAGGGACGCCGTAATGTCCGGCGAGCCGCTCATTCAGGTAAGTATAATCGGCGGTGAAGACTTCGGTGATTGGCCGGTTTTCCCGGACTAACGTTTCAAAGAAGCGTTTAACTTCCTGATACATCGCTTCGCGTAGGGGTTGATCGAAATTTTTGTATTTCTCGGCGTCAGGCCCTTCAAACCGGTCGAAGTCGTTGAAGCCGAGCCAGAGTCCAGCGAATTGCTCGATGAACGCTTCCGCCCGCGGATCGGCGAGCATGCGATCGACTTGGGCATTGAAATTTTGTGCATTGGCGAGCTGATCGTTCGCAGCCAGTTGCAAGAGTTCTCCATCCGGCAACCGGCCCCAGAGGACGAAGGCAAGCCGAGTGGCCAATTCGAGATCGTGTAAGAGATACGGTTCTTCCTGACCGCTGGAGGTGGTGGGGCGGTAGAGGAAATCGGGCGACATCAATGCGGCGGTCAAAGCGGTCTTCACCGAGACATCGTAAGCGCGGCCATCGGCGCGGTCGGTCCGATAGAGATTCATCAAACCTTCCACCTCGGCGTGGGTCGGGATCCGGCGCCAGAGCCGGGGGAGAAGGCTGCCGATCACCTGGCGAGCCTCGGCTTCCAAGGCCGCCTCATCCATGCCGGAAGCGCCGGCTAGACTCAGTATCTGGGTCCGTAACGACTCGAGATTCTGTTTCTCCGTATCATCGGCGCGCTGACGGATTTCCTTGGCAGTGAAGGCGAGCAGGCCTGGGTCATCGCGCCACTCGGAGCTCGGCGGCTTGATTCCGAAGTGGTTCAGCACGTCGTTGGGAAGTCCGGCAAAATCTGTGTTGTTATTCATCCGGACGGAGGCTGGAGAGGCGCTGTCGAGACCGCGGACCGCATTAGCCAGCCGATCTAGTCGGTGCGAATACTCGGGTTTCTTGGCACCGAGCCATTGCGCGCTGGCGATTGATTCAAAATAATCCTGAGGGGCATCGTTCAGCACCTGGAGCCGCACAGCCGCTGGTCCTTGCCCCTTGGCCTCACCATAACGGCCGTGGACCACGAGTTGCGTGGCGCCTTTGGGAACGGCGAATGCTAGGTGATTGGGGGTCGGCATGGTAATCGTGCCGTCTGGGGAAAGCGGGACTGATTGGCCGTTGGGAGCCTCGAGGTGGTCGGTGACTTCCTGCCACGGTTTTTTTGAACCATCTGATAGGGTCAGCAAGCCCGAGTGCAGCACGATTTCCGGATGCCATTGTGACGTCGGAATTGGGCCGGCGGCGAAGTAAATCGTGTCGTCGGTTGCCTGGGTCAGATCGATTCGTAGCTCCGCATCGCCCCGTTCATAAGTGCCGCGGATTTGCTGGCCGACGCCCGAATCTTTCGGTTTGATCATCAGTTCGTTGTGACGGCTGTATCCCTTGTAATTATTATCGTCGACAGCGCGGGTGCGCCATTTGGTGATGGCAGCGATTTCTTTGCGGGCGGAATTGGTATCCTGATTACGAGGGGCCGGGAGGGCGTGCCATTGGCGTTGTATCTCGTGCCAGAAAGGGTTCTTCATCATCTTGTCGAAGCCTGGGACGGTTTCCGGTTTGGCTACCATGCGCCAAGTGAGTTCGACTGAGCTGGGAACGAGCGGGACTTCGTAAGCCTGGGCGATCTGTTCGAAGGTCGCGTTGGGAGCGCCGAACGCGGCACGATGCTGGTATTGCCAAGCGGCCTCGAGGTAAGCCGTGAAACCCGAACCGATTTTGTCTTCCAGTTCGTCCACATGGTTACTGGCCTGGCTGCGCACCTGGCGTTCGTGCCATTCTTTCCAACCTTCCAAGACCTTTTCTCGGACACCTGCCTCACTCTCGGCTTCTTCCATCGGAATCGAGGACCAGGTCAGCCCGGCCTTTGGGACGATCCGTGAGTAACCGAGCAATTTCTTGAACGTCGAAAGGAAGCCTTCGAACTGGCCGACACTCATGGTTTGGCGAGCGCCGAAGTGATGAAATCCTTCTTCACTAGCCGTGTCGGCGGTGAGGTATTGACCCAGATTCAAATCGAACCCGGTCAGATCTTCGACGATGTAATCGAATTCATCCTGGGTGAGATGCGGCATTGGGACGATACCGGGGTCGAATGGTTGGGCGTTGGTCAGCCGCATCAGGCTTTCCTCGATATAATCGACCATGGCAGCCCGTTGTTCTTCGGAGGGATGCTGCTCGCTTTTCATGGGGGGCATCTCTTTTTCGGAAATGACCCATTGAAGATGATCGAGCGTTTCGTGTTCTTGAAGCAGCGCGGCTTCGGTATGGAGGGAAGCCAGATCGAGGTGCCCTTCCTTTTTATCCGGATTATGACAATCGTAGCAGAATTGCTTGAGCAACGGCTGCACCTCATCGAACGAGGTTGCCGGGAGCTGACCGCCGCTGATGACCAGGCAGAGTGAGGAGAGAATGGAGAACCGAGGGAGGAAACGTTGCATGGCGCCGATCACCATCGGACTTGGCCGATCAAGCTGCAATGGAGCCCGTCGCGCATATCCTTGCGTAGGATTCCTGCGCTAGGACATTGAAATGCGGTTTGGGTGTCGCTCAGTTCATTTCTTACTGTGGAGCACCGCGACAGGGAGTTGGTCGAGCAACTCGCCCACCGGGATGGAGGCGGCCGCTTCAACTTCTTTTGCCGGGTCGAAAGCCGATTGCCAGCTCGTGTTTCCCCAATCGCCTTCCAGCTTCAGAGACGTATTTTCCCACACTTCGCCAAGACAGGGCCAGCCGACTTTTTTCGCCACACGGGGAACCAGGGTGATGCTGCGTTGGTCCTGATATTCGCGGCCGAACGCCAAGACCGAGTGCGCGTGCGGACCCGAGATCTGCAACGGAAGATAACTTCCAAAGGAAAAAAGATCATGCGCGTGGCGGCGCAGATGGAGGAGGCGTTGGACGATGCCGAGCTTGGGCAGGCCGCTTTGCCAGGTTTCGATAAAATCGCCGAACCCCTGTTTTTTGAACTGCTTCAACATTTGTTTGCGGGACGCATAATCGACCGTCCGCCGATTATCTGGATCGACCAGACTGAAGTCCCAGATTTCAGTCCCTTGATAGACATCGGGGACGCCTGGCACGGTGAGCTGAACCGTTTTTTGGGCGAGCGAATAGATGGCTCCGAGCTGAGCGATCTCTTCCGAGAACGTCTTGAATGCCCGGAGAAACGCGTTGCGCGAACCGCGTTTGAGGATCGCGGCGATGAACTCGGAGACGGCGCCATCCCAGGCATCGTTCGGCTGAATCCAACTCGTATTCTCTTTAGCTTCTTTGAGCGCTTTCTGCATGTAGTTCTGGATGCGCTCGATATAGGTTTGGTGTTCTTCGGCGCTCATCGGATCGATGGGCCAGGTGCCGACCAGGGTCTGGTAAAGCAGATATTCCTCATTGCGCGAGGGGGCCTGGTCACCCTCGATGTCCTTACGATGCCGCTCGTTCAGAGTCGCCCATCGTTTGATGGCGCGCCGCCATTCGTTCGGCATTTCTGAGAGCGCAACGAGTCGGGCGCGGACATCTTCACTTCGTTTGGTGTCGTGCGTGGAGAGCGAGGTCATGGCGTGTGGCCAGGCGAGTTGCCGCTCTTTTTGGGTCTCGTGAAATTCTTCGATTGTCGACCCGAACTCATCCGGTTCGCCGCCTACTTCATTGAGGGCGGCCAGCCGGTTGTAGATATAAAAGGCGGTATCTTCGACCCCTTTAGCCATGGTTGGGGCGCTGATCTGCTGAAACCGCATCACGAAATCGTAATGCGCCTGGACAGCATCTTCGTCGACATTCTCGGGCAACTGGAACTGCAAAATATCGCCGACGAATTCGAAAACGGAACCTTCGAGGGCCGGGTTGCGACGCCGGGCTTGGGCGACGGCCGACATGATGATCCGGCGGCTATCCATGGAGACCGGCTGACCTGGCACGAGGTAGGTGCGGTAAACTGGGAAACAGGCGATCACTTCGCGAACGGCCGCGATGAGGGAGTTAAGTGTGTAATCGCGGTAATAACGATTCCGCTCGCTCAATTTGTTGAGCATATGGCCGAGGACATTGACGTCGTTCGAAAGGGAGAGCCGCAGGACGAGCATCTTTTTTTCGTAAACCAGATCCTGGAACCGGCGTTTGCCATCGATGAATCGCAGATAAAGATCATTGAACGGTCGTTCCATGGCGGGATCGATCAGGACTCGATTGATCTGATTCATGAAATCGTAGCCCGTCGTGCCGTGCACCCGCCAATCGCTTGGCAAGCGTTCGCCGTGGCAGAGAATTTTTTCACCGATCAACCAGATATTCCGTCCATTGGAACGCGAACGGATACTGGGCAACGCGCCGATATCACGTTGGAGCCGGTCGAAATAACCTTTTGGATCGTAAAGCCCGTCGGGGTGATCGATTCGCAAGCCATGCACGCGACCTTCCGCGACCAAATCGAAGAGCAGCTCGTGGGCGCTGGCGAAGACATCGGCCTGTTCCATGCGGAGGGCAGCCAGATCGTTGATATCAAAGAAACGACGGTAGTTGATCTCCTCGGCAGCGGTCCGCCAGAAGCTGAGGCGGTAAGCCTGTTTATCCAACAACTCATCGAGCGCATCGAATGAGCGAGGGAACCCGACTTGCCCGTTGAAATAGCCGATGGCGGCTTCGAGTGATTGCCTGATGGCGGGCGATTCTTCGGCCAACGCCTCGATCCGTCGTTTGATCACTTCTTTTTCGCGCGCCCGTTCGGCAATACGTTGCGGATCGGTTTCGGTGCGGGGCGGAAGATAGGAGCAAGCCGTGATGATACTGCGCAGTTCGATCCACTCGGACTTTTCGGCTTCCTCGTCGCTGATACCCTCGACGGCTTTTTCGAGGATCAGGGTATACGTGCGCGGATTGAGGGGCAGGATATGTTCCCAATATTTGATGAAAAAAGCGCCCGACTCGAGTTCGAGACGGAGTTCCCCGCGTTCGAGGATGCGTCCGTATTGGTCGCCGAGGATGGGGAGCAGGACTTTGTTGGCGAGTTCATCCTTGAGCGGATCCCAATCGATATCGAAATAAGGAGCGTAAGTGGAGCTCGGCCCGTTTTCCAGGACATCGATCCACCAGGCATTCGACGTTTCGCCGATGCCCATATGGTTGGGCACGAAATCGGCCACATGTAACATGTCACGAGCTTTGAGCTGGTCGGTGAAGCTGTTGAATGCCTCGCGTCCGCCCAGGCTGGTATTGATCGTGCCGTGATCGGCGATGTCGTAGCCGTGGGTGCTGTCGGCTCGTGCTTGGAAAAAGGGACTCGAATAAACCGCGCCGACCCCCAGTTCATCCAAGTAACCGACGATCGATTCCGCGGCGGGAAACGGAAAGTCGTGGTTGAGCTGAAGGCGGTAGGTGGATGATGGAATAGTAGCTTCGCTCATAGAATGCGTTAGGATGCGGGATTCGCGGGGAGAGCGCCATGGTTTTTCAGCAGCAGAAGAAAAGGCCCCTTGAATCGAAGTCGTCGACCGGCTTCGCTATCGTCGAAGGTGACGGTGCCTGCTTTGAATAGCACGGCACCTTCGGGAGCGGGTATCTCGCCTTGTCCCTGAAGAGCGCACCAGATCGCGAGTGGGGTCTGGTTTTCCCGATGATAATGGAGCACCACAGTATGCTCGCCCTGCCGCGTGACCTCCCAATCCCCGCGTTCCACGGGAAAAGAGTCATGCAATTTTCGTCTCAACGTTAGGAGTTCGCGGGTGCGATCGACTCGTTCCTGATGGCTCGGCTCGTTGAGTTCTTCCCAGTGGAGCTGGCTTTTGCGGTAGGTTTCGTCGGCCTGGGGATCCGGGATTTTGGAGCGGACTTTGGGGTCGGCGAATTCTTTGAACTTCCCAAATTCCCGGCGACGGCCAGCGGTGACTTGTTTGCCGAGTGTTTCGGAGTGATCGGAGAAGAAAAGGAAAGGGGAGGAGCAACCCCATTCGTCGCCCATGAAGAGCATGGGAGTAAACGGACTTAGCAGGAGCAAAGCTTGAGCGACATCGTAAGCCTCGGCTTCGATGAGATGATGCAGCCGTTCTCCAAACGCCCGGTTACCGGTCTGATCGTGATTGGAAATACAATGCACGAATTGCGCGGGATCGAGCGGTGCGGGATCCGTGCCGCGCGGTGTCTCGCTAGTGAGGAGTTTTTGACCGCGATAGAGCCAGCCGCCGTCGAGAACCGCGGCCAATTCCTCCGCGGTGCCATGGTAATTCCCAAAATAACTTTCCCGCTGACCGGTGAGGGCCACGCGCACGACGTGATGGAAATCATCGGCCCAGACCGCGCTCAAACCAAGGCCACCTTTCGATTCCGGCAGGCAGAGAAGATGTTCGTTGCGGTCATCTTCAGCCACGACCCAACCTTCTTGTTCACGCACCAGCGCGGCGATTTCCGCGAGCAGATGCCGCTCACTTTCGTCGCGGATTTCGTGCGTGGCATCGAGGCGGAAACCGTCGATCCGGTAATGCGCCATCCAATGCGCAATGTTGCCGAGGAAAAAATCGCGGACCGGCTGACCATGTTCGCCATCGTAATTGATCGCGTCACCCCACGGGGTCTTGCGGTCGTCACGGAAAAAGCCGTTGCCCGCCAGTGCCCAGAGATAATTGCCGTCGGGCCCGAAATGGTTGTAGACCACGTCCAGAATGACGACGAGTCCGAGACCGTGGGCCATATCGACGAAACGTTTGAATTCTTCGGGTCGGCCATAGGCGCGGCTGGGTGCATACAGCATGACCCCGTCGTATCCCCAATTCCGATCACCGGGGAAATCGGCGACCGGCATCACTTCGATGGCCGTCACCCCGAGTTTTTGCAGTTCCGGCAGTTGGGCTGCTGCGGCTTCGAACGTTCCCTGAGTTGTGAACGTGCCGATATGCATCTCGTAAATGATCAATTGGCGCGGATCGACGATGCGCCGACTGTGACGCCAGCGAAAATCGTGATCGATCACCTCCGATTTATCATGCACGCCGCGTGGTTGAAAATGCGATGCTGGGTCGGGGAAAGGCCCTTCGCCATCGATTCGCCATTGATAAAGATCCCCGATTTGCCCCGAAGCATCATGGCCTTCGAAGACATGGTTTTCACCAGCGGTCAGTTCCAATTCGCTTTCCTGACCGTCCTGACGCTCGATCACCGCGGCAATCGTTTTGCGGCCGGGCGCCCACACACGGTAGTCGACCCCTTCGCCAGCCGGTTTGGCGCCGAACCAGTTGTTGATCGTTGGAACGCTCATGCCTCGGTATTGCGCAAGGGGAGTTCTTTCAATTGAAAAAGTGCTAAGGACCGTTCGGCGATCTCGAAGACGTGTCCGCCGGGATGCGTCTCCTGTTGTTTGACAAATCCCGTTTCCTCGACCGTATCGATGATGCTGATCCAATGTTCCTTCTTCGTGCCAGGCAGTTTGAAATCAAGCGCCTCGCCATGCGAGTTGCAAAGGAGGAGGAAGGTGTCGTCAAAGACCGGCGTGCCGACGTCGTCGACTTCATTCGTGGAATGTCCGCAGAGGATCACACCCAGGCATCGACCGAAATGGTTGGTCCAGTCCTTTTTCCGCATCTCCACGCCGGCATTATTGAACCAGGTGACATCTTTTAGCCGCGAATCCCGGAGGAACTGGCCGCGCATGTAATGTTCTCGCCGGAAAACCGGGTGTTGATGCCGGAAAGTCAGCAGGTTCTCGGTGAATTCACGGAGCTGTTCGCCCTCAGCCGAGACGTCCCAATTGACCCAACCCAGTTCGTTATCCTGGCAATAGACATTATTGTTGCCCTCCTGTGTCCGGCCGAATTCGTCGCCAGCGAGGAGCATCGGCACCCCTTGGGAAAGGAGGAGCGTGGTCAGAAGGTTGCGCTGTTGGCGTCGCCGTAAAGCGAGGATCGCTGCATCGTCGGTCTCGCCTTCCGCGCCGCAATTCCAAGAGTTATTGTTGTCATCGCCGTCGTGATTGTTTTCGCCGTTCGCCTCATTGTGTTTATCGTTGTAAGCCACGAGGTCGTGCAGCGTGAAACCGTCGTGCGCCGTGATGAAGTTGACACTGGCCATCGGGTTCCTGCCGCTGGCTCGGTAAAGCTGCGGGCTGCCGATGAATTTGGAAGCGAAATCGCCGATCTGGCCTTCATCGCCTTTCCAATACCGGCGCATCGTATCCCGGAATTGTCCGTTCCATTCCGACCAGATAACGGGATATCCACCGACCTGATACCCGCCTTCGCCGATATCCCACGGTTCTGCGATCAATTTCGTTTGGGAAAGGACCGGGTCTTGTTGAATGGCGCTAAAGAAGGGAGCCCATTTACTGAACGCATGGTCCATCCGCCCAAGCGTGGAGCAGAGATCAAATCGGAACCCATCGACATGCATCTCCTCCACCCAGTAACGCAGGCTGTCGAGGATCATCTGTAGAACGAACGGCTGGCGCGCATTCAGTGAATTCCCGCAGCCCGTATAATCCATGTAATACCGGCGCTGCTCGGGAACTAACCGGTAATAGGCTTCGTTATCGATGCCGCGGAACGAGAGGGTCGGGCCGAGATGATTCCCTTCTGCTGTGTGGTTGTAAACCACGTCGAGAATGACCTCCAACCCGCCAGCATGCAGGCCTTTGACCATTTCCTTGAATTCCTTGACCTGACCGCCCGTATCGCCGCTGCAAGCATAAGTCGCTTCCGGCGCGAAAAAGCCGAGCGTGTTGTATCCCCAATAATTCGTCACTCCGCGATCGACCAGCCATCGGTCATCGACATGTTGGTGCACCGGCAACAACTCGACCGCGGTGACTCCGAGCCGTTTCAGGTGCCCGATCACGGCCGGGTGCGCCAACCCGGCATAAGTGCCGCGGATCGACTCCGGGACTTGGTCGCACCGTTGGGTGAACCCTTTGACATGCAGTTCATAAAACACGGTTTCTTCCATCCGGCGTCCGAGCGGTTGATCGTCTTCCCAATCGAAATCCTCGTCGGCCACGATGCTTTTCGGCATGCCAGGACCACTGTCGCGATCGTCCAGGGCCATGTCCTGTTCCGGTCCGCCGATGGCGTACCCGAGCATTTCGTCGCCCCACTCGATCTTATTCGTGATGGCGCGGGCGTAAGGATCCACGAGCAGCTTCGACGCGTTGAATCGATGACCCGCATCCGGATCATAAGGGCCGTGCACCCGGTATCCGTATAGTTGGCCCGGTTTGATCCCCGGCAGGTATCCGTGCCAGACATGCTTCGTCTTATGCGGCAGGAAATGACGCGCGACTTCTTCAGCGCCGTTTGCCGCGTCGAATAAACAGAGTTCGACCGCCTGCGCATGTTGCGAAAAGAGGGCGAAGTTCACCCCATTTCCATCGTAATGGGCACCGAGCGGGTATGGTTGCCCTTTCATGATAATCGGCGCTTCGGCCGTAGTAGTTGACTCCATAAAGTAGAGATTTCGCTCAGAAAAGTTCCTTGAGCGCATCCAACGCCTTGGGCGCGTCACTAGGACGCAGCACGAGCAAGCCACGTTTGGAATTGGGGGGAGTCGCCAAGTAAGCGTATTCGATGTTGACCTTAATTTCCGAAAGTTTTTGGGCGATTTTACTTAGCGTGCCCGGCTTGTTTTCGCCTTCCACGATGAGCACATCGCTCTCCACGGCCAACGCGCCGCGTTCCTCGAGCAAATGCAAAGCTTTCCGGGGATCACTCACCACGATGCGGACGACGGAATGATCGACCGTGTCCGAGATGCTGAGCGCGAAGATATTGATTTTGGCCTTTCCCAGGGCATCACAGACCTTGGCCAAAGTTCCTGGACGATTTTCGAGAAAGAGTGCCAGCTGAGTCGCTAATTCGATTTTTTCCATAATTCAGAGTCCAACATGCCGGTTGGGTCATTCGGCTCCAGCATGAATTCCTTATCCTATGCACAGCAATGATCGGCTTCCAAGCAGGAAAGGCGGAGGCTTGTTTTTCGGGGGCTGATTGAAAGAGGGCGCGCGTCATCGCAGGAGGATCCGAGGGATTCGAGCGGGACGGCCGGTATTGGACCC
>JGI12210J13797_10180176_pt1 | contig 13090 bp, 12 predicted proteins | sample ElkSlonscriptome_3_FD_13797 | JGI IMG/M metagenome (IMG submission 13797)
GTGAGCCCTCGTGACCGCCCCATACTGCCGAGAACAAGTACTGCGTCGGAAGCTGGGTGTTCGAGTTCTGCGCGACATAGCGCACACTGAAATCGTGGGTCAAAAAGCTGTAGGTTAGCAGGGCGAAGGCGACCGCGACGAACAGCAATTGCAATTGTGCCGCAGGAAAGGCGAGCAGCATCCAGCGCGTCATACCGCGATGAGCGCCCACGAGCGGAAAAACGGCCTGGATAGTCGACAGCGCGAGCGCGATCAGGAGTGCGATTTGGCCGAATTCTGGGATCACAGCACCTTACCTCCACGGCAGAGTCGGTTTGACTAGTGGGTGATTTGATAGAGGCTCAAATATCCGCCCCAGTCAGATTGAAAGACCAACTTTAGATCAGCAAAATCTTTATCGGCGGAGCTCGTAAACGGAAGCAAGCCAGCCAGTAGGGACTCCTCGAAAGCCGGATCAATAATCCTCCATGCCCGCACATAGTTTGCATCCACAGGCTGCAGCATATAGCTGCCAGTTCCTTCTCCTTCGCGGGCCCATTCTCTAACCTGCCGAATCCGACCATGCAAATCCGAATCAGTCGAAAACAAGCGCGTCTCTAAAGGCAGGGACCGTCCGGCTAAACGACTGATTTCTTGGATATGCGCCATGTCATCGGTACTCACCAAGATATAATTGTCACCTGCATTCGTAAAAAGCGGGCTCAGGCATTCCTTGGCGTCTTCGGATCTGCGGACTAAGCATTGCGCAAAGGTTACGAGCTGTTCTTCCTTACCAAACCCGCCGGCGATCCTCCGCCAAAGAGATTTCTCTTCAGCACTGGGGTACGCACTTTCCGCGGGCAGTTCTGGAACAGCAGCCCTTCCGGTAAAAAGCCTCAGCCGTTGGGCATTATCCCAGTAGGTGATAAATCGATCGCTGTCGTTGGAATGCTCCTTAACGGCAGCAGAGAGAAACTGCCACTTCTCTCTTCGGTACCGGTGCTCCTTCTTCTCGTCCGACGCATCCGATTTTCCTTCACTTTGTATCGGAACGGGATAGACAATCGCGCGACGCTCTTCGCCATCAGCTTGGTACTCAGCGACAAACATTTTCTGTTCGTCGGCACCGGGGCCGTCAATGACAAACCTTTCTAACGACTCAATGGAAAAGAGACTATCGACTTCTTGATACTCGGACGAATCAACGACCGTCACGGGATAACTGAACTGCTTGCCACCTTCATTACTGCAGGCTATTGCACCGGTTAAGACAAGAAGCGGTACGAGGATTCTCGGCAGAGTCATGGTGTCGTCCCAAGTCAAGGTTTACCTGATAAAGTCGAAAGGAAAATCGAAAATTGAGATATAACCAGGGAAAAAAAACCCTATGCCGATCTGGTTCCACCGGCATAGGGCGGGTAGATGCCTAGTTACTCGCTGAGCTCTTCAACCTGTTTCTTCAACTCAGCGAAAGCGCGGATCCTGGTATTCTGATCCTGTATCTCTGTATACCCACGCAGCAACCGAGCCCAACCTTCGGTGTAGGTAAAGCCGCCAGGATTAACATGCATCAAGCCTTTGTAATGCTTAATCAGATCATGCTCCCACATCTCCGTATGAGCGCGGTCAACAGAACTCGGGTTATTATCTTGGGCAAAGAACAGCGCGAAGAAGGCGCCGGGAGCGTCAACGTCTGGTGCAGGGGGGGCGGGACGATTAGTCTGTTGACCCACCAACAAGCCATCATCATACAGTTCTTTTACGACCTGTTTGGCATCTTGTTCCACCTTGAGACCCTGAATGACGCCTTTGTCCGCAGTATCCAGCCAGGTCCTCGCAAAGCGCTGCGAGTGACATTGCGCGCAACTAGCAACCCAGGCGTCTTTCCGTTCTTCAAACCACGGATGATCTAGGTTCTCTGCAATCTCTGGTGTTGGATTGAAGGCCCAGCGAACCTTACGCACCAAGTTGTGTGAATACTCACCTTTGTACTCGAAGTGACAAGTGGCGCAGGTTGGAGCAGTGTAATTCCCTTTAGTTAGGGCGTCCTTCAATTGAACTTCAAAGTCCCAATTGTCTTTACCCGATGTCTCGTAGATCACGCCATGCTTCGATAGCATGTAGTTTTCAAACTCATTGTGATCGACGCCGTTATGGCAGGTCGCACAGGCTTCCGGCTTACGCGCCTCGGCGGCAGCGAAGGTATGGCGGGTATGGCAGCCATCGCATTTGTTTTGTTGGTAATGGCACATGTCACAACCTTGGGCCACTTCGCGTTGTGACATACCGGCCCAGACGGCCGTTTCCACGTTCGCCTTCCAGTCCATGGCATGGGACGGATGCCCGTCCGGCCATTGGCCTTGCGGCCATTTCTGTTCTTTCTCCGATTCGGCTTCGGCGAACTCTTGTACGTGGCAGGCTCCACACATAGCTCGGTCCGGGAGCTTCAGCTCTGTTTCGTGCTGTAGGCTCGTCTTACCGACCCCGCCGTGACAATCAATGCAACTTACCGTCTCAAGTTGTTTGCCCGCCGCCAGAACACCACGCGCTTGCAGTTCTTCCTCAATAGCCTCGAGCTTCGCCTTCTTGTAGAAACGCGGGTCATCCTCTTTGAGACCGCGTATTTCTTCCAAATTTGCGTGCGAACTGCCTTGCCAGGCATGAACCCAGCCAGGGCTGGTGGTTTTGTGGCAGCCGACACATTCTTCCATCGTGAAATTGCCCTCCACAGTTTTTGGCGGTTCATAGAAACTCACCGGGTTCCAGTATTGTTGAATAGGGATTGGTTCCCAAAGATCAGTATATTTTCCTTTGCCGGGGTGATCTGAATAATACTTATCTTTTAATTTTTCATAACGACCAGCGGCGTCTGGTGCCTCATGGTTAGTAACATCGTTTGACGCCTCATAATTAGTAACATTGTTTGGTGCTTCAGACTTATTAGCATCTTTTGGCGCCTCGTTGTCATCTCCAGCGTAGCTGCAGGCACCTACGAGTAGGACCAGTAGAGTGGCGATTCTAGCTATCATTTCACTTACTCTTTTGTTGTCATGCCTAACCGGATACCCAGTTGCGTACATACGCGCAAGGCGCGTCCGGTACGATTACACCGCTTTAGGTTGTTGCCCCAGCCGGCGCCTTCATTTTGGCGCGGTCTTCCTGGTCTGATGCCGGCTCATAGCTGTCGGCAAGATCACCACAGGCGCTGTAGCCGACCAGCTCGCCATCATCACTCCACCATTCATCCACGATGCCTCGTTCTGAGCTGTGCAATCGGCGTAGGGTACTGGCTGTGCGGCGCGTGCGCTCCGGTGGTACCGATTTGATCGGACAGGTGTGAGACTTGACGAGAACCATCGGCACACGCGGCGCGAAGCGCTGCTCGCCGTCACCGCAAAGGTGATCCACGATTACAGCGGCCTGACGATTGATGGGCTCTACGAATGAAAACACCTGCCCGTTGTATTCAGCACAATCCCCGACTGCATAGATGTCCGGGTCGCTGGTGCGCATCCTGTCATCAACCTTGATTCCCTTGCCAACTTCGATGCCCGCACGCGACGCAAGGTCAACGTTGGGCTTCAGGCCGATTGCCGATATCACGATGTCGCGCTCCATCGTGCGCCCATTTTCGAACTGAATCTGCAACCCACCGTCTTCTTTGGTGACATCATTCATCGTAGTGCCGAGATAGAACTCGACCCCGTTCTGTACATATCGATCCTGTACGTAGGTCGAGACGCCTTCGGAAACAACGGCCGACAGTAAGTATGGAGCTCTATCGTTGATCGCGACTTGATGCCCAGCACGCGCAAGATGATCTCCCAATTCACACCCGATCAATCCGGCACCAAGAATCAGAACCCGTTTTCTGCCGCTTTCGAGCAATTCCCGAAGTGACTCGTAGTGATCCAAGTCATTCAACTGGTGGATATGCTGCTGAATACGCCGATCGTAAAGGCGGAACGGGACCGCGCCCGTCGCGAGCGCCAGTTTGGCGTACTCGATAGGCCCTTTGCTTGTTAACAGACGTTTCTTTTTACGGTCAAGACCAATCACTTGGGTACGTGCACGCAAATCCACGTTCAGCAGCTTCGCACGCTCCGGCCCGTTGGCAATAATGAGATCGGTACGGGACTTGATGCTGACGGAAACAGACAAATGCGGCTTGTAGTAGTAGTCACCGTCATCTTTTGTGACGATGGTGATCGGAGCTTTAGCCCCATTCTGGCGCATCTGTTCGGCGATGTACCATCCGCCGATCCCCGCGCCGACAATCACAACGGGGTCCCCGTCCTGCTCGCTGTTGCGTTCGCCAAGGGCGTGGTCATGCTCGGACACACCTACAAACTCAAAACTCTCGCGAGGATCGCCGCAAACCGAACAAAACCATTCATCCGGCAGGTCCTCGAATCGAGTTCCCGGGGCCACCCCGAAAATGGGGTCTCCCACAGCTTCGTCGTAGATGTGCGAGCAAGTGGAACATTGATAGCGTTTAAAGCTCATCCTCCTTACCTCCTGGCCCCAAACAACGGCGACCGATATGGGTCATTACGACACGAGAGCCTAAGCCAAAAGCTCCTGCCGCCGGCAGGACACCCGTACGAAATCGCAGCGATTCATGCTACTGCGTCGACGGTACCCTGGACAGCCAGGGAATCGAGCCATTTGCCCCAGACCTTCTGGACTGGAGCTTGTAATCTTGGCCCATAGCGTTGGCCGTCTTCCCTTAGTCGAGGGACCGTGAGCCCGTCGACCGAGCCAATTTCGTGTGCATGACCGAGATACCAGTTTTCCATAGCCTCCGTCTCAACCTCCAGGTGGAATTGCAACGCCAGGACGTTGCTCCGGTAACTGAATGCCTGGTTCGGATAAAGCGCCGACGACGCCAGCAGGGTTGCACCGGCGGGCAGATCGAAGGTGTCTCCATGCCAATGCAGAACATCCGCTGCTTCCTGCATTGGCGCCAAAACGTTCCCCTCAGCGTCGTTGTGGATTTCCAACGGCGCCCACCCGATTTCTTTGGTGCCACCGGGATACACATTCGCGCCCAGCGCTCTCGCGATCAGCTGACAGCCCAGACAGATACCTAGCACGGGGCGATTGCGCGCGATGCGCTCGCCGACCAGTTCCAGTTCCGTTTCCAGATACGGGTATGCATCCGTTTCGTAGACACCGATCGGCCCTCCCAGCACGACGAGCAAGTCCGGATCGTCTTTGCTGATTGGACTAAGTTCGTCGATGCCCGCCATAAAGGTGTTAATGGCGTAGCCATGTTGGCGTAATACTGGCGCCAGGTTGCCCAAATGTTCGAAAGCAATATGCTGAATTACATGTGCAAACAAGGTGGTCACCCCCGAGAAGTGCTATTTCATGTTCACGGCGACTGAACGCCGTTCCTGGTCAGGCGTTGAGGTATTTCCAAGCAAACCTTCCGCCTCGAAGGACTCACGACCTTCCGGCGTGTCCAGCAAGCCAGTTTCTTGGGCAAGCTCGATCAGCTCAGAAAAATCGACGCGAAACAGGGCGACTTCGGCTTGCGCCCGGGTATCACCGATTACCTCTTTGGTGTGCGGATAGTTGAGCTGTTGCAGGATGGTCTCCCAAACGTTTAGCTCCTGACTGGCGAACCAACGCATTGGGCGCGGCAGCATCTGCGCGAAGAACGCTAGCTCACGCGGCGTCAAGTGCTGGACGATCTCCTTGGTCAGGTGACGGAAGATGCCGCTGTGCGCCAGTTCATCTTGACGGTGCGCATCGGTGGTGATCTTGTTGATCGGCTGCACATCATCGGCGTCGGAGAGCAGGCTCAGATAGTCGCTGATAAACACCTCGGAACAGATGCAGGCGACCGTACGGACGATTTTCTTTTGCCAGTTCTCGGAGTATTTCGCCGCTTCAAGCTCGATCTGGTTAACCAAGTCGAAGCTGGGCAAACGCAGGTCCAACAAACCACGCTGTGTCCGGGCCATACGTGCGGTTTGGATCACCATCAGCACATGGTAGGCCTCATCCGTCAGAGTTTGGGCGGCGAGCCACTTGATGGTTTCGTCTCGCGTACCCGGCAGTGTACCGTAGATGATTTCATTGCAGATCGGTGAAATGATTTTCGATTCAATATCAATGGTTTTCTCATTGTAGGCGATCCAGCCGGATGACAAGAGCGTCGTGCGCATCTCGTCATCAATCTCACCGTAACGCGGATGCTGGTGAAACGGGATCAACCGATCCAGGAAGTCGTCGTACTCCGTGCTGTACATCATCTCGACTTCATACTCTTCGTTTTTCACCTGAGCACGGTCTTTCCACACCACGCCCATCTTTTCAAGTGCAGCAATACTGTTGTTCCCAGCGTCCGCGGGGATATCAGAATCAAGCTTCTCAGGTTGCATAAGGGTTTCAGGTTGCATTGGGTGACCTCCACGCCATTAGTGAATAATTGCGAGCTTTGCTCGCTTAGACATGCTGAAGCAGCCCCGAAAGCCAAATCCAGGACTGCAGACTTTTCGTTTTTCGCCCTACCGGCCTTCCTTGGGGCGGCATCTGTTGGTGAGTCGTTGGCCTTGAACCTGTTTTCGGTTCCGCCGCGTCCCGGCTATAAGCAACGCCTATGCCAGCGATGACGACGGTCTATCCAAGCCATGGGCCACTCGCGCTGCGGGGGGTCAGCGAAGCCACTGATAGCGGCGGCTGCGGCGCCACAGCGACGGATTCAAGCGGCCGCGCCGACTGCGCGAGCAACGACTCGCGCGGCCTGTGTGCTCACCCTGGCCGGGGCATGCGACATGGGTATCGCTGCGGAGGTGTGGGACACATTGTCGCTGCCCGATTCAAGGGCTGGGTCAATCTGTCGCACAGGTGGCGGCGGCCTGGAGGAGCGGCTGACTGGGGCCATGGCGGCGCTCGCTTTGATCACGGAGACCGCACAGGCGCTACCGCCTGCGGGCGCTCGTGGTCGCCTCGGCGTCAGCATCGAAATTCACGAGTGACCGCGGGTGATGCCACACCACGACGTCTCCACGTCAGTCCAGGTCAAAGGTGTGCGAAAAAATCGGGATCGATCGTGGCGAGCGGCCCGGGCGGAAGCGTGAAGAGGGTGAGGCTCAAGGCGCTCCAGCGAGCGTGAGAAGCGGCAGTTGCGCCGCGCCAACGCGATCTATTGCGAGGCCTCGACTACTTTTCCCGGGCGGGGGGGTGTGAGCGTCGCTTCTAATGATCAAGCTTGCTCGGCCAACGACTGATCAAGCTTGCTCAGTCAACGACCCCGAGGCCGGGATGAAGCCCTCCATAGCCCGTGTCGGGGATTCCAACGACAACGCCCTGGCCGAGCCATCAACGGCCTCTACGTCGCCGAGGTGACCAACACGCAGTCTTGAGCGAAGTTCCACTGTTGAACCTAGAAACTGCAGTGGGACGGACGCCAGAGTGCGTCCCACGTGGTGCCCAGCGAGGCAGTGTGTGGCGCGTCGTCTTCGAGCCGCAAAGCAGTTTTCCCCACTCTCAATCCGGTCGAGGGTTTCTGAAAGTGCGTCAAGTGCGACGTTTTCCGAAACGGCGACTATGGGCCCTCGCGACCTAGGAGCGGGGCAAGGGGCGGGGCTGCGCGCAGGTTGTCGGGTAAATTAGATCAGCGAAACTAGCGGCTACGCTCACCGCCGCGCGGAAATTATGAGAACGTTCTCGCTTATCGAGAAACCCGCATTTCGGGTAGTTGGTATCGTTCTCTTGAAAAATGAAAAGCTCAAAGCAAGAATTACTTTGAGCTTTCTAATTTATCTAGTTTCAGTGAAATTCTCGGCTGTTACAGCGCTGACTCTTCACTTTGCTCTAGGCTCGACCTGTTTGCCAAAGATTTTAATTTATCGTAAAGAGCTACGGCACCAATGGCCCCGGCAGTCGGGCCGACCAAATAAGCGATGATATGAGAAAGCTCGCCTGAAACGAGCGCGGGACCAAGACTTCTTGCGGGGTTTAGTGAACCGCCTGTGATCGGACCGCCGAACATAATTAGAAACGCCACGGTTGCCCCTATTGCTACACCAGCAAAATTCCCAGCTGCTGGCTTGTCAACCACGGTGCCCAGGATGACGGTCATTAGAAAGAAAGTAAGAATAGCTTCCACTATAACAGCTGTCATAAAGCTACCATTTACAGGTTGAGTCACTCCAAGGGACATTTCTGCTAGAATAGTCTGGTCAATGAAGAGGGGTCTAAGAACCGTTAAGTCAATCACGCTCGCAAGAATTGCTCCCGCAACTTGAGCGCCGACATATGGGGGGACTTCTTTCCTGTCAATTCGATTAGAAAAAGCCAGCGCTATAGTCACAGCAGGATTAATATGAGCACCAGAGACATGGCCATAGGTGTAGACCATCGTCATCACGACAAGCCCGAAGACGGTCGCTATGCCGATTAACCCAAGAGCTCCACCGCTTAGCTGATCAACCGTAACAGCGCCGCAGCCAAAAAAGACTAGAGCAAACGTGCCGATAAACTCGGAAGCGTACTTCTTGTTCATATGGATTCCCCCATAGTATGAACTGTTAAAAGAACGTTAGGCGTGAGAAAGGTTCTAAATACATGCTTTGCTTTAGTGGTTAGAGAAGTTTCGGTAATCAGCGCGATTGCGCAGCAACGACACGATTCAGACGACACCTAGACACCTAGGTTTCACTGCACCAGATCGGACAAGGTCTGCTTGTCCAACTCTTCGAGAAAGGCCTGCATCGCGCGTTGCAACGCAAAATCCAGTTCACAGCCACCGCGAAACGGGCAGGGGCCTGCGTCGCAATCGACGAGCGGCTCAACCGGTTCGAGCTCGCGCATCACCGCGCCGATGGTCATCTGGCGGGTAAGGGGCACGAGGCGAATGCCACCCCCACGGCCGCGCACCGAGTCGACCAGCCCGAGACGCGCGAGATTGTTGACCACCTTCATCAGGTGGTTGTGCGATACCCGCAGGGTCTCGCTGATGTCAGCGATACTGAGCCGTCGGTCTCCCTCCTGCAGCGCCAAGAGCATTAGGGTGCGCAGCGAATAGTCTGTGTACTTCGTGATATACACTGCTTCTTACTCTAGCTCCGTCCGGTGAGATTTACGGAAAGGCCCAAAAACGGCCCACAGCGCGATCCCGACGGCACTAATCAGTGCCGCACTCAACAGCAGAGACCCGGTGCGCTGTTGATCGTCGATCAAATAGTTGCTGCATAGCTGCACTGGGCTGATCAGATAGACCCACCCCAAGCGCCCGAGAATGGCCCATGCCTCCAACAGCATGACCCCGCGACCGATTGGTCCAAGCCGCAGCCAGCTCCAGGTCAGGGCCGCGCCGACGCATACGGGCACAGTGACAATCTTCAATAGTCTTACGCTGGGCTCAAAGGTTGCGAGATCCAAGCTAATTGGCAGCATCCAGTAGATCAACCATCCGCTGCCGACGACGAGAGCGATGTATCCGCTCGGGTCAAACCGTTCTAACCAACGCTTCAGGCCAGTGGACCGGCACACCCAGTATCCACCGCAGACCGCTAGCAGAGGCATCTGCACCAATAGGTGCATCCGCATACTGCCCTCGAATAGTGCCGCAACCGGGGGAAATAACCCGGCGACACTAGCCGCCAACAGGACTGTGCGCGCTGCACCCTGCCACGGCTCAGCTGCCATCGGTGATCATCTTCTCCAGTTCAGGATCACGCCAATCGCTGATCCTTAGCAATTCACCATTTCGAATCCAGTGCAATGAGTCACTGTGCGAGAAGCCACCGAGCTGATCGGGGATAACGCGCAGCCCAGTCTCTCGAATCATGTCGTCCAGTACCTGCTCATCAGCCGGACGCGCGACCGTCCAAGAAGATTGCCGCCCCGCATGGCGCCGCCGGTACTCGGCGAGCTGCTGCGGCGTATCCCTGTCGGGGTCGATGCTGATGGATAGCAGATGCACATCGCTCGAGGGATCGGCCTGCAACGTGCGTTGGAGTTGCTGGTAACGCGACCCAAGGGCCACGCAGACCGAAGGGCAACTGGTGTAGATGAACCCAACCAGCAATGTTTCATCATTCCAGTGCGAGAGACGCACTAAGTCGCCCTGGGCATTTTGCAACCGCCAATCCGATACCGGTGCCGGCTCGCGAGCGACGTCGACCCGACGCCAGGTCTCGTAGGTAAAGGCCGAGAAGCCTGCTGTACGCTGCCAAAGCAACGCCGTCACCAGACCACCGGCCAGGACGATGCCAATCGCGGTGCGTGCGCTCATGCGCCAGTGAGTCATGCGCCGGTGACGCGTGCGCGCGGTAAGCGCATCAAGATCGGCAATGCAATCATCAGCGTGCCGATCAACACGAGGCCGCCAGACAAGGCACCGATATTACCCAGCCACTGCCAGGCATCTTCGTGCACCGCGAAGCGGCGCGGCACAGAGTTCGCGCCCGACACCAGAAAGGTCAAACAGAGCAGGACAGCACCCACGGCAAACACACCAACACCCAAACGCCCGGTTTGACCCTGCTCGCCGTTGCTGCCGAGATAGCTCGCGAACCCGAGCACCATCGGCACCACCCCGATCAGCAGGTAGAAATGGAAATGACCGGGTACCCACTGCGTGTTGTGCATCACCAGGTTGACTGAGATCATACCGTCGATCACCGCCGGTACGATGCCCACTGCCCAACCGAATAGGCCCAGCACCAACAAGCTCGACGCGGCATCCCAGCGAATGCCCGATCGGTAGATCAACAGCAGGCCACCGAAGGCCGTGACCACCAGCACCGGAATGCCGCTGGCATAAGACAAGATCTGCCCCATCACCGCCATCCAGGCTGGTAACGCGAAGTCCATCAGCAGATGATGCGGGTAAACCGCCAGCACCATCAGCGTCACCGCCAGCCATGCCGCAAGAAACGGCCGGGACACTCCCCAGGGGCGCCGCGCATACAGCGGCAGGATCTCATAGACTGCGATCACCGCAGAATAGATAGTGGCATTGATGAACACATGGCCGAAGAAGAAGATCAGGTTCTTCATCAGCAGGGCATCCGGCGCAAGCGCTGGAAAGAGTAGGTGCAACATGGTCATAACGAGTACGACCGCACCCGCCGCGATACCTGCGACATTGACGATCAACACCATGGCACTGGCCACTACCGTTGGTGGATGTGAACGGTCCACCGGCTCCCGGCCGAACAACATCGGCAGCCCGAGTGCGCGTGCGATGCTGCCGTAGCGCCGCACAATGGCCAGGCCCATGTCGAGGTAGACCAGCAAAAAGGCGACCCCGAGTACCAGCAGGCCGCCGACGAACACCAGCGCGGCACCGGTACCCCACTGGCCCAGCGGATTCGCCGGCAAAGGGTAGAGGAAGGTCCAAGCGGCTGCGAACTTGCCGATCAGAATAGCTCCCACGATCATCGCAACAGCTACCAACGAAAGGATCAGCGCGGCAAGGAATACCCTCGGGTTTAACCGCACATAGCGGCTCAAGAAGTACCAATTGACTGCCAATGCCGCCAGACCGGCGGTTCCGACCATACCGGCACCATGCAATGTCATGAGCTGGTAAAACAGGTCGGGGCTGAGGCTGATCAACGAGGCGCCCTGCGCCGCCCGCATCAACACACCAACCAACATCAAACCGGCGAAGACGACCAGCCCGATGGCCAGGTAGAGCTTGACCATCGGCGTGCTCTCGGTCGCGGGGGTTGCATAATCATTTTGCTGCGTTGCCGCGTGCTGCGTTGCCATGTTAGGGGCCCTCGGTCACGTTGATGTCNGCGGCCATTGCATGATGCGCCAAACCGCAATATTCCAAACAAAGCACTCGGTACCGGCCGGGCTGTTCGAAAGTCACATCCAATTCATTGACATAGCCAGGCATCGCCTGGGTTTGGGCGACGATTTGGTCGTCGGGACCATAGAGGGCGAAACCATGGTTCACATCCGCCGAGCTCACCCGAAAACGGACCGACTCCCCCAACCGGGCGGTGTCTGACGAAACGTCCCAGGACCATTGTCGACCGACGACGTCGATGGCCCGCGGCGCTCCGACCAAGCCCGCCTGCAGCGGAAAGGGAACCAGGGACCATGCCGTCACCAGGACTCCGAACCCGAGCAAGAACATGAACCACCAACGCCGAATCAGGTATCCCTGGCGGGTGATGTCTGAGTAGTCGTCGTCTCGCGGCCCAGAGCGCGCGACCACGACGAAGAAGGCGGCCGCAACTAGGGCCATGCCCAGGAAAGTGATCAGGAGAACAGCCGTTTGCATAACGAGGCCCTCATTTCGCTGCAGTGAACACAGGAAGGAGTTTAAACGATAACATGCATCCTGCATACATGTTATAGTCCAGCCCTCGTTGATAGCAAGGTCGTTGAGCCTCACCGCATGGCACTGAGTCGGCGCAAGCTGATCCCCTCGGGTATCTCGGAGGCCCCAACGTTTGAGAGGAGGGGCCTGTGAACGCGTCGAAGTGATTCACGCCAGTGGTTCGGGAGCGAGCCGTTCCGCTGGTGCTGGAGCATGACGACGCCCATCCTTCGCAGCGGTTGGCGAACTGTCGGCTCTACCATGCGCAGAAGCGCGGGGGGCGAACGAGGCCGCGGATCGCATTCGTGTTTCACCCTGGCAAGGATTCGTCGACTAGGCATGGAGTAACAGAAACGATGCAACCACCTCCTTTCGTTGTCTTGCAGACTGGATTTCGTCCTTTCTTCCTTGCAGCGATGGTTTACGCCGTTCTGGCGATGACGCTCTGGACCGCCCAGCTGATGCAGTTAACCCGCATCGATCTCAATACCATCGATCCTGCGCTTTGGCACGGCCACGAGATGGTCTTCGGCTACGCCGTGGCCGTAATCTCGGGCTTTCTGTTGACCGCCGTACAAAACTGGACCGGAGGTAAGACTGCGCAAGGCAGAACGTTGCTGGCACTTTTCATGCTATGGCTGGTATCACGGCTGCTGGCACTCTACCCCAGCGCCATCGGCGTGTCGTCCATGTTGGCCAGCAGTATCCTCTTTTACCTCCTGCTGTTGTGGGTTCTGGTGAAACCGCTGGTTCATGCACGTAATCACGCACAATGGGGGATTATTGGCAAGTTGTGCCTATTTCTAGCCTTGG
>JGI12210J13797_10814906_pt1 | contig 13090 bp, 10 predicted proteins | sample ElkSlonscriptome_3_FD_13797 | JGI IMG/M metagenome (IMG submission 13797)
CCCCATTCCGTAAGATACCAACGGCGGCGGACAGGTGGAACGACCTCGTTTACCCCGACGAATTTCTCGTCCGATTTCCCGTAGCGTCTCCACGCCTCCCGCCGCATCCTCCCCATCGTGGATGCCACGCTGCTGCTCCCGGAACCCGTCATGCTGGACGCGGGGTCCGAAGGCGCGATGGCGCCGGCCACCAACTGAGGTGGGGTTCTTCGAGGTCGTCGCTGACCGAGCCGGGAGGTGGCACCGACCCCAGAGGGGCTCCCTCCCGGTCCGTCCCATCGAAACATGGTCGGGGGCTATAGGGGCCCCTACCTTGATCGTCCGTTCCTCTCACCCCGGCCTCATGAGTCCCTCCGAGTACCAGGACCTCGTCGAGTTCCTCGCGAAGAAGTTCGACCGGATCGACGCTCGCTTCGACCAGATCGACGCGCGGTTCGAGCAGGTGGACGCGCGGTTCGAGCAGGTGGACGCGCGGTTCGAGGGGATCGACGCGCGGCTCGAACGGATTGACGTGCGGCTCGAGCGCCTGGAGGAGCGTGTTGCCAGTCTTGCGCAGCGTATGGCCGCTCTGGAAGACCGGATGGCCGGCCTGGAGAAGCGTGTCGCTGGTCTGGAAGACCGCATGGCTGGCTTGGAAGAGCGAATGGCCGGCCTCGAAGAGCGTATGGCCAGTCTGGAGAAGCGTATGACAGGCTTGGAGGAGCGAATGAGCCGAGCGGAGGTGGGCACGGAGAGTCTTGGTGATGACCTTCGCCAGGTGGCAGAAGCCGTCGTCGCCAACGGCCAACGGATCGACCGACTGGAACGGATACTGGAGGCCGCGTAGTCAACGTCGCAGCCAGGGGCCGTCTCTAATGCCGACACCCCATCGCGCGTCCGGCGCCTCCGCCCGGACCTTGCTGCCCAATCGCTTTTCCTTCCCTCACGGGCCTCGGCACGACAGTTTATGGGCTCAACCGGAACCGCACCCCTGGGCTCCGGATCCCCGTTCCGACGAGCAACTCATGAAGAAGACCGCATCTCTACTGACCGTGGCGATGACCGCCACCCTCACGGCCTGCGGCGGCGGCCTGAGCGTGAACAGCGACTACGACACGGCCTACGACTTCGCCCAGCCCCAGACCTTCTTCGTTCTGGAAAACGCCGGCGGGCCCCTCGCCCCGGGCCTCAACGACGCACGCGTCAAGCAGTCCATCGCCCGGGTGATGACGGAGAAGGGCCTGCGGCAGGTGAACTCGGAAGACCAGGCCGACCTCGCCGTGGGCTACCAGTTCACGTCTGAGCAGCAGCGCTCGTACAACACGGTGAACACGGGCTGGAGTGGCTACGGTTACGGGGGCTACGGCCCGTGGTACGGCGGCTACTACGGCGGTCCCACGATGACCACCTCCCGGACCACAGAGACCGTGTACGACGTTGGCTCCCTCCTCATCGCCGTCTTCGATACCGAGAACGAGGCGATGGTCTACCACAGCAACGGTTCCCGGACTCTCCAGGGAGACTCGCCGGGCCCCGTGGAGATGCAGTCTCGCATCGACGACGCGGTGGAGCAGATCCTGTGGGATTTCCCCCGGGGCGGCTGATGCCCGAAGTGGGTTGAACTCACCCCGGCATCCGCCGAGGTTCAGAGGCCCCCGGGCCGCCGATCGAGGCGGCTCGGGGGCCTTCGTTCGTCCGCCCGTCGGACGCCGCACTCGACTCGACCTTCTGGATCCTCTGCAATGAGTTCCACGCCCCGCATCACCGTCGCTCGCGGCGACGGAATCGGCCCCGAGATCATGGACGCCACCCTCCGCATCCTCGATGCTGCCGGCGTCCCCCTGGAGTACGACGAGGTCGAGATCGGCGAACAGGCTTACCTGGCGGGGCACACCAGCGGGATCCCCGACGGGTCCTGGGAGACGATCCGCAAGAACCCGGTCTTCCTGAAGGCGCCGATCACCACTCCCCAGGGGGGCGGATACAAGTCGCTGAACGTGACGATACGAAAGTCGCTGAACCTCTTCGCCAACGTCCGGCCGTCCAAGACGTACCACCCCTTCGTCCAGTCCCCCTTCCCGGATATGGATCTGGTCATCGTCCGGGAGAACGAGGAGGACCTGTACGCCGGGATCGAGCACCAGCAGACCTCCGAGGTGGTGCAGTCTCTGAAGCTCATCACCCGACCCGGCTCGGAGCGCATCGTGCGCTACGCCTTCGAGTACGCCCGTGCCTACGGGCGCACCAAGGTGAGCTGCATGACGAAGGACAACATCATGAAGCACGCCGACGGCCTCTTCCATCAGGTCTTCCGAGAGGTCGCCGAAGAGTACCCGGAGATCGAGGCCGATCACCACATCATCGACATCGGCACGGCCCGTCTCGCCACGGCCCCGGGAGACTTCGACGTCATCGTCACCCTGAACCTCTACGGGGACATCCTCTCCGACGTCGCATCCCAGATCACCGGCTCCGTGGGTCTTGGCGGATCGGCGAACGTAGGGCTGAACCAGGCCATGTTCGAGGCGGTCCACGGATCGGCGCCGGATCTGGCGGGCCAGGGGCTGGCCAACCCGTCGGGGCTTATCCTCGGCGCCATTCAGATGCTGGTGCACGTGGGGCAGGCCGAGCACGCCTCCACCATCGCCAACGCCTGGCTCAAGACGCTGGAGGACGGGATCCACACCGGAGACGTCTACGAGGAGGGCGAGTACTCCAAGGAGCGGGTGGGTACCAAGGGCTTCACCGACGCGGTGATCGAGCGCCTCGGCGATGTGCCGGGCACGCTCCCCAAGGCGACCTACGGATCGAACGGGGGCTCCACCGGGGGAATCCGCATCGAGCCCCGGCCCGTGCCGCGGAAGGACAAGCGGCTGGTGGGGATCGACGTCTTCGTGGATTGGGACGGCCCCAACCGGAACGCCGACGTGATCGGCGGGATGCTCGAGGCCGCCGCTGCGGCCGCAGACTGGAAGCTCAAGATGATCACGAACCGGGGTGTGAAGGTGTATCCCGACGGGCTCCCCGAGACCTTCCACACCGACCATTGGCGTTGCCGCTTTGTCCCCCTCGCCGCGGACGAGGCCAGCTTCGACGAGGTACTGGACCTCCTGTCGGCCCTCCACTTCGTCAAGCTCGACGTGATCAAGACCGAGCACCTCTACACCTTCGACGGCGAACGAGGATACTCGCTGGGCCAGGGAGAATAGGAGGGTGTCGACTACCCCTAGCCCCTCGCCCCTCGCCGATGCCGCCCGGGGCCGGGGAGGCGGGGACGTCATCTTCCGGATGCATGGGGCCGCGGTCCGGCGGCGGGCCGAGGGGGCCGACGTGGTGGACTCCACCCTGGGCGCCCTCCTGGACGACTCGGGCCGGCTCGCGGTCCTCCCCACCGTCGCCGAGGTCGTCGGTGCGATCTCCCCGGAGGAGGTGGCGGGCTACTCGCCCCTCACCGGACGCCCGGATCTGATCGAGGCGGTTCAAGAGGCCCTGCTGCCCGCCGGACCCCTTCGGAATCAGGCGACCTCGGTCATCACCCCGGGAGGCACCGGTGCCATCTACCAGGGCATCGTCAACTTCCTGGACCCGGGACAGGCGGCGCTGAGCACGGATCTGACCTGGGGGCCGTACCGATCCATCGCGGTCCAGAACGCTCGCCGACTCGAGTGCTTCCCCATGTTCGACGAGGCCGGGTCGTTCCGACTCGATGCCCTGGACGCGTCGGTTCGGGGCTTGGCTGCGGCCCAGGGACGGATCCTCCTGATCCTGAACTCTCCCTGTCAGAACCCCACCGGGTACGCGCTCACCAGTGAGGACTGGGAGGGCGTAGCCGACACTCTGGCCGCCGTCTCCGCCTCCACCCCCGTCGCCCTCCTCCTGGACCTGGCCTATCTCCGCTATGCCGAGGGGGATCCGAAGTGGTGGAGCGCCGTAGACCGGGTTCTGGAGCATGGGACGGTCCTCCTGGCGTGGACGGCCTCCAAGACGTTCACCCAGTACGGGGCCCGGGTCGGCTCCTTGGTGGCTCTGCACCGGGACGACGAAACCCGCCGGGAGATCGGGCAGGCCCTGAACTTCACCGCCCGAGGGACCTGGTCGGCCTGCAACCACGCGGGCCAGCGGGCCGTGACCCGCCTCCTCTCCGAGCCCGAGCTGGTGGCCCGGGTGGACGCCGAGAGGGACGAGCTCCGGGCCCTCCTTCACGAACGATGGATCGCCTTCGATCACGCCGCAGCCCGAGTCGGGCTCCAGGTGCCCCCGTGGAGCGGTGGTTTCTTCACCTGTGTGCGGGTGCCCGACGCTGCCGCCGTCGCCGAGGCGCTCATGGATCGGGACGTCTACGTGGTACCCGTAGACGGAGCGATCAGGATCGCCCTGTGCGCCACCCGAGCGAATCAGATGGATCGCCTGGTGGGCGCGCTGGAAGAGGTCGGGGCCGCCCACTAGCGAGTCGACCCTCCGGCGCCCACACTACACTACCGGCGCTCGCCCCTCCACCCCCCGTACCCTGCCGGAAAGGGACTTCGATGCATTCACACTGTCGCAGATGGGCCCTTGTCTCTGGACAACCACATCCCTCGAGGCGCTCGTCCGCCAGTGCCCGCGTTCGGGCCCTGCTCGTGGTCTGCGCGGCCGCGTTGGGCGGCTACCTGGCGGCGCCGTCGGCCCTGGATGCCCAGTGGGTGCTGGGCGCCCAGGGGGGGCTTTCCGCCTTCAGCGTCGGCGGCGGCGCCCCCGAGGACGCCTCCTACGGGCGTCAGATCCGGACCATGGCCTCAGCGGTCCTGGGCTACCGGATCGGCTCCTCTGTGGTGATCCGGGTCGAGCCGGGGTTCCTGCAGAAGGGGGCCGGTGTGTCCTTCGACGTCGACGGGCTCGAGGACCCAGTGGACTCCCTCTCCGTCAACCTCGACTACCTCTCGATCCCGATCGTCGCCCAGGTCTTCACCCCCGGGGGGCGAGGCTTCGTCACCACGGGGCTTGATCTCGGCTTCCTTTCCTCGGCGTCCATCGCCGCCGTGAACGGGGAGGCGGAGGAGGATGTGAAGGATCGCCTTGAGTCCACGGACGTGTCGTGGATGTTCGGGGTCGGCGGGCTCGTCTATCGAGGGAGTCCCGAGATCTCGCTGGAGCTACGCTACTCTCAAAGCCTGCTGCAGGTGTTCGACGGAGGGGGAGACGGGGGTGCCGGGTCCCTCCCCAACGGTCTGCGCTCCAGCGGCTTCCAGCTCATGGCCGGCGTCGCGTGGCGCCTGGGAGGTTCCCGATGAAGGCCTTTGCCCGGGTCCTGGCCCGCGTCCCCGTGTGGCGCACCGCGGTCATCGCCCTGGTAGCGGCCACGATGACCGGCCTCGGCCTCCCGGCCAGCGCCCAGGCCCAGGAGCAGGAGCAGGAGCCCCGCCCTGTGCTCGGGGGGCACCGCCTGATCTGGAATCCGTTCACCCAATCCCCCTACCCACGCACGACCGTCCGCAGCCTGACCGGGGGCGGGGTCTTCCTGAACGCGGAGTTCTTCCCGTCGTTCGAGATCGGGGACGTTACGGTGGAGGCGGTCCGGGGCAACCTCCTCTTCGCCGAGCTCGAGTTCGAGTACATGCACCAGGTTCAGCCCTGGCTCGGCGTTTGGGTGAAGGCCGGCGGCCTGGCGCGCCTCGGCACCAACGCCGGGGGACTGCTCGCCCAGGGCGTCACGGCGATCACCGGCTACGAGTTGGGGTGGCTGTTCAAGGTCTACGAGAGCGAGACCTTCGTGCTGTCCGGCACCACGGCGCTGTCCAACGATGGGGTGACGGACGTGAACATCCTCCGCTGGGCCCGGGGGCTCGTCTCGGAGGGGGACTCGGCTCTGGCGGACTCCGGACCCCAGCTCCGGGGCCGGGGGGGAGTCCGGGGGGCCTGGGGCATCAACGAGACCTGGGGGCTGCAGTTCCAGTCGGAGCTGGGGTACGGACAGGTCGGCCTGGAGGACCCCGACGGCCGTCTGTTCTGGGACAACGCGGCTTCCTTGAGCTTCGATCTCTACCCGGGCACCGAGGTGCCCCTGGGGTTCGTCCTCTCCGCTGGCAGCCGGGACTTCCCCCGGGAGGGAGGAAATCCGGAGGTCAGGACGGTCGATTTCGGGCTTCGCACCGCGTACACGGGCCGGGACAACTTCCTGATCTCACTCGACACGAACTGGAACGGGTTCGAGCTCGCCTCGGGGGACGATGTGGGGTTGTTCCGGGCCGGATTGTCGCTGCAGCTCTTCTTCTGACCGAGGACGGGCTGCCCACGGACCCCGAGTCGGGGGTCACGGGCAGCGCCGCTACTCGAAGATGTACGCCACGGCCTGGGCGGCCTGCTCCAGCATCTCCACAGTGAAGGAGGCGAGGGCGTCGATCTCCTTCAGGGCGTGGGTGTGCTCCGGATCCCGGACGAGGATCAGGGGGAGGTCCAGCGCCAGGGCGAAGCCTGCGTCCATGGCCGTATTCCACTGACGGTACTTGGGCCCGAAGTAGGCCACCGCCAGATCCGCCTGTTGCATCAGGATTCGGGTGCGAAGCGTGTTCACCCGGGCTCCCATCAGGTCCCGGTAGCGAGCGGACGGCTGGGCCCCGAGGATGTCCTCCCCCACGGCGTCGGAGCGGTCGTGAACCTCCTGGGGACCCACGACCCGGGCGTCGACGCCCAGGCCCGCAAGGTGGGTGCGGAGCTCGTCGCGCCAGTCGCTGTGGATCTCGCCGGCGGCGTAGAGGGTGATCTCTGTCATGGACTTCCCGGGGGTTGGAGTGGAGGTGTTCAGCCGTACCACCAAGCTCCTCGGACGGTCCCGGGCCGGCGTGGCCCCACGCACGTTTCCCCCCGCCGGATGTTCGCCTCCTAAGTGAGATTCAACCGCACGGAGACCCCCGTGGACCGACGGACATCCCTCGAGGCGCTGGGCGGCGTAATCGTCGCTGGATCCGTCTTCGCATGGTCCCGCACCGCGCGGAACGAGAAGGGAGAGCCCCTCCTGCTCCCGGACGCCGACCGGGGGTTCGAGCCCGACTCTCCGGTCACCGCCATCACCCTCGGGGAAGGCTTCCGGGGCAACGTATAGTGCGACTACGCCGTGGAGTACCCTCACCAGCTGCAGATCGTAGGGGTCGCCGAGCCGATCGCCATTCGCCAGGAGCGGTACGCCCAGACCCATGACATCCCCGACGACCGGCGCTTCGTCACCTGGGAACACGTCTTCGACCAGCCCCGCTTCGCCGACGCGGTCATCATCTCCACCCCCGACGACCTCCCCTACGGCCCCTGCATGAAGGCCCTGGAGATGGGATACGACGTCCTGCTCGAGAAACCGATCTCGCCTTCGGAACAGGAGTGCCGGGAGATCCTGGAGTTGACCCGGGAAACCAGCCAGATCGTGGCGGTGTGTCACGTCCTGCGCTATGCGCCCTACTTCGTGGCCATGCGGGAGCTCATCTGGATGATCGGCAAGCCGGCCCGACAGATTCAGGCCTTCGGGGAGCTGAGCTGGTTTCGGGCTGAGAACGCCCCCGAGGGGAGCACGGCTCGGTGCGCCGATGGGTGCGCCGTGGAAGCGACCTGCCCGTACTCGGCCCTTCGCATCTACCATCGGAATCGGTCCTTTCTCCAACACTTCGATCTCCCGGAGGACCGGGACGAGTGGGATGGAGCGATCCTGGAGGCACTGGCCACGACGAACTACGGCCGCTGTGTGTACCGGATGGAGAACGATCAGCCGGACCACTACGTGACCAACATCCTCTTCGAGGACGACGTCACGGCGAGCTTCAGCATGGAGGCGTTCACCCCCTTCGGCGGCCGACGGACCCGGGTCATGGGGAGCATGGGCTACATCGAGGGCGACATGACCGAGATGCGGGTGGCGGACTTCCGCACCCGAGAACCACCCAAGCGCTATGAGAGCCGGACCCTTAGCGTGGACCGCTTTGCTACCGACGGCCGACGGAGGAGGGGACTGGCGCCTCGTCGCCAATTGGGTCGAGGCCGTGGCCGCCCGGGACCCCTCGATCCTGACCTCTACCATCGACGTCTCCATCGAGAGCCACGTTATGGGGTTCGAGGCCGAGGAGAGCCGCAAGACCAACACAGTGAGGCCGGTACGGGTCTAGCGGTCGGGTCCCTCGCCCCCCCTCACGCCCGCGCAATGCCCCGTCCCGCGTCCGCACGATTCGTCCGACTTCTCGCCGCGGCCGCCTTCGGCCTTTTCCCCCTGCTCACCGCCCCCGGCATCGCTGGCCAGGAAGCCCCCTGGGCCTCGGCGCCCCAGGTGTCGGACGCTCCGACCCTCGACGGGCGCCTCGACGACGCAGCCTGGGCCGGGGCTCCCGTCCTGACGGACTTCGTGCAGCGGGAACCCTATGAGGGGACGGCCGTGACCCAGCGCACCGAGGTGCGCATGGTCGCCGACGGCGAGGCCCTCTACATCGCGGCGTGGCTCTTCGACGACGACCCCTCGGCGATCGTGGTGGGGCAGACCCGGCGCGACGCGTCGCTCAGCGATTCCGATGCCTTCTCGGTGATCCTGGATACCTATCGCGACCGTCAGAACGGCTTCGTCTTCGCCACCACACCCGCCGGAATCGAGTGGGACGGGCAGGTGGCCAACGAGGGCCAGGGCGGCGGGGGCGGCGGCGGCCGGCAGCAACGCGGGGCGGCCTCGGGGTTCAATCTGAACTGGGACGGCAACTGGGAGGTGGCCACCTCCACCGATGGCGGCGGCTGGTACGCCGAGATGCGCATCCCCTTCTCGACCCTGCGCTACGAGAAGGGCGGACCCCAGACCTGGGGCCTGAACTTCGAACGCAGCATCCGCCGCAACAACGAGCTCTCGGTTTGGGCGCCCCTGCCCCGTCAGTTCAACATCTACCGGGTGTCGCTGGCCGGCTCCGTGGACCTCGAGGCCCCGGGCCGCCGGATCTTCACGGCGACCCCCTACGTGTTGGGAGAGGGCGCTCGGGACTACGAGGCCGATCCCTCCGAGTGGGACGCGAGCCCCAAGGTCGGTGGAGACGCCAAGATCGGGATCACCCCGAGCCTGACCATGGACCTCACGGTCCGCACGGACTTCGCCGCGGTGGAGGTGGACGATCAGCAGGTGAACCTCACCCGCTTCCCCCTCTTCTTCCCGGAAAAGCGGGCGTTCTTCCTGGAGAATGCCGGCTCCTTCACGGTGGGGAGCGGTCAATCCGCCGAGCTCTTCTTCACCCGCCGCATCGGGCTCGTGTCGGGGCAGGAGGTGCCGATCATGGGCGGCGCCCGCCTGACGGGGAAGGTGGCGGGGATGCAGGTGGCCCTCCTGAACATCCAGACCGACGACCTGAACATGTTCGACGACGATCTGGGCCTCATGGAGACCATCTCGCCCCGGAACAACTTCGGCGTGCTCCGCATCTTCCGGGAGGGTCAGGACCGGTCTCGCATCGGCGGGATCTTCGTCTCCCGCATCGACGTGGACGACGTGGACAGCCGCAACTTCACCTTCGGCCTCGACGGCCGTTACGGCATCGGCCAGGACCTGACCTTCGACGCCTGGTTCGCCATGACCGAGACCCCGGGCGGCTTCGGCAGCGCCGGCGAGGGGGACTTCAACGACGGGGAGTACGGCTTCAACCTGGGGAGCTCCTACGTCACCCGGGACTGGCAGGTCAGCGCCGGCTACCGCCAGGTCGGGGAGACCTTCAACCCGGAGGTCGGCTTTCTGAGTCGGGACGCGTACCGCCACGCCAACGCCCGGGTGCTGCGCCATTTCCGGGTCCCGAGCGTGAGCTGGTTCCGGGAGTTTCGGCCTCACATCTCCTTCAGCCAGTTCTGGGATCTGGAGGGCTTCAGCGAGACCTATCTGGTCCACATCGACAACCACTTCGCCTTCGAGAACGGTGCCTTCTTCCAGCTCCCGGGCTTCAACTTCACCGGGGAGGGGCTGCAGGAGCCCTTCGAGATCCGGCCCGGCATCGTCATCCCCGCCGGCAGCTACGACAACGTCGAGTGGACCTTTCGGGCCAACACGGACGAGAGCGCTCCCCTATCCATCAACGGTGGGTGGACCTGGGGCGGGTTCTTCAACGGGACCCAGTTCAGCCCCAGCGCCACCCTGTCCTACCGGTACCAGGACCGCTTTACGGCCTCGGTACGCTTCAACTACTTCGACGTGAGTCTGGAGCAGGGCGACTTCACCACGTCGGTGGTGGCCTTCACCGGGGCCTGGTCGTTCACCCCCCGCCTCTTCCTCCAGGCCAACGTCCAGTACAACGACGACAGCCGGGACATCGCCACCAATCTGCGCCTGGGGTGGCTCGATACGGCGGGGACCGGGCTCTTCGTGGTCTACAACGACGCCTATCACCGGGGCCCCTTCGACCGCACCGGCCTGCCCACAGGCCCCCGGAGTCGTCAGCTCATCGTGAAGTACACCAAGCTGTTCGACTTTACGCGATAGGCGGAGCGGGCGAGCCACGCTGCGGCTTCGGGATCCAGGGCGGGAAAGCGAAGCTCCGGCACCGCCTCGGGCCCGGTGAGCGCAGTACCCGGATAGGCGGTGCGGTCGCCCCAACGCTCCCCCCATCCGTTCCGTAGCAGCACGATCGCGCCCTCCGGGAGCCTCCCGTGAGCTGCCCCCCACCCGCCGGAGCCGTCGAAGACCCCGGAGAGATCCGGGTTGTCGTCGCCGGCGGGGGCGTCCGCAGGGACGGTGCAGGCCGCTGCCAAGACCCCCACGGCCCGTACGATCACGGATCCGAGCTTTTCCGGCTGCGGACCTCCTCCGGATCTCCTCTACGTACCCCTACGTAGAGCGCCGGCGCCGCAGGGGCCCTAATCTTCGACCACTCGTTCCCACGCCCGTTCGGAGGCTTTTCAGCGAGGCTCGACCATGTCGAACTACGACCCACGCTCCGCGCTCCCCAAGGAGTTCCCTCTCATCGGACGACAGGAGGAGCTCGAGCGGCTCTTCCGAATCTTCGGCACGACCGGATCCGACGACGGCTTGCGGCTCATGGTCGGGGAGGGCGGCGTAGGGAAGTCGCGCCTGACCCGGGTCCTGGAGGACGAGGCGACGCGGCGTGATTGGACCGTGGTCCGGGGCCGGGCCCACCCGGTGGAGCGAGGCGCGCCATACTCGGTGGTGGCCGACGCCTTCATTCCCCTGCTCCAGGAGATGGACCCGGATACCCTTACGGTCCTGTCCCGGGGGCGAGCCGGTGACCTCTCCCGCCTCTTCCCCACCCTGGGAGGTGCCCCCTCCGCCGACGTCCTCGGCCTCGACCCCGATGAGCTCCGTACTCGACTCTACTGGACCTTCAGCTCTCTTCTGGGACGAGTGGCCGAGCGCAATCCCACGCTGGTGATCCTCGAGGATCTCCACTGGGCCGACGCCTCCTCCCTCTCCCTGCTTCACTTCATCATCCGACACCTGGACTCCGGGAAGATGCGCATCCTGGCCAGCTGCACCGCAGAGGACCGACCCCAGAACGCCTCCCTCCTGGAGTTGGAGCGATCCCTGGACTCCCTCGGCCTGTTGGAGACCCTGGTCCTGCGACCCTTCGACGCCGGAGAGATCCAGGAGCTGGTCAAAAGGGTCTTCGGCGTTTCCGGAGGTGCGGCGGCGGACTTCGCGAGCCGCCTGTACGGGTGGACCCGAGGGAACGCGTACTTCGTGGACCAGACCCTCCGGTCGCTGGTGGAGGGGCGTCAGCTGCACCTGCACGAAGGGACCTGGCTCGGTTGGGAGGCTCGGGAGCTTACCCTGCCCCCGTCGATCCAGGATGCGGTTCGAGTCCGCCTCCGGGACGTGTCGCCGTCCGCTCTCCAGACGGCGGAGGTGATGGCGGCGGTGGGACGCCCCGTCCGCCTCGACGTGTTGGAGGTGATTGTCGAAGGCGGCCCCTCGGTGCTCGCCGGCGCCGTGGAAGAGCTCGTCCGCTCCGGCGCCGTGGACGAGACGGAGCGCGACGGACACCTCCTCCTCTCCTTCCATCACCCCCTGACCCGGGAGGCCCTGTATCGAGGGCTCTCCCTGACCCGTCAGCGTCTTCTTCACGGACAGATCGCGTCGGCGCTCGAGGAAGTCTACGGCGCACACGCCGCCGAACACGCCGACGAGCTGGCCTTCCACCTGGCTCGGAACCCTGCCTCGGAGAACCGAGGCCGGGCGACGCGCTATCTGGCCCTGGCCGGTGAGGCTGCCCTGGATCGACACGCCGACGTGGAGGCCACCGAGTACCTGATGGCCGCCGTGAGGTCAGCGGAGCCCGCCGTGCCCATCGAACCCCAGGAGCTCGAGCGGATCCAACGTCTCCTCGCCCGGGGGCTGGCCCGCCTCGGGAGGTACGAAGAGGCCCAGGACCAGTGGGGGGAGCTCCTCGCCCGGGCCGACTCCCGGGGGGATCAGGCCGGGTGCTGTGCCGCCTTTCGTTATCTGGGTCTTCTGTCCTCGTGGCAGGGTCGGCACGCCGAGGCCCTCGAATACTTCGGTGAGGCCCGGACCCGCCTCCCGGACGACGAACCCATCCTGGGAGCCCGGATCGAGATGGTCACCGGCATAGCGCTCCAGCAGCTCGGCCGCGGCGCCGAGAGCCTCGGTCGGATCAACGCCGCCCTGGCCTTCGCAGAGGAGGCAGGCGACGACGCTCTGCTGGGATGGGTGCATCGAGGGCTGGCCATGGTGCACACCTTCAGCGGCGACACGGCCCAGGCGAGGGAACACGCCCGGAGGGCGCTGGAGCTGGGTCGCTCAGGTGACAGCACCCGGGTGGTCTTCTGGGGCCAGTGGGCCCTGGCCTTCCTCGAGGGGCTGGTCGGAGGCCCCCACCCCATGGCACCGTGGATGGCCGCAGCCCGAGCCTCGGCCCGGGAGGTGGGCTCACCGGTCCTGGACCTGCTGGTGGACGAACTGGAGGTGGAATACCTCTACTTCTCCGGCGAATGGGACGGAGCTCTCGCTCTGGGGACTCGGGCCATAGAGCTGGCTCGCAGCCTCCACCAGGACGCCCTCCTGGTCCGACTCCTGGTCTGGACGTCCAGCGTCTACATCGGCCGCGGCGACCTGGACAGCGCCGAAGAGCTCGTCGCCGAGGCGGAGAGCCTCGCAGGGATCGAAGGC
>JGI12210J13797_10592723_pt1 | contig 13088 bp, 11 predicted proteins | sample ElkSlonscriptome_3_FD_13797 | JGI IMG/M metagenome (IMG submission 13797)
AGCGGGTGCGGAGTCGGTTCGAAGCAGAGAGTTGACGTCGAGACAGCCCCCGTGGGTGCTTTTGTTTACGTGAACGGGAAGTTCGTCGGGAACAGCCCGCTGGACGTAAAGCTCAATCGGCAGGTCCCTCACAAAGTGGAGTTGAAAAAGGTGGGATTTATTTCTCAGGACGTGATGGTCTACCCCTCGGTGCCGGAAGGTGGGGAGCCGAGCATCGTTTTCGGGCCGCTAAGGGAATCCGGATATTATCGCGACCTCGATCCGAATCCGGTCTCGGTCGAGCTTGTCTACGGGCCACTGGAGAGATTCGGCGAGACTCTCTCACCTGCCGAGGCAGAGCGACTGGTGCAGCGCATTCAGCAAGAGCGCCAGGAAGACCTTCTGACCGATTCAGAGGCGGCCCTCGCACTATCCCAAGTCCAGAGCCGCATGGAGTAGAGAGACTCTTGCTTCGATGAGTTTACCAGTCTACCTGTCTTCACAAGGGAAGCGACTCCGTATACGCTCCAAGGAAGCCTTCTCAGAGCTCTTTTCGCCCAGGTGTAAGGCACCGTTTATCGAGCAAATCAATGCTGCTGACCAAAGAATTCGGCGGGATGCTCCAAATATCTCTCAAGGAGCACTGAGTAATGTTCACGGAGCATGGTATGAATGGATTTTAGGCTTTCATTTCTGGAATCATTTTGTGGAAAATGGAGGGGGTATCTTAGCGGTAAAACTGCCCAATGTGAGTTCTTTTGATGTCGCAGATCTCTTCGAAAAAGATCTACGGGACTACATTTTTGACCTGCGTCAGAAAGTTGCGAAAGCAAGCAACGTCGAACTGGTGACCTCAAATCCCGATTTTTTCTTGTGCGACGTCGGCCAGAAGAATTTCTCGGCTCTTCGAGATCGAGGACCCATGACAGATTATAGTTCTGAAAATATTGTATTTCTCGACAATCTTTTCAAAAGTCTTACCGGATTCTGTAACCTCGATAACATCGAGGGTTTTATGGCCTCTAAGACTAGTTTTCGCCCCGACCGACGACTCCAAATCCCTCATGAAGGAAGTCTGATGAAAGCGATTTATGCTCATCTTGTCACACGGGATTGGATTCTGTCCCCACGCGGCCTAAAATACTATGCTGTCGCGTGTAAAGTTGGCGAACCGGACCGAAGGGCACTTAAGACTGTAGCAACCCACTCGATTGTAACGGTAGCCGATTTACCCAAGGCGGCGGTCGACGAGGTTTTTGAGGTTAATGATTCAGGCGGACTTCGCCGATTCTTGGAAACGGCTCTTGTCAATCATCGTTAGCTGGATGTTTAGCGCCCGACCGATTGCTTCGGCTAAAAGCGGTGGGACTGCATTCCCGATTTGTCTTCCCGCACTCGTTAGCGTCACTTTTTCGTAGCGCTTGGAGCAGAAACGCCATTCCGAAGGGAAGCTTTGAAGAACAGCCATCTCTACTGAACTCAGCCCTCGATTCTCAGTTGGGTGAATATATCGGCCCTTTGCCGGGTTGTAGGCTGCAGTTCTTACGGTGACGGAGGGTTCATCCATTCTCAGACGCCCGAAAGTGTCTTGCCCTTGATGTTTTCCGGTTCTCCAGCAGTTTGGCCTCATTTCCATGGGAAGGACATGGAAGTTCTCTCCGGGTCCAATAAGCTCCATTCGCTTGCGCACGGGTGACGAAATATTCATTACGACATTATCGATTCTTTGCCTGTCGCTCTCAGTTATTGTCGAGAAAGCCTCACCAACTGTTCTCCAAGTTTTGATTTTTCGGTCTGGATTAGTTCCGGTTTGGAAGCAAAACTCTCGATACAGATCGTCACTTTTATAGTGCAGCGGCACGGGGAGCGCGGGCGGAAGGTTTCCTTTCAGGCCTAAGAGAATGAATCGATTTCTTTTTTGCGGGACACCATAGTCGGCCGCGTTCATGATTCGATAAGAAATACTATACCCAAGGCCGCTTAGACATGATTTCATATAGGCGATGACGTCTCTATGTTTTTGCTGTGTGATTCCCACTACGTTCTCAAAAATGAAAGCTTTGGGCATGCATCCTTCTATGACCCGAACGAACTCTTGAAACAGATCGCCGCCATTTTTTTCATCCGCGGCACCTGCCCGCTTCCCAATGTTTGAGAAGGGCTGACAGGGTGCTCCTCCGACGACGAGTGCTGGTTCTCCTTTTCTCAAACCCGTTTCCGCAAGAATCTCTTCAACTTCGATGTATCGAATGTCACCATTCCGGCTGCCGTTAATGAGGGTCCAGTCCGGTCTGTTTTGGCGGAGGGTTTCTTTACAATCTTCGTCGATCTCAACGCACCCAGCAGTCTCAAATCCGGCTCTCTCAAGTCCAATGTCGAGACCCCCGCAGCCTGTGAAAAGGCTGATGACCTTACCGCCGACTAGATCTGCTTGGTCAATGGTGGTATTCGTATCAACATACCACTCTTGTTCAAAATCGTTCCGCAAAAATCCATCATAGGAGTCCCACGAGGGCAATGAGGAGCCATAGTGCAAAGCTGGTTCGCGAACAGCGGAGGCTTTTTCTTTCTGATCATTCAAAAACGGGCTAAAATCGGGGATTGAAACGTTGTCGACCCCAATAACTTTTAGAGCCTGAAGGAAAAACCGGGCGGAGAAAGTGCCGCGACTTAGTTTGTTTGCAAGACTCGCCTTGCTCTCCTTTACCCCAATTTCGGCGAGAAGCTTTCGTAATTTTTCGTGATTGATTTCCCGCTCTCGCAACTTGGATTTAAGAAGCTCTGTAGTGAGTAAATTCCATTCAGGAAGGTTCTTGAATTTATTCATATGGGTATCAAATGTGATATACATACTGAATCAAGATTTATTTTCAATTCATCGATAAATTATCGATCCCCGTCCGCGACTGGTAAGATTTGCAAGAAAGATGAAAGGCCATATTTACCTTTCCGATGGAGGTTGCCAACCCAGTGGGGAAACGCTTTCTTGAAGGCTGATCTTTGAAGCACAGGCATTCGCTTCCTCGCTTGGTTCGTCCGGGCAAGGGAGAGGAAAGTCCGGACACCACAGGGCAGGATTCCTTTTGAAAAAAAGGGCGTAGCAGGGAAACCTGCTGCGACGGAAAGTGTCGCAGAAAATAGACCGTCCCGCGAACGCGGGATAAGGGTGAAAAGGGGGAGTAAGAGCCCACCGCTCGGAGGGCAACCGAAGAGGCAGGATAAACCCAATCCGGTGCAAGGCGAATAGGGGATCGGGCGGCCCGCCCATTGATCCCGGGTATAGCTGCATCCTGTTTCGGCAGGAAGGCTGGCGCGAGCTGGCCTAGATGAATGAATGCCATCTCTCGCTCCGGCGGGAGATACAAAATCCGGCTTATCGTGCTTCAAAGATCTCCTTTTTTTTCGGCTTCAGGAAAAGGCCAAGAGTGTCGGTGGGAGAGCTGCAATTAACCTGGTAAAAAACATATTGACATTTCGGATTTCGAGGAAAGGCGAAGGCTCCGATGCGGTCGTCCTGATTCTTCAGTCTGATGGGCAAGTGTCATTTTAAGTTCTCAGAGTTAAAACTATTGACGCTCGCAGTGCCCTTGCAAGGGGTTGGTCGTGTTCTCGCCGGAGTTTTAAACGCGGTGGGCCAAATCCTGAACGGTTCTCCGCAATTCAGGGAGATGGGCTTCTGCTGCTGCGCTGTCTAATAATTGTAGGGCAGCGGGGATGGGGGTGCGGAAGAATGGTATTTTCCTGCCCAAGCCGAGTTTTCCGAAGGCACCGAGGGCTTGCATCAATCGCTGGCAGCAGGCGGAGCGGAAGACTTGACGCTCGAGTTCCGGGTCGAGGTTTTGTGTTTTGCAGTAGTGCTGAAAAAGGTTGTCGCGCTCGGTTTCGGGCAGGTTTGCGTAGGGGTCGCAGAGAAGACTTGCCAAATCGTAGTAGCGGTTTCCCTGCCGGATTCCCTGAAAATCGACGATCCTAATTTGGTCATTGCCGTCGATCATGAGGTTCTTGCTCTGAAAGTCTCGGTGAACCCAGGTCTGCGGGCCTTCGGAAAGTTGGCGGGTCAAGCGATCCATTTCCTCGAAATATGGCGGCGGTGGATTTCGATCCGGATCGAGGCGGCGCACGAGCTCCTCGAGGAAATATCTTTGCTCGAAGGAGTATAGTTCTAGGTCAAAGGGGGTGAGGGTGCGTGCCTGGTTCTCTTGAAAAAAGCCGGGAGAGAGTCGCTGGATCCGGTTGAGGACGGAAATAGCTTTTTCGTAGTAAGAGAATCGATTCCCCGAATCGTTCCGAAGCGAGTAAAGGTCGATTGCGCCAAGATCCTCTAGCCATACCAGCCCCTGCTTCGGGTTGCTGGCAAGAATCTGCGGCACCGGGAGGGAGGCGGTGTGGAGGGCACGGCCAATTTCAGCGAAAATCTGGTTCTCCCACGGTTCGGATGGGAATGCCATCAAGATGCGGGAGCGGGCGGCGGTAAAAATCCGGTAGAATTCTCGGCCTGACGCTCCTGAGGAGACGGTTTCGGCGCGGAGGCCGGCGTCTGCGCCAGTGAAGACCTCGGCGTCGGCGGTGAGGGCCTGCTCAATGGAGAGGTTCGGCATAGGCGTCATTCACGGTCGCTTATTCCCGGGACCTAGCGTCAGGGCTTCGTTGCCAAGGCCCCGCTCGCGGACGGTGTCATAGGCTTCCATGGTGCCAATGTCCTGCCAACGACCCCCAGTGACCTCGTGGGTGCGGATCGATTCAGGGTCGTCGGCCAAGGCGCGCGTCCAACCGTGAATCAGGGACTCGGGATGGTCGCTCTGCAAAAAGCGAAGAAATCCGGGTTCCACTACAGAAATGCCAAGAAATTGTTTTTTGTCTCCCGCGGGACCCTGCTTCGAGCGGTCCACTTTGAGGAGGTGGCCGGATGCGCTGGTGAGGAGGTGGAGATCGTTTCCTTTGGAGGAAGAAGCGAGGGTTGCCAAAGGTCGACCATATTGCTCGTGACTCGTTAGAAGATCGGCCAAGTCCAGGTCGGTGAGGATATCGCTGTTATAGATAAGAATTGGTTCGGCGGGATCGAGAATCGGCTCAATGTTCTTGAGGCCCGTTCCGGTCTCGAGGCGATCGGGTTCGTGAACCAGCACAATTTCCAAACCTTCCCACTCAAGATCCGGAAAAGCGATTTCGAAGGCCTCATGCAGATGGTGGGTGTTGACGATAAAACGCTCGATGCCCGCTCGTGCACAGTGCTTCATCACGTGGTGGATGATCGGTTTACCGGCCACGGGGAGAAGGGGTTTTGGGATCCGCTCGGTGAGCGGGCGGAGCCTTTTCCCGACCCCAGCTGACGGAAGAAATGCCGTTTTAATCATTTTCTAGATCTGAAAATCCTGCCCGCCCGTCAATTCGTGCAGCCCGCACTCCCGCTTGCGTCCTTCGAAGCGCGTATCCTCCTCGGTCATTCCCTCCGTCAGCTTCTTGGTGCTGTGCCAATCCCCCATCGAGACATAGCCTTCCTCCCACAGCGGGTGGTAGGGGAGATCGTTCTGGGTAAGGTATTGGTAGATATCGCGGTTCGACCAATCGAGAATCGGGTAGAATTTGTAGGTCTGGTTTTGCAGCTCGACGAATTGACGCTCGCTGCGTGAGGAGCCCTGCGAGCGTCGCAGGCCGGAAATCCAGGCTTTTGCACTCAACTCGCGCAGAGCGCGGTTCATCGGCTCTACCTTATTATCGCGGTTGTATTCGCCGAGATCTTCGAGGCTTCCTTCCCAGCGTTTGCCGAAGAGTGCCTCCTGGCGAGCCGCCGTCATCCGCGGATTGTAGACCCGCAAGTCTAGGTCGAGCTCCCGGGTCAACCGGTCGGCGAAGCGATAGGTCTCGGGGAAAAGATAGCCGGTATCGACAAAAATGACGGGAATTTTCGGTTCACGCCGACCGATCATGTGGAGGAGAACGGCAGACTGAATCCCGAAGCTGGTCGAGAGAATGATCTCGCCGGGGAACTGGTCCACCGCCCACGAGCACCGCTCAGCAGCGGTCATGCTGGAGAGTGAGCGATTGGCTTCGTCGATGGAGAAACGGTCTTTCATAAAAAGGAGGGAGAATGCACTGGATTGGGAAGCGTGCAACTCTGTCTTTTCCAGCTCCCCGATCCAGTTGGCACGGCAAGTGCTTGAGTGGAGGCGTTCGTAAAAAAATCCGGACCGGCTCGGGGTTCCCTCCCCGGGCTTGTATCTTCTACAAAACAACGCAAACAGAACTATGAAAAACAAACTCAAGAAACTAGGACTCTCCTGGATGTCTGCCGCAATTTTTGCGGGGATCGCCGGGTTTGCCGGATCGGTATCCGCGCAAGAGGAAGTACAGCCTGAGGAAGTTGCCGAGGTTGAGGTCGTCGAATTCGGCGATGCTTACGGTGCTTTCATTAGCGATCCAAGTGCTGCCTTCTTCACCATCAGTAATCTCTGGCTCCTGCTCGCCGCCGCTTTGGTTTTCACCATGCACCTCGGCTTCGCAACTTTGGAATCAGGTCTGACCCAGTCGAAGAACACGGTAAACGTTCTCTTTAAGAATGTGTTCATCATCACCATGGGGATTTTGACCTACGCATTCTGGGGGTTCAACAGCATGTATCCAGGCGATTTCAACGGATTTTTCGCTCCAGGTTCCTGGTTCGATGTTTCCGCTTCGATGGAATACATGTCTTCTGAATACGCTGATTACACTTGGTATACAGACTTCATCTTCCAAGCGATGTTTGCTGCTACTGCCGCAACAATCGTTTCCGGTGCGGTCGCAGAACGTGTGAAGCTCCCGAGCTTCATGATCTTCGCGACTCTCCTCGTGACCTTTGCCTACCCGGTTACCGGTTCGTGGCAGTGGGGTGGAGGATGGCTTGCTGAGCGTGGCTTCTACGACTTCGCAGGTTCTTCCCTCGTTCACGGATTCGGTGGTTTTGCCGCCCTCGGATGTGTTATCATCCTCGGAGCTCGCCGCGGTAAGTATGTTGACGGAAAGATCAAGCCGATCGTCGGTCACAGCATGCCTTTGGCCACCATCGGTGTCTTCCTCCTCTTCTTGGGGTGGTTCGGATTCAACGGTGGTTCGGTTCTCAACGCCGATCCTTACCTCGTTTCCTTGGTCTTCGTGACAACGGCTCTCGCCGCTGCCGGGGGTGCCATGGGTGCGATCTTCCTGTCATGGGTTCTTCTTCGCAAGCCCGACCTCTCGATGGCTCTTAACGGTGTCCTCGCAGGTCTCGTCGGTATCACTGCTGGTGCGGATTCCATCTCTCCAGCTCTCTCGATCGTCACAGGCTTGATCGCAGGTGCCTTGGTTGTGGTTTCCATCATCTTCTTCGATAAGATCAAGATTGATGACCCAGTCGGCGCAATCTCCGTTCACGGTGTTTGCGGGATCTTCGGAACCCTCGCAGTTGCGTTCTTCAGTGAAGCTGCTCCATTTGGCATTCAAGCCATCGGAACGCTTTCGATCTGCGCGTTTGCCTTCGTCGTCTCGATCATCCTCTTCGGTCTCCTGAAGGTCACCATCGGTGTCCGTGTATCGGAAGAAGAAGAAGCGGAAGGTCTCGACATCGGCGAGCACGGTCAAGAAGCTTACGCAATCAAGCCCAGCTGATTGCGGATCTTACTTGAACTGTTTGATCCTAATACGATAACCTAACCAAAAGGTAAAATATATGAAACTCATCAAAGCCATCATCAAGCCCTTCAAACTTGAAGAAGTGAAGGAAGCTCTTGCCGAAATCGGCATCGAAGGCATGACTGTCACAGAAGTGAAAGGTTTCGGCCGCCAAAAAGGGCACACCGAGATCTACCGCGGAAGTGAATACACAGTCGACTTCCTGCCTAAGGTTGAGCTCGAGGTTGCGGTTTCTGGCGAACTCGCCCAGAAGACGGTCGAAACGATCGTGAAAGCAGCCAAGACCGGAAAAATCGGCGACGGTAAAGTCTTCGTCCTTCCGGTCGAAGAGTGCGTCCGTATCCGGACCGACGAGACCGGCGAGTCCGCTCTCTAGTCTTCCAGAAGGCCTCTCCTTTCAAGCGCCTCCCGGTTTCCGGGGGGCGCTTTTTTATTGCTGGTGGGATCGATTTTTCCCGCGAGATCGAGCGATCCGCAAGCGGACGCACTACAGCAAGAGATTGGCTGTGTCATTCAAGCCGCTTTTACTGCTAGAGAGGGTCGCGAGGTGAAAGTGTCGGATACCCCGGTTACATCGATTCGCCTGCAACGGACTGAAGCCTCTCCGGGTTTAGCTCGCTTTTTCCGAGTCCGAGGCTTTCGCCGTAGCGAAAGAACAGCGGTTTTGGGGAGATGGTTTCGAATCCGCGCTTGATACGGCTGGCGTTGATGGCGGCCAGGGCATAGCTATCGATTAAAAGTGGGTCGGCACTGAGGATGACCTCGGGGCGGGAATGGGTGTAGTGCGAGTTAAACTGAGGTCCGCCGATGATTTGATAGGTTTCCAGGCTCAGGATGGAGAATAGCCAAGATCGCTGTAGCTCCGGGATGGCGGCGATCTCAACGGCGGAACTGGCGGCACTGACGGGGCGGCTCAGGAATCGGGACTGATTGCTGACCGACCACACCCCGGCGTTGGCGATGGCTCCGCTCATCCCGAGAACCGGGTGCTCCACGGCGACGGGAAGATTGATCCAGAAGTCGAGGTCGAAGAGGAGAGGAGCTGGGAGAAAACTTTTCCGATCCTCGTCGCCTGCGAGGAGTTCCCCCGCTTCGCCTTCTTCCCGTGCCACGCCGAGCAGAGGGTGGGGAGGGAGTGGACTCTCGTAGAACCAATCTGCTAGATGGTTCTTCGAATTTTCCAGCGTGATGACGGGCATGCCGTCGAAGGTTTTTCCACCGACACTCAAGGGCGGGAGGTATCCAGCGGCCCGGAGTCGTCTTTCATCCAGATCGGCAATGGTGATGTTGTCTCGTTGAAACCCTCGCGAGACAAGAGCGTCGGCCAATGCGGATACGAGGGCGGGTGGAGTGCGGAGCCCCAGTCCCGAATTGGTGTATACCTTCAGGACGACCTTTCCTGTCGGTCCCGGCTCGATTGGAGCGTAGGCTGCCTCCCAGTTTTCCAGAAGCAGCGGGATGGCCGCCGAGTAGTCGACGGCGGAGGAATCTTCGGGAGCAGCGTAAATGAATGCGGACTCGCTGACTTCGATCGGTTGGGCGACCGCCTGAAGGGAAAGGAGCGGAAGGAGAAGGCCCAAGAGTAGATCGATAGAAAATTTAGATTCCATGATGAACTCGTAATTAGACCGTCATGGTCCTCAAAGTTCGATGCTGAAAAACGGATGGGAATAAAACTTTTTCGCGAAACCACGCCAGGGAGGTTTATTCCGCAGTTTTCTCGCGAAACGATTGGATTGGACCTTGCGGTTAAGGGGATGCTTGCAAAGAAGAATCAGGGAACCAAGATACTTGATCATGGTCCGCTTTCTCATCCGTTTCTTTGTGTCGGGAGTTTTTCTCGGTCTTGTCGTTTCTACCTTTACGGGATGCAGCGACCCGGAGGCGAAATTCAGCGAGGACATCGCCCGTGCGGATGAACTGATCGATGAAGGGCGATATGATTCGGCCATCAATATCCTCAATCGGCTGAACGAGGAGTTTCCGGAAAGGGCGATTGTCCTCAACGAAATGGGGCGTGTCTATGAGGCCCAAGGAGAAGATTTTTTTGCTGGGATTTATTTTGAGCAGGCCGGACGTCTCGACCCTGAATTCTCGGAATCTCTACTCGTGGCGGCCCGATATTTTGAGTCGGAGGGAGACACTGAGCGGGCCTTGGAGGTTGTTGATGATTATCTGGAGCAGTATCCCGACGATGCAGAGGCATGGCGATTTTCGGCAAACATGCTGGCTGATTCCCGCCGACTCCAGTCCGCCTTGAGTGCTCACCTGAGGGCAGAGCGGCTCGATGGGCCGGCGCGCAACCCGGAGTATGCGGCGTCGATGGGGGAACTCTACCTGGAGGCGGGCAATGTCGCGCAGGCAGAAGTTCATTTTGAGACCGCCCTCGAGGAAGCACCCGCAGATCGCTTTCGTGCGTTAATGGGACTTCTGGCCACCAGCTATGGCGAAGAGAATTTTGCCAGATCCGAAGAAATAATCGGGCTTCTGGAGGAAGAATTTCCCGGAGCCGTTGAGTCCAGTGCACTGGCGATTGCTCAGGAGCAAGTTCAGCTATGGCGTTTGCAACAGGAAACGCTGGCGCAGGAAATCGCGGCACTGGAGGCCCAGCGGGCCGCTGACGAGGCGGCAGCAGCCGAGGCCGAGATGAGCGAGGAGGAAGAAGCTACGGATGAGGCGGGTTCCACCGCTGAAGTAGCCGGGCAGCCAGGTGGGAAGTTTGCGGGGTTGGATGTTTCACAGGCTGCCGATGAAGAGGCGATGGAAGAAGAGGAGGTCGAGATCGAACTTCCGCCACCACCGCCTCCCCCGGAGCCGACGACCTACGAGCTGGCAATCGCTGCCCGCGAGGGAGGAAACTTCGACCGGGCCGTGCCTCTCTTCTGGAAGGCCGTCCAGGAAGATCCGGACGATGCCGAACTCTGGGCGGAGCTATCCAAGACCTATTTGATGGAGGGCGACCCGGAGAACGCAGAGATTGCGATTCTGGAGGCTCTCCGTCGTGAACCTTCCAGCCTCCAGTATACGCTGACCTACCTGAATGTCGTGCAGCAATCCCGCTCGCAGGCGAGATTTATGGAAGAACTTGAGAGTGCCTACAATCGCATCCCGAACAGCCCGGATATTGTCCTCGCAATGGCCCGCGCCTACGCACAACCGGGTGGGAATCCATCAAACGCCTCTTATTTCTATCGCGAGTTTCTAGAGATGGCGCCCAACCATCCTGAAGTGGTGGCTGCCCGCCGCGAGTTGAACGCGTTACCCTGATCGAATCAGTCGATGCCCATCATTTCCAGGCATACAATCGATGAGGTCCGTCGACGGGCGAACTTAGTCGAGATCGCTGGTCGCTACACCGCTCTCAAACGGGCGGGGTCAGAATACCGGGGACTCAGCCCGTTTACGGAGGAAAAAACACCCTCGTTTTTCGTCAATCCGGACAAAAATGTCTTCTCGTGCTTCAGCACACAGGAGGCGGGGGATGTCTTTGGGTTTGTCCAGAAATTGGAGAACCTGAATTTCCAGGAAGCCGTCGAGCACCTCGCGGACCGCGTGGGAGTGCAGATCGAGTACGAGGCCGGAGGGCCTTCGAAGCAGGAGGTCTCCCTGCGGAAGCAGTTGTTTGAGGTCAATGCGCAGGCGGCGGTGTTTTTTGCGGAGCAATTCCAAGCCGAGAATCAGGCGGGTTCCTCGATTCGGGAATACTGGACCCGCGGGCGTGGTTTTAAACTGGAGACGGCAAAAGATCTAAGCGTCGGATATGCACCAGTCGATCCCGCCTCACTTCTCGGGTTCCTCCGCAAGAAGGGATTCGGGGAGAAAGTTCTCGATGCTTCGGGTCTTTTCTACGAACGCCGCAGCGGCCGAAGCGGTCACTACCCCCGCTTCCGCGGGCGATTGATGATCCCGATCCGCGATGTGCAGGAGCGAGTCATTGCCTTTACTGCGCGGGTCACTCCGCTTACGCCGGACGATGATAAGACCAAAGATGCAAAGTATGTGAATTCGCCCGAGACGCCTCTGTTCCAGAAGCGGCGTGTGGTCTTTGGGCTCGACCGTGCGGGGACCGTCGTGCGGGGGGGAGGGCGATTTCTTCTGGTCGAAGGGCAGCTCGATGTGATCCGCTGTTGGGAGTCGGGAATCAAAGAGGCGATTGCGCTCCAGGGAACCGCTGCCGGGGATGAGCAGTTTGGCCTCCTCAAGCGATATTGCAGCGGGGTCGACGTCCTGCTCGATGGGGACCGGGCGGGCAAGGGCGCGGCCTACAAGCTTCTGCCGATCAGCTTCAAGGCGGGGATTGACTTGCGATTCGCACCCCTGCCCGAGGGCACCGATCCGGATGACCTCCTCCGTGAAAAGGGGCCGGAGTCGTTGGAAGAAATTCGCAAAACGGCCGGGTCACCGATCCAATTTGCGCTCCGCTACCTCGCCCCCGACCCCGCCTCGCTCGACGTGGCTTCGCGGGCCGGAGTCTTTGAGGAGCTATACAGTCTTTTGCGGCAGCTCGACTCGGATGTCACCCGGAAGGATTTTTTCGATGAGGCGGCGCGGTATTTCCGCACGGACACGCAGGCCGTGATCAACGACTACGGGCGGTTCCTCAAGAAGGGACAACCGCTTTACCAGCGCACGGAAGAAAGACCTGCACCCGTTTCCGATCTTCGGTTGACAGAGAACGAAGAGGTGCTACTCTTCCTAGCTTTGCATCTCGAATCGATCCGTGAAATATTTACGCAAACATCTATCTGTGAATGGATTACAGAAGAGTCAACAGAGGCCAGGCTGCTCCGGCGGCTCGGTTCTGATCTCGTTGAGGATGCTTTTGCAGATATTGAGGAATTCCGGGCTCAGTGCGAGACAGACGAGGAACGTGCTGTTCTTGCGCGTCTCCTCGTCCGCGATGTCGATTTTGAAGAGCCTGAGAAAACCGCAGAGAGAGCCTTCCACGAACTCATTCGCAAGTTTGCCACGCAGGAGATTTCGCGTCTCGTAGAAACCATGAACGGACTCCCGCCGGGTGACCCTGAGTTGAGAAATCTTCAGGTCCGCCGTCGGGAGCTTCGCAATCTTATTCACCAACCGCCCGTCCTAGCCAAAACAGCCTAATGTCAGCGAAAGCTATTTCCAAGAAGTCGACCAAAAAGACGCCAACCAAGAAAGCCTCCGCCCGGAAAAAATCCGTGTCGGCGAAAAAAGCTCCTGCAAAGAAAGCCCCTGCGAAGAAAGCGGCGGCAAAGAAGGTTGCCGCTAAGAAGAAGGCGGCACCGAAAAAGGCATCGGCGAAGGAAAAGGTGACTAAGAAGGTCGTCAAGAAAGCCGTTGCGAAAGCAGAGAGTAAGAAAACTGCAGCTCCATCGACCGAAAAAAGCACCAAGAAAAATGCATTCCGGATCGAGGATGTCGCTGAAAAAGGCGAGTTGAATGATCGCATTCGCAAGCTGATCAGCAAAGGTCGCGGCCAA
>JGI12210J13797_11039521_pt1 | contig 13082 bp, 8 predicted proteins | sample ElkSlonscriptome_3_FD_13797 | JGI IMG/M metagenome (IMG submission 13797)
GGCCATCGAAATCGCCGAAGTGGCGGGGGCGTAATAGGCCGAGCCGTTGCCGAGCAGCTTGACGATTTCGCCGCCGCCTGCGCGGGTGCGCTTGACGATTTCGTCGAGGCGATCTTCGGAGACGCCCTTGATCTTGGCCATGTCCTTCACTGGGATGCCGTTGATCGTGGAGTAGCTGAGGACCGGGACCATCGTATCGCCGTGGCCGCCCAAAACGAAGGCGTTCACATCCTTGACCGAAACATCGAACTCCCACGCAAGGAAGGTGGCGAAACGCGCGCTGTCCAGAACGCCCGCCATGCCGACCACTTTGTTGTGCGGCAGACCAGAGAATTCGCGCAGCGCCCANACCATCGCGTCGAGCGGGTTGGTGATGCAGATCACGAACGCGTCAGGCGCGTTGTTCTTGATGCCTTCGCCAACGGCTTTCATCACTTTCAGGTTGATGCCCAGCAGATCGTCGCGGCTCATGCCCGGCTTGCGCGGGACGCCTGCGGTCACGATCACGACGTCAGCGCCCGCAATATCGGCGTAGTCGTTCGATCCGGTTATTTTTGCATCAAATCCTTCGATCGGCCCGCACTGCGACAGGTCGAGCGCCTTGCCCTGCGGCATACCTTCGGCGATGTCGAACAGGACGATGTCGCCCATTTGTTTCTTGGCAGCCAGATGGGCGAGCGTGCCGCCGATCATGCCGGAGCCGATGAGCGCAATCTTTTTGCGGGCCATAAAGTCAGTAATCCTTCCCAGATCCCTCGGGACGGTGAATTGTACACCGGAAGCGCCGCTTGCCCAGACAATGGACACCGCGGCTCATGCTTGCCCCCGTCCCGTAGCGGCGTCGCATTGGCTTTCCGGCAGGTGGGGTAGGCCTCTCGCAAATCGATTGCAACCACCAAAAAGTCGTATTCGGCGGTAATTTATGCGAATAGTTTGCAAAAGCAATAATGGCATGCGCTGAATGGGTTTGCGTGTCTTTTTATAGCTGAATCAAGTGTGAATGAAGGGCTGGCGTTGACTGCCTAACGCCCCATGATCTGTGCCGAGGCAGAGCCATCGCCGCCATCGCGTTCCTGCGCCAACAGCATCGCGGCAAGATAATCAGGCACGGCGCGGCTGAAATAAAAGCCCTGCCCAAGGGTACAACCCGCTTCGCGCACGGCCTGAACCTGGTCGAGCGTTTCCAGCCCTTCGGCCACGATATCCATCTCAAGCCTCGCACCCATTTCAGCCACAGCGCGGATGATCGCGTCGCTTTTGCGGCCAACCTGTGCGCCTGAAACAAAGCTGCGGTCGACTTTGATCTTCTTGAACGGGAAGGAGTTGATATAGCCCAGTGAAGAATAGCCAGTGCCAAAATCATCCAGCGCAAACCGCACACCGATTTCGGACAGTTCGTCGATAAAGGCGGCTGTGGAATGGTTGTCTTCGATAAACAGGCTCTCGGTCACTTCAAGCTCAAGCCTGCGCGGATCAAGGCCTGCCTCACGCAAGGCGTTCTTTATACCCAGCGCCGCACCCGGAGCGCGAATTTGCAGCGGAGACAGGTTCACCGCCACAGTCACGTCCTCGGGCCATTGCGCCGCGATGCGGGCCGCCTGCGCGGTGATCCAGTTGCCCAACGTGACGATAACGCCGGTTTCTTCGGCAACGGGAATGAATTCGTCGGGGCTCAATTCACCCTTTTCCGGATGGAACCAGCGCACCAGCGCCTCGAATGTGCGGATCTTGCCGCTTTCAAGGTCGACAATCGGCTGGAAAAAGATCGACAATTCCTCGCGTTGCAACGCGTTGCGCAGCTCGTCCTCAATCTCGCGGCGGCGCACCAGATCGCGCGTCATCGACCCGTCAAAGAACCGTGTCTGCGCGCGCCCACCGATTTTGGCGTGATACAGCGCGAGATCGGCGCGTTGCATCAGCGTATCTGCGTCAGATCCATCGTCAGGCAGCAAGGCCACGCCAAGCGACGCGCGCACTTCGAGGCGGTCCCCGTCGATGCGCACGGGCCGCATGATTTCGGCATGGACTTCGCTGGAGAGCTTTTCAGCTTCCTTGCGGTTCTCCACCGCGCAGAAGACGACGAATTCGTCCCCGCCAAAGCGCGCAACGGTGGCATCGTCCGGGCAGATTTCCCGCAGACGGTTGGCCACTTCGGCCAGGACCCTGTCGCCAATCGGGTGGCCCAGCAGGTCGTTCACTTCCTTGAACCGGTCAAGGTCGATCCACAGCAGGGCGAAATTGCTGTCGTCGCCGATCTCCATCATGGTTTCGACCATGGCGTGGTTTAGCCCGGCGCGGTTGGAAAGGCCGGTCACAACATCGGTACGCGCCAGCGTCTGCATCTTTGTGGCCAACTCTGCGCTGGTCTCTGCGGCGCGAATGGAATCGCGCAGGATCTTGAATACGTTCATCGTGATTGACGCCATGGCCGGGATCAGGAAAATGATCGTCACGAGCAGGGTGATCGACACCGTTGTGCCCACTGCAATCGCGGCAACACAAATCGGCAAACAGACCAGAGCCAACTGTCCTGCCGCAATCGTAGGCCGCCCAGCATTGCGAGCCGAAACGGCTACGCCATAACACAGCGCATTGGCCACCATCATCACGCTCGCCTCGGCACCGGCCTCATACCACAGGGTCATCGCGGCGACCGATCCGATCGCCAAAGCATAGGTGAAGGCGCCGATTTCGTAATTCAATTCAAGCCGGTCTGTGCTGGTGCGCAGCGCTTTGGGAGACAAGCCAAAGGCCGCTGCCACGCGAGTGATCGCCACGACTGTAAGGATAAAAAAGCCCGCCCAGATTTCCACCACGTCAGAAACCCACGCGGCAACGCCAGTGGCGGCAACACCGGCCAAAGCACCCAGAGCAAGGCTGGTGGGCTGGGTATATAGGCTGTGCACGAGGATGCGCCGCACACGCGCCGAAGTCTGGTCGCGTCTCCGTGGCGCGAGCCTAACCCTTATGTTGGAAAGAATGCGACCTGCCCTCATATCCGATCAACACTAGACCTCAGTCGTCAAGAGCCGGTTAATGGCATACTTACCGTAAAACCCCGCAGAACGACGGTAATGCACGCTGTACGGCGTGGCCTGCGGACCTGATGGTAGAGGGGGTACTCAATACCCTGTGCTCGCGCGCCAATTGGCGGTCTGTCCGTAGGGTTATTCGGTTGTGACAAGACCCGTTGGCGGGCCTTTGGCAAAGGAGCCCCGTTCGGCTTCTTCGGCCACCCTGCGGTCCAGCGTCCGTGTGATGCGAAGCCACCAGTCATACGCTGGACGGTCGCCTGCGAAGAACGCGGTTTCTGCCTGTTCACGCGCCGCGCGCGCTGCGCCAAGGCCGTGCTCCGCGAAATGGCGCAGCGCCGCCTGCATCACTCGTTCATCCGCTGCGGGCAGATCGCCAACCAATCCGTTATCATTGGCCGTTCGCCGTGTCGCCCGGCGCACAAGAGCTTTGGCCATGGATTTGCTCACAGGCGCATGTCGAGCGTCAAAAGCGCCGTTTTGGGCTGGGGCGAAATGGATGCTCATTCAGGCGATATCCCGGTGTTCTATTTTGAGTGCCTTTGGGCACGTATTGTGTTTTCGGGGCTTTGCCCCGTTCCGCGCCTTGCCGGGCCACACGGGTGGGTCGGATGCGGGATGGGGCAGGGGGCCTCTTGATGAGGACCGGGATAAGGAAATCACGCTAAAGGATGGTGTGTGGACACGGTTGAGAACCGATTAACCGTGATTAGCAGCAGCGTAGCGTTGCCCGGCGGGGCTGACTGACGGCGCTGACCGGCAGGGGATGCGACTTATTGGCCGACTGGAGAAGGGGCCGAGGCGGTCGGCGCTGGCTCCACCGAAATGTCCAGAGTGGACGGGTCGGTTTTCCATTTGCCGGCGCGCGAATATTCCTGACGCGCTTGGCCGGCTGATTGAAGCTCCGGGTCCGCGAGGAATTCGGCTTGCTCGATCTTGCGAACCGTGTCGTCCACAAGAGCCGCAGACCGCGTCCGGGATGCGGCGGGGGCCGGTACGGAGTTAGGGGCAGCCTGCGGGTGCGTCGACTGTGCGGCGGATCTTATGGAGAGGTTTGCGGTTTCAACTGCTTCAACACTGGTGCGGCCTGCGCGGCTCGCGCGATCGTTAACGGAGGGCTCCCTGCCAGTGTACCGCGTGGTGAAGGCAGATTTCTCGCCCGCTTTGCCACGATTGCGATAGAATCTGTGCGCGCCGATCGTCCCGACGTGGTCCAGAGTGACCGCCCAATACGGATTGACCCAGAGCGTGTGGTAATGCGTGGCATGGCCAATGGGGGCATAGACCTTGCCTGACAGGGCCTCCGATGCGACCCGCTGAGCTTGAGCCCAACCGCTACCGCTTGCCCGGCGCGCCAGACTGCCATCGCAGGTAAAGGAGAACTGGCAACCGGTTGATCGCGCTGAGCCCTGATAGACCACGCCGCACACACTGCCCGGCCACGAAGGGTGCGCCACGCGGTTCAGAACAACCTGCGCAACTGCGCGCTGGCCGCCATCACTTTCGCTGGCGGCCTCGTACCAAACCGCCTGCGCCAGACAATCGCGTGCCCTGGCGTATCCTGTGCCGTCGACCGGAGTCATGAAAGGCCGCGCCGATGGGCCTGCATCAATCATCTGACCGATCTCGCGACCGCCTTCTGCCCCGCGTTCCAGCGGATCGCTTGTGGGCAGCGCAACCAGAGCCTCCGACGGCGGATCGGCGAGATAATAAAACGCTGATCCCGGAAAGCTCATCCCCGCTTCCTCAAACGGCATAGATGCTGCAGCAACGTTTGCTTTGGCGTCTGAGTCTTGTCCCGGAGCATCGGCAGCCATGGCACCAAAATCGCCGGGAGCCGCCATGGCAGGCACGGCAAAGGCGGCAGCCAGCACGGCGAGGCGTTTCTTGAGCGAGAAGCGTGGCTGAGTCCTGTTTAGCGCTGGGGCGGCTTGCGGCTCGCTTTTTGGCTCGGGCTCGGGATAGAAAGTCAGCGACACAGCCGTGGTGGTCGAAATCCGTCGTGGCTTTGGACGCAGGCCAGCGCGAAGTTCGGGCGCGGGCTGTTTTTCGAGAGATGGAGAAGCGACGGGAATGGTTAATGCATCGCCCGAGGGTCTTCTGCCGCCAAGCTCAATCGCAGGCGGAGGACCGAAATTCGCACGGTCAAGAATGGAAGGGCGTGAACTCGTCATGGCGCGCGTCAGCGCGTAGCTGTGCGCGATGCTGTTCGCGACCCGATTGGCATAGGCTGTGTCATAAGCGAACGGGTACAATTAAAGAATTAAGGATATGTGTTGCGCTTCTATGCATGTGCAGATGCCAGCTTGCCCCGTGCACCGCGCCTGCCTATCGCTGCGCGCATCGTGACTACATCATTTCCGATTAAGTTAGGCCGTACAACAGGCGCCGCTGTTGGCACCCTCTTTAGTGTGGCCCTCGCTGCCGCACTGGTGTCTGGATGTGCGCGCACTGATGATGCCGGGGTCGCAAACGCCCCTGATGATCCGCGCGCTGTCACTCTGGCACCCACATTCGTCAGCCTCAACCCGTGCCTGGATGCAATGCTGGTCGAGGTGGCCCACCGCGATCAGGTGCGGGCCCTTTCGCATTACAGCCGTGATCCGGCGGGCAGTTCGATTGACCTTAATCTGGCGCGCTCGCTGCCATACACAGGCGGCACCGCCGAAGAGGTGATCGCCCTTGCGCCCGACATCGTGCTTGCCAGCACCTTCATGGCCTCCGCCACGAAAACAGCCCTGGAGCGATCAGGCCTGCGTGTAGAGACTTTCGGAAGCGCTGCGACCGTGGACGAAAGCATCGCCCAGGTTAAGCGGATCGCCGCTCTCGCGCAGCGGCCACAGGCGTCCAGAGGCATCACTCTGAGCGTGGTTCTGCAACGCCCGCCCCAGTTTGACGAGCCTGTGTCCGCAATGCTGTGGCAACCGGGACAGATCGTACCGGGTGAGGCGACGCTGATTGCCGAACATATGCGCTGGGCGGGGTTTTCGAACCATTCGGCGGCGCGGGGGCTTGGACAGGCCGATCATGTCAGCCTCGAAGTGGTGCTGGCCGATCCGCCCGATCTGCTGCTCGTTGCAGGGGATGCAGCCGGGCAGCGGCATCCCCTGCTCGACACGCTGAAAGACACACGGGTGGAAAGCTTTGATCCCAGTCTGCTCTATTGCGGCGGCCCAACGATCCTGCGCGCGCGCGACCGGCTGAAGCGTATTCGCGAGAGTATGGCCCGCCAGAATGTGACCAGTGGGAATAGGGAAAGCGACCCACAATGATCCGCGCGAGCATCGTTTTCGCCGTTTTGCTGGTGGTTCTGGTGCCGCTTTCATTGCTTGCCGGGCGGGTTTGGATTGATCCGTTTGGAACCGATAGCGCCGCGCCCAATGCCGCGTTGATCCTCATGGAATTGCGCGCGCCGCGTGCCGCGCTGGCGGTGATTGTCGGAGCGGGGCTGGGCGCTGCAGGCGCGGCTATGCAGGGGTATTTGCGCAACCCGCTCGCTGATCCGGGTCTGTTCGGCATCGCACCGATGGCGGCGCTGGGTGCGGTTGCGAGTTTCTGGACCGGCGGTTTGCTCTCGCCCGCCTTGGCCGCTTGGAGCCTGCCTGCATTCGCACTAATCGGTGCCGGGCTGGCGATGGCGTTGCTCGCTTTGATCGCGGGCCGTTCGATGAGCGATGGCGCCGGAAGATTTGGTGGCGGAGCGGGCGGAGGCATCGCGCTGTTCACACTGGCCGGATTGATGATCGCCAGCCTTGCAGGCGCGCTCACCGCGTTGGCTATCACACTCGCGCCAAATCCTTTCGCGCTCTCGCAGATCGTCTTGTGGCTGAACGGCGCGCTGACGGACCGGTCATGGGATGAGGTCTGGCTGGCGGGGCCGCTCGTTGCGCTTGGTATTGGCGCTCTGGCTTTGGCGGCGCGCTCACTCGACGCGCTGACACTCGGGGAGGAGGCCGCCAGGTCGCTCGGGATCGATCCGCGCGCTTTGCTTTGGCTGTTGATCGCAGGGATTGGCCTGACCGTCGGCGCGAGCGTGGCGGTGGCGGGCATTATCGGCTTTGTCGGGCTGATCGTTCCGCATCTGGTACGCCCGCTGACCGACAGGATGCCCTCCAGCCTGATCCTGCCCAGCGCTCTTGCAGGTGCGTGTCTTGTGCTTGTCGCCGATTGTGCGGTGCGCATTGCGCCGTTTGTCACGGAATTGCGGCTGGGCATTGCGCTTTCGCTGATCGGAGCACCGTTTTTCTTGTGGCTTCTGATCAAGATGCGGCGGGGAGACGTGTGATGCGCCGACTGATCGCTGATGGTCTCTCTGTCAACCGCGGTGGCAGGCAAGTCGTTGCCCCGCTCAACGCTTCACTGGAGCCGGGCACGCTCACCGCTATCTGCGGACCGAACGGGGCTGGCAAATCGAGCCTGATCATGGCGCTTTCCGGATTGCTGTCCCCTGCCAGGGGCGAAGTGCGTCTGGGCGATGCACGGCTCAGCGATCTTTCCGCCAAAAACCGCGCCAAAGCGCTCGGCTATCTGCCGCAGGGCAGCGATATTGCGTGGGATGTTGCGGTGGAGAGTCTCGTCGCGCTCGGCCGCCACCCGCATGGCGATGCCGTTAGAGGCGCGCGCGGGGCGGCGGGACGTGCCGCGATTGAAAGCGCCATCGCCGCGACCGCGATCGAAGGGTTGCGTCACCGCCCGGCCAGCCAGCTTTCAGGCGGAGAGCGCGCGCGGACACTGCTGGCACGGGTGCTTGCCGGAGAGCCCGACTGGGTGCTGGCCGATGAACCGCTGGCCGCGCTGGACCTTGCGCATCAGCTTTCCATGATCGGGCATCTGCGCCGCTGTACTCAGGGTGCTCAGGGTGCTCAGGGCGCTCAGGGCGCTCAGGGTGCTCAGGATGGGCTGGGGCATAAGCAGGGAGTGGTGATTGTGCTGCATGATCTGGCGCTGGCGATGAACCATGCGGACCGGGTTTTGGTCCTGCAAAACGGGCGCCTGGTGGCCGATGGCCTACCCGAACAGGCGTTGGCCGAACCCGTGATCAAGGAGGTCTGGGGCATCGCCTCATGCTGGCTGGGAGAGCCGGGTGCGCGGGCGCTTGTCACAGGGCCAAAGTGAGAGGGGCAGTGTGACAGGGGCAGGGTTGTTTGCACCATAGCCGGNAAAGGTTGCGCGAGAGGCCGGGGGGAACCAACCTCTCGCGCGGTCTTCCTTGCAGCAATCCTACGGACTTCGGTTGCGACCCAAAGGGAACGGTGGGAGACTAGCAAAGAGGCCCCAACCCTATCGCCCAACGTTTTTCTCGCGACTTCAGTTTTTCTGTAGGGTGGGCTGTCGTGGATCAAAGCTCTGCAAGATCAAGGTATTACAGAGGCGGCCCGATGCAATTTTAATCGGCAAAAACTCTTGTTAGCGATGTCGAATACCTGTTCTCGTCCGCCGACAAAGCGCGTTTGAACGAACGGGGAGAGGGAGAAAGTGGCGTTGCAACACGACTTTTTCAACGACTCCGATCCCCGCGCTGCGCTGGAACGCGAGTGGCTGGATCTGACGCGCAAGCTGATGCCAGCCTGCGCGCAGGATCGCAGACAGAAGCGCGATTGGCCGGTCCATCTCGATCACTGTTTTCAGCGCATCCTGCTGGACAATGCGTGCGGCGGAGCATGGCGCGACCACATCGCGCCGCCTGCATACAGAAATGCCGATAAACAGACTTTGAGGAGGGCGATCAAGCTGGGCCGCGCCGTGATCGCAGGCGAGGCGGATTTGTGGGAGCTCAATGCGCGCTCGCTGGCGTGGCGGGGGAAGGGATGATGTCGCGCAGGCGTGAGAGATTACGCTAGTCGCGCGTCGCTGGCCCTGCGTGGCTCCAACTCTTGACTCAGGGCCTTCGATCAGGCCGCGCGTGGATTGCTGTAATCGCCTGCAGTAAATATCTGTGCGCGCCTCTCGCTGCGGTGGATCAGCCCCTTTGCAACTGTGTTCTTCGCAGCTGTGTAAGTAAGCTCATCTGCAATGGCGTTATAATTTGCCGCTCCAATGGCTGCGTTCAATCTGGGGCTTTTGGGCTCTGAAACTCCGGCTTCACCCACATTGAAGACAAGATCGACGAGGGCGTCAAACTCATGCTGGCTGATAGGCAGATTGCCAACCAAATCCCGCACACCTTCCTCGGCCGTTTTCAGATCCTGCTCCAAGAGCGCGACCGCGCGTTCGTGGCTGATCGTGTCACCCAGGGATAGGTTATCGCTCGGCGCGACCAAATGTCCGACACCAACCGTGGGATAGCCTGCAACGTCGCGNTAGACGCTGTAGCGAACGCCTTCTTCCTCGATCATCGCGTCAATTAGCATGTTGCTCACAGAAAGGTCGCTGGCATGACGACGCTCTTCGAGGGCGAATGACCCGATTTGTGGCGCATTAGAAAGTCCCATTCGCTGTGCTGCTGCGATGGGATCGGCGTGGACAGCCAAATGACTGACACTGGAAATACCAAGGGCGCTAATACCAATGGCGACGGCGGTTCTTTTCCGGCGACGTCCGGTGGGACGGAGCGGAAGTGATTCCGCTTTCGCGTCGTGAGCGTTGAGCCGACGCCGTGCGCGGCGCGCTTTGAATTTGTCAGCAAAACGGCGGCGAGCGCTCTTTCGCACCGCCTTCAGATCAGGAGTAACAAGCAGTACAGTATCGGCCATCGCGCCAGCTTGAGCAGGGGTGCCGCGCATAATTGCGAACTGCGGAATATGGGGTGTAGGTTCGGGTTCTAGAGGATTTGTATTCGAAGTCATAAAAATTGGTATGTGCTCCTGAAATTTTTTGGGCGGCTAAGGTCCATTCGCCTGAGCCTATCGACGAGGAAATGCAGAGCTGCGTGGTTGTGTGGAGGGCCGCGTCGCGCTCACGAGGCGCAAATTGCTTCGATTTACCCTCTCTGGACTCAACCGCTCGCTCATTCGCGAGTGAGATAATAAGAAGTAATCGTTTACACACACAACACATAGATTGGTAAATCGCTCCACGACTGACCGTATAAGAGCAACGATACACAGAAATATCCCGTTAAATCCCGTGCTTGCAATCGGAATTACAAAGTCCAATTTCGAATTTGTTCAAAAACCCACGAAACAACGTGAGGAGTTTAATCTAAAGGTTCACCGAAAATATAAAGATATTGCAAAAGTAATTAGCCCAGTTAAGTAAGTAGATAGAATCTTTCGAGACTAATCGCAATCCGGGGTCTGCGTGCCAACTGGATCGTCTCGTATTTGTATCGAAACCAACCCACCACCTGTCCGTTGATGTTCCAAAGCCTACACCCATCTGGTGTGGGTGACTGACCGGCGCGCTTTCTGCCGTCTTGACCAATACGAACATTTCCGGAACAAACTCCCGCTATGAGCCTAACCAAAATCCTGAAGCATTGGCCCGCCACATGCTGACAAAAATCTCGGTCCGCGGTGCGCGTGAGCACAATCTCAAGGGCATTGACATTGATCTGCCGCGCGATGCGCTGATCGTGGTGACCGGGCTCAGCGGCTCGGGTAAATCCTCCCTCGCATTCGATACGATCTATGCCGAGGGGCAGCGGCGCTATGTCGAGAGCCTTTCCGCCTATGCGCGCCAGTTCCTCGAAATGATGCAAAAGCCCGATGTCGAGCATATTGACGGGCTATCTCCGGCGATCAGTATCGAGCAGAAAACGACCTCGCGAAATCCGCGCTCCACCGTCGCGACCGTAACCGAGATTTACGATTACATGCGCCTGTTGTGGGCGCGTGTCGGCATTCCCTATTCGCCCGCGACCGGAGAGCCGATCACCGCGCAGTCCGTCTCCCAGATGGTGGACCGCGTGATGGAGCTGCCCGAGGGCACGCGTGCCTATCTGCTCGCGCCGGTCGTGCGCGGGCGCAAGGGCGAGTATCGCAAGGAAATGGCCGAGTGGCAGAAGGCCGGTTTTACCCGCGTGCGCATCGACGGGGAAATGTACGGGATTGAGGATGCGCCCGCGCTCGACAAGAAGTTCAAGCATGACATCGAGGTTGTGGTCGACCGGCTGGCGGTAAAGGCCAAGGACGATGGCGGAATGGCCACGCGGCTGGCGGACTCGTTTGAAACCGCGCTGAAGCTGGCCGATGGGCTGGCCTATATTGATCTGGCCGATGGGGTCGTCCCCGGGCGCGAGGATGATGAGGCCTCGGGCGGCGCCCACGGGAACAAGATGAAAGGCGCAGGGTTGCCCGCCAACCGCATCGTCTTTTCCGAGAAATTCGCCTGCCCGGTCAGCGGTTTTACCATTGAGGAAATCGAGCCACGCCTCTTTTCCTTCAACTCGCCGCAGGGCGCCTGCCCGGCCTGTGACGGGATCGGCGAAAAGCAGCTGTTTGACGAGCAATTGGTGGTCCCGAACGAAGCGCTTACCCTCAAGCAGGGGGCGATTGCGCCGTGGGCCAAATCTAACCCGCCATCCCCCTATTACATGCAGGTGCTCAGCAGCCTCGCCAAGGCGTATGACTTCGATATCAAGACCCCGTGGAAGGATCTGGAGCCGGATCAGCGCCTTATCATCCTGCACGGTACAGGCGGAATGCCGGTCGCGCTCACATTCAAGGACGGGCGCAAGCAATATACCGTGAACAAACCGTTTGAGGGGGTCATCGGCAACCTCAACCGCCGCATGATGCAGACCGAAAGCGCATGGATGCAGGAGGAACTGGGCAAGTTCCAGACCGCGCAGCCATGTGAGGCATGCGGAGGCAAGCGGCTCAACGAGAAATCGCTCGCGGTGAAAATCACCAGCGCATCTGGCCCTACGGACATCGCGGACCCTGTGCGGATGAGCGTCGCCGATGCCAAAGCTTGGTTCCTCGATCTCGACCGTCACCTGACCGAACAGCAGAGCCAGATCGCGCGCCCGATCCTGAAAGAGATCAATGAGCGGCTCGGCTTCCTTGACAATGTCGGGCTGGATTACCTGAACCTCGACCGCACCAGCGGCACGCTGTCGGGCGGGGAAAGCCAGCGCATCCGCCTCGCCAGCCAGATCGGTAGCGGGCTTTCGGGCGTACTTTACGTGCTCGATGAACCCAGCATCGGCCTGCACCAGCGCGACAATGACCGGCTGCTGGAGACGCTCAAGCGCCTGCGCGACCTCGGCAACACCGTCATCGTTGTCGAGCATGACGAGGACGCGATCCGACAGGCGGATCATATCGTCGACATCGGCCCGGGCGCGGGTGTGCGCGGCGGGGAGATCGTGGCGCAGGGCACGCTCAAACAGATCATGAAGTCCAAAAAGTCGCTCACCGCAGACTACCTCACCGGGCGGCGCGAAATCGCAGTCCCGGCAAAGCGGCGCAAGGGCAACGGGCACAAGCTGACCGTGAAGGGCGCCAGCGCGAACAATCTGCGCAATGTCACCGCCTCCATCCCTCTGGGCACGTTCACCTGCATCACCGGTGTCAGCGGCTCTGGCAAATCGTCCTTCACCATCGACACGCTGTATGCCTCCGCCGCCCGCGTGCTCAATGGCGCGCGCGTCATCGCGGGCAAGCATGATGCGATCACCGGCCTCGAATATTGCGACAAGGTGATCGAGATCGACCAGTCCCCCATCGGCCGCACCCCGCGCTCCAACCCCGCCACCTATACCGGCGCCTTCACCCAGATCCGCGACTGGTTCGCCGGCCTCCCCGAAAGCCAGGCGCGCGGGTACAAGCCGGGCCGCTTCTCCTTCAACGTCAAGGGCGGGCGATGCGAACAATGCACCGGCGACGGCCTGATCAAGATCGAGATGCACTTCCTCCCCGATGTCTATGTCACGTGTGAGACCTGCGGCGGCAAACGCTACAACCGCGAAACACTCGAAGTGAAGTTCAAGGGGCACTCCATCGCCGACGTGCTTGACATGACGATTGAGGACGCGGAAAGCTTCTTCAAGGCCGTGCCCCCGATCCGTGATAAGATGCGGATGCTGAACGAGGTGGGGCTGGGCTATGTCAAGGTCGGCCAACAGGCNACGACGCTTTCGGGCGGAGAGGCGCAGCGGGTGAAGCT
>JGI12210J13797_10521038_pt1 | contig 13080 bp, 7 predicted proteins | sample ElkSlonscriptome_3_FD_13797 | JGI IMG/M metagenome (IMG submission 13797)
CCGGACCGGGCGAGATTGCATGGTCATTCTACACCGCGGCAGAGTATCAGAGATGATATCTCAAGCCATGCATGTCAAAGAGCCGCCACTTCATCGCCGAGTCCCTGCCTTTGACGAGCGCAGACCGCCTGAGTCCCCGGCTTTGCCACCCAGCGAAAAACCGCAATTTAGAAATGACATGCGCTACGTCGCTGGCAGTCCATCCGCCCCCCGGCATGCCGGGTGGTCCTATCGGCCGTGCCGACAATGAGAATGGTGCACCACTTGCACCGGGCAGCACCGCGCGCGGGTGCTGCCCGGTGCGATCAGGGGTGCGATCAGGCGGCCAGTTCCTTGTCCTTGACGGGTTCGCCGCTTTCAAATGACGCCCACTCGAGGTCGCCTGTATAACGCAGCGACATCCGGCCTTCATCATCAAGCACGAAGAGATGTAGCCACCCGTTGTCGAACAGGTCACGCACACCGTCATGCTTGCGCAGGATATCGGTGATCGCCTCGGCGGGGGCGGCGACACAGACCGAAAGCCGTAGCGGATCGTGGGTGTAGTTTTCACCGTCGTGCACCGATTGCCACGGCAGGCCGGCGCGAAGCACACCACCGTTACCCTCGACGACACCGAAACCACCTGTCACATTATGCAACAGCTTGTTGCCTGCCCCGAAGGTGTGCGGTGCGACGACCGAGCCATAGTATTGCAGGCTGATCCAGCTTGCCACGACAACCGGAGCGGTCAGGATCAACTCGAGCACCCCATAGCCCGCGTCCGCCTGCCAGTCGTAATCATGCAGGAACGCGCGACCGGCGAGCCCCTTGCCCTTGGTCCGGGCGCGGGGGGCGGCGATGAATGCCTGGCAACCCGCGAGCGCCCACTCGGGCCGCGTTTCGGCCCAGTCGGAACTACGCGCCTTGACAGCCTCGCCGTTGGCGGCACGCGGCAGACGCAGGGCGCGTTCGGTCCGGGCCAGCTTGCCGGCGGCAGCCAGCCATTCACGCGCCGTCCCGAGTTGTGCCTTCCGGCCCTGTGCCGCGACATCACCGTCAAACAACGTCACTGCGTCTGTCGTTGTGTCGTGCAGGCCTCCAACGAAGACGGTGTCATCGGGGATGGTGATCCCGTTTTCGGCAAGCCCCTCGCGGACGGCAGCCTCGTTGAGGATATCGGCCAGAAGCCGCGCGTTCACGTCGCCGGCATATCCCCCGCATGCGCCGCAATGCAATGCGCTGGCATGGGGATTGTTGACGACATTCGCACCATGGCCCAACAACAGGACAACCTGTGCAAAATCGGTTGTCAGCGACATTGCCTTGAGAATGGTCGTCGCGGCATCGATCCGCGCTGCAAGATCGACGGCAGGGTCGAGGATCGGCTTGTGACTGTCCGGACCCGTGGCATGGTCGTGACCCAGCGCATCCTTGAGCAACTTGCCAAGGTAAAGCGGGCCCGTCGCCTCGACAAAGGCGAATGACGATACCGCCGCAAGCTTGAACCGGCCCCATGCGCGGCGCGCCCGGGCGCTGAACCGCTCGGTCCGATCGGCCTCTTCGGCGTCATCGCCGGTCGCGTGGCTGGTGATCCCGTGGTTCAGAAGGACCGGCAGACGCTTTTCGACCACGTCCGAAGCAAACCCCTTGTGCGCCGCCGTCAGCCCGAAAAAGCCCGCAAAGCCCAGGGTCTGCACACCCGGATCGACGGACTCCAATGCCCGGCGGAACACCTCCGAGCGGACATCGATACAAAAGGCCGCCTGCAAGGCGGGGCGCCCTGAAATAGGGGCCGCGCTTTCGGCCTTTAGCGTTTCCGCCAGCTTGCGCTGTCCGGCCACTTCCGCCGCTGTCTGCAGAGCCACGCTGATGATCTGCGTGTCATCAGCCGCGACGGGCGCTTCATGGGCGGCACGTACCTCGGCCCATTTTTCGCCGATCTGGTCTGCATATTGGACGAAGAGCGCCTGTTCCCAGACCATGCGGATCGTCAGCAGGTCCATCGTGGTCGCATCGGTCGTTCCCGCCAGTTCCGCCTGCCAGAGCCGGTAGCGCCCGACCTGTGACCAACCGCCTTGCTCGAGCAGCAATTGATGGCAGTAGGTTTCGGCCGCCTCATCGCTGATCAGAAGCGCTTCACAGGCAGTGACCAGAGCCAGGCGTGCCTGCAATGGGGTCTTGGCCACCAAGGCACCGAAACCGGTCAGGCCCGCGATCTCGGCCGAAAGATCACGCATGGCGAAATCGCGCCACGCTTCGTATGCACCCTGCCCCGGCGCGGTTTGCCATAGCGCCTGCCCGGTATCGAAATACCCTGCGGCCCAGGCGCCGAACCGCTCGGTGATGATACCCCGCCAGTCGATACCCGAGACCTCTGCCGCGAGGTCCGCGACCGTAGGCAGGGCCGGGGGTGTCGGCGCCTCTATCTTGGTTGCGGCTTTCAGGTCATCCACCGTTTCGCAAGCCGTCGGATACTGCGCAAGGGCCGCCTTCAGGTCGGCATCGGTAATCGTGCCATCCGCGAGCTTTGCCGCGTACCAGCTGCGCGGCATGGTCATGTCGACGCCGCCCACGCGCGACAGCAGGGCCGCGACATCGCCCAGCGTCTTGTCGGTCTGGCCGAGGAATGGATTGACCGCGACCGATGAGGACAGCGGCCAGAGCGGTGGAATGGCGCGGCCCGCGCGCTCTGCCTTGGCGATCAGTTCCAGTTGTGCGCCCGAGTAGCCCGAAAACGTATCCGCAGTCATTTCGCCGCTCCTTTGTCGGATGTTGCCTCCAGTTGCCAACCGCCCAGCAGACGGTCGGAAACTGCGTTGATGTAAAGCCCGTTGGAAAGATGTACCCGCAGACCCCGTGCCGCGGGATGATAGGACCAGAGCGGCAGGGTCGCCTGTGCCACCGCCACGAAACCGAAGCTGATGAGCGCAAGGATGATCAGGGACCATTCCAGCGGACCCGCCGGCGGGGTCGCGGGAAGCGTTCCTGCCGTCAGCCATTCCGACGCGCGTTGCAGCAAAAGATAGCTGAGCGTCACGATCGCTGCGTAGGTTGCGGTGCGCTGGGTCAGCGCCTTCGGCGCTTCGTCCGCGAAACCCTGCGCCAGCAGATAGGCCACGCCGAAGATCAGGATCGCCCCGAGCGATACCGCTTGCGCGGATTTGCCGCCGAAGTCGAAGCCGACCCCGAGGATGGCATAGACAATGCCATAGATCGCAAGCGCCACGACGAAAGCCCGCGCAACAGCGCCCAGATCAGGAACGGCGACAGGCCCCGGCTTGCGGATCGCCACGATCCGTTCGATCGCACTACCCGCAGAAAGAAATGCATGCGCCTTGTAAAGTGAATGGGCCACGATATGCAGCAGTGCCAGCGGGAACAGGGCCAGACCGCATTGCAGGATCATGAAGCCCATCTGCGCAATCGTCGACCACGCCAGGGATGCCTTTACCGTTGGCTGCGTCAGCATGACGAGCCCGCCGAACAGCGCGGTGAAACCACCGATCATCACCAAGGCGGCAAGGGTCAGAGGTGACAACAGCATCACGTCGGCAAAGCGGATCAGGGCGAACCCCCCTGCGTTGACGACACCGGCGTGCAGAAGGGCCGAAACCGGTGTCGGCGCTTCCATCACCTCGGTCAGCCAGCCGTGGGTGGGGAATTGCGCGGACTTCAGGATCGCCGCGAGCGCGATCAGGGCCGCCGCGCCCTGGGCCATCGTTCCACCCGTTCCGGCAGAGGCCTGCGCGAGGATTCCGGAAATCTGGGTTGTCTCGTAGGCAAACGCCAACAACACCGCAGCGAGCAGAAGCGCGACATCCCCGACCCGCGCCATGACGTATTTCTTGCGGGCCGCCCGCTGGGCCGCCATCCGCTCGGGATAGAATACCAGAAGCTTGTGCAAGAAAACGCTTGTCCCGATCCAAGCGGCAACGAACTGGGCCACGTTCCCCGATTGCACAAGCAGCATCACGGCCGCCAGCGTCACCAGCAGCCAGAAGGTAAATCCCGCATGATCAGCCTCACCGTCGAGATAGGTCCGCGCATAACGCACAACGACCCAGCCGATGAATGACACCAGCATCAGCATCACCACGCTGACAATGTCCAGCCTTGCCGACACGCCAATACCGAAGAGCCCGATCAGATAGCTGTCACCGCTGCCGTTCGCCGCCAGAAGGATGCCGGACAAGACAGCAACGGCAATAGCCACCAGGGATGCAGCTTCGGCCAACCGTGCCGCTTGTCGCACGTCTATGCCAGCCATCATGCGCGGGGCGAAGGCGGCCGCCAGCAAGGCGAGGGGGGCAAGAAGGGGAAGGAAATTCATGAACACTGTCAGTCTCCTGCGTGATGGGTTGCGGGATCAGATAGTACAGGGCAAACGGTAGATAAAATTCATTGTTTATTACATAACGTTCTAATAAATAGAACATTATGCCAGAGATGAATTACAATCACCTGCGTTACTTCTGGGCCGTCGCACATGACGGCAACCTCACCCGGACAGCCCAGCGTATGAACCTGTCACAATCGGCGCTGTCAGTTCAGATCAAGAAGCTCGAGGACAGGCTGGGCCACGCGCTGTTCGAGCGTCGCGGACGCCAGCTTGTCCTGACCGAGGCAGGGCGGATCACGCTTGACTACGCCGACACGATTTTCGAGGCGGGCAAGGACCTGCTGGGCACACTGAGACAGCAGGGACGGGTCCGTCAGGTGCTGCGGGTCGGGGCACTGGCCACGCTGTCCCGCAACTTTCAGCTGGAATTCCTGCGGCCCCTTCTGGGGAATACCGAAATCGAACTGGTGCTGCGGTCGGGTGCTTTGCCCGAATTGTTGCAAGGTCTCGAAACCCTCAGTCTCGATGTCGTGCTGACGAATGTGGTCCCGTCGCATGATGCGCTTTCGACCTTCACCGCCCAGGCGATTTCGGACCAGCCGGTCAGCCTGATCGGACTGCCCGACCTCTTGCCGGAAAAGTCATCGCTCGTCGGACTGCTGACCGGGATACCCTTCATCGTCCCGACCGAAGACAGCCCCATCCGCATCGGCTTTGACCGGCTGTGCAGCCGCCACGACATCATTCCGACACTGGCCGCAGAAATCGACGACATCGCGATGATGCGGCTCCTGGCACGTGAGGGGATAGGGCTGGCGGTACTTCCGCCGATCGCGGTCAGGGACGAACTGCAAAGCGGCATGCTGGTCGAAGCGCAACACGATACGGGACTGCGCGAAAGCTTTCATGCCGTGACCATCGCGCGCAAGTTCCCGAACCCGCTTCTGGAACCGCTTCTGGCCCATCACGTCTAGTCGGGCTTCGGCAGGTGGGCGGCGATCTCTCTGATCTGTGTCCCCAATGCTTCAAACTGGCTGGCCAAAGGGTTTGTCTTGCGCCAGATCAGCCCGACGGTACGCTCTGGTTCGGGGGGCGCGAACCGACCCACCACAACGGGGGCGGCACGCGTTTCGACTGCCACGGCCATTTCGGGGATGAGCGTCACTCCTATCCCGGCGCCCACCATCTGCACCAAGGTCGCAAGCGAGCTGCCATCCAGTCCATCAGCGCGTGCCGATCGCTGGACACTGCAGAAATCCAAGGCCTGATCCCGAAAGCAATGGCCCTGTTCAAGCATCAGCAACCGCATGTCGCGCAGATCTTCGCGGCTCGGCACGGGCCGGCCGGCGTCCACGCGCGGGCGCACCAGCATGAGACTTTCTGAAAAGAGCGCCATTTCGGTCAAGGCGGGTTCATCTATCGGAAGAGCCACGATGGCGGTGTCGATGCGGCCCTCGACGAGTTCTGCAATCAGTCGCTCGGTCATGGTTTCACGCACTTCCAGATCCTGTGTCGAATCATTCTTGCGCAGGGCCCCGATCAGCGCCGGCAGAAGATAGGGGGCGATGGTCGGAATGACGCCCAACCGCAAACGGCCCATTCCTCCGCCCTGCGCCGCGCGCGCCATCTCGCCCAGTTCATCGACATCGCGCAGAACGCCTTGCACCCGCTGCAGCCATGTCTCGCCGAAAGCGGTCAGCCGCACCGAACGGGCGCTTCGCTCGAAGAGTGGCAGACCCAGCGATCGCTCAAGCTCTTTGATCTGCACGGAAAGCGCCGGCTGCGAGATCGCGCAGGCATCGGCGGCACGGCCGAAATGGCCATAACGGCTGAGTGCCTCGAAATAGCGCAATTGTTTGAGCGTCAGACCGTTCATAACTTCAAGTTATGAGGACTATCAAAAAATGCAACTTAAACCAATTGATATGCTATGTTAGAATTATTCCAGACTAGCAGATGATGCCATTCTGCGAAGAACGAGACACTGCAACCAACATCGGAGAGAGAGATGGACGGATCTGACGCCGGAAAATGCCCTGTGATACACGGGGTCGCGCTGCAAGGCACCAACATGGTGCGCGGCAACAAGGACTGGTGGCCCAACCAGTTGAACCTGAGAATCCTGCACCAGCACAGCCCGGCATCAGACCCGATGGGGCCGGATTTCAACTATGCCGAGGAATTCAAGAAGCTTGACCTGCAGGCCCTGAAAAAGGATCTGCACGCATTGATGACGGACAGCCAGGATTGGTGGCCCGCCGACTATGGACATTATGGCGGTCTTTTCATCCGCCTCGCCTGGCATGCTGCCGGGACCTACCGGACGGCTGATGGCCGTGGTGGTGCAGGTGGCGGTCAACAACGTTTCGCACCCCTCAACAGCTGGCCCGATAACGGCAACCTCGACAAGGCACGTCGCCTCCTGTGGCCGATCAAGCAGAAGTACGGCAACAAGATTTCCTGGGCCGACCTTTATGTTCTTTGCGGTAACGTCGCAATGGAATCGATGGGCCTCAAGATGTTCGGCTTCGCCGGCGGTCGCGCCGACACCTGGGAGCCCGAGGAAGACGTCTACTGGGGGCGCGAGGACGAGTGGTTGGCCACATCCGACCACGAGCAGGCCCGCTATTCCGGCGACCGCGAGTTGGAAGATCCGCTTGCCGCCGTGCAGATGGGCCTGATCTACGTCAACCCCGAAGGTCCAGACGGCAATCCCGATCCGCTCGCGTCTGCCCACGATATTCGTGAGACCTTCGCGCGCATGGCGATGAATGACGAAGAGACCGTCGCCCTGACCGCAGGCGGACACACCTTCGGCAAAACGCACGGCGCTGGCCCGGTGGATCAGGTCGGACCCGAGCCCGAGGGCGCTCCGATCGAGAACATGGGCTTCGGCTGGCTTTCGGAGTGGAAGTCGGGCAAAGGCCGTGACGCGATCACATCGGGCCTCGAAGGTGCGTGGACCCCGAACCCGACGCAGTGGGACATGGGCTATTTCGACATGCTCTTCAAATATGACTGGGAACTGACCAAGAGCCCGGCAGGCGCGCACCAGTGGAAACCCAAGGGCCTCGCCGAAGAGGACATGGCCCCCGATCCCGAGGACCCTTCCAAGAAGGTGCCGATCATGATGTCCACCGCGGACATGGCCATGAAGATGGATCCGGCCTATGAAAAGATCTCGCGCAGGTTCCATGAAAACCCCGCAGAGTTCGCCGATGCCTATGCCCGCGCCTGGTTCAAGCTGACCCACCGCGACATGGGACCCAAGGCGCTCTATCTCGGGAACGAGGTGCCTGATGAGGACCTGATCTGGCAGGATCCCATTCCGGCGGTCGATCACGAATTGATCGATCCTGCTGACATCACGGATCTGAAGGCGAAGATCCTCGGCTCCGGTCTGGCTTTGTCCGAGCTCGTCTCGGTCGCATGGGCCTCTGCGTCGACCTTCCGCGGGTCCGACAAGCGCGGCGGCGCCAACGGTGCGCGCATCCGCCTGGCCCCGCAAAAGGACTGGCCCGTCAACGAGCCCGAGAAGCTAGCCAAGGTGTTGTCGACGCTGGAAGGTATCCAGGCCGACTTCAACAGCGCACAGTCGGGCGACAAGAAAGTGTCGCTTGCCGACCTGATCGTCCTCGGCGGTGCCGCGGCTGTCGAACAGGCGATCAAGAACGCAGGCCTCGAGATGGACGTGCCCTTCACGCCCGGCCGCATGGACGCCAGCGAAGAGCAGACCGACGCCGAGAGCTTTGAACCGCTCGAACCCCAGGCCGACGGTTTCCGTAACTTCATGAAAGGTGAATACTCGATCGCGGCCGAGAAAATGCTGGTCGATCGTGCCCAGTTGCTGACACTGTCAGCGCCCGAGATGACGGTGCTGGTTGGTGGCCTGCGCGCGCTTGGCGCGAACACGGGCGGCAGCAAGAACGGTGTCTTCGGTGACAAGGCGGATGCGCTGACCAACGATTTCTTCACCGGTATCGTGGACATGGGCGTCGAGTGGAAGCCAACGGAAGATGGCAACCTTTTCGAGGCACGCGACCGCGCCAACGGCGAAGTGCGCTGGACCGGTACCCGTGTCGATCTGGCTTTCGGTTCGAACTCGCAACTGCGGGCGCTGTCCGAAGTCTACGCGCAGGACGATGCGAAGGAAAAGTTCACCCGTGACTTCATCGCGGCCTGGACCAAGGTGATGGAACTCGACCGGTTCGACCTGCGCTGAATCCGGCGAACTCAAATTTCAAAAAGCACCCCCCGAATTCTCGGGGGGTGTTTTTCATTCGGCAGGCACAAGACCCGGCACGGTTTGAAAGCGCTTGGCGCGCCTCTCGCTCAGCATCAGCATGGCAGGTGTTACCAGCAAGGTCAGCAGGGTCGCGAAGATCAGACCTCCGGCGATCGCACTCGACAGTTCCGTCCACCACTGGGTGGAAGGTGCACCATAGACGATCGACCGCTCGAAGAAATTGATGTTCAGTCCGATCACCATGGGCATCAGGCCCAATGCGGTTGTGACCGATGTCAGTACGACTGGCCGGAAACGCAGGGCACCGGTGCGCAAGGCGGCCTCGACCGACGAGACGCCCTTGGCCTTGAATTCGTTGAAGGTGTCGATCAGGATGATGTTGTTATTCACCACGATCCCTGCAAGGGCGATCACCCCGATCCCGCCCATGACGACACCGAACGGACGTCCGGTGACCATCAGACCCAGCAAGACGCCCGCGATCGAAAAGATGATGGCCGACATCACGATGCCTGCCTGCCAGAAGCTGTTGAACTGCGTCAGCAGGATCAGGAACATCAGCCCGATGGCCGAGATGAATGCCCCAACGAGAAAGATCATCGCGTCCGCCTGATCCTCGGCCTCGCCGCCAAAGGCGACTTCGATGGATGACGGCAGATCGAGATCATCTATCGCTTGCTGCAAGGCGATGGTCTGGTCGTTGGCAAGCACATCCGGTGCCACGTCGGCGGAAATCGTGACCGCACGTTGTTGGTCGATGCGGGTGATCACGCCACTCCTTGGCGCGGGATTGAAGGATACGAAGTTCGAGATCGGCACAAGGCCCGCGTTCGTGGGAACGCGCAGGCTTTCCAACTCGGCCAGTGTCCGGTCACCTGCCGGGAAGCGCACGACGATGTCCACCTCTCCATCGCTATCATCCGGGCGGTAGTCGGCAACGGTTATTCCACGCGTCAGCAGTTGTACCGCCTGTCCCAGAAGCGCGACATTGGCGCCGCTGCGGGCCGCTTCGGACCGGTCCACGCTGATCTGCCATTCGACACCCGGATTGGGCCGTGAGTCCACGATGTCGATGAAACCACCGATGCGTTCCATTTCGTCGAGGATGGCCTGCACGGCCACTTCCTGATCTGCGGGATCGTTGCCGAGTATCTCGAGATTGATCGGCTTGCCGCCACCGGGTCCGGCTTGCGAGGTCTGCACCTGCACATCGATGCCGGGGATGAGGGCCATGTCGGCGCGGATATCTTCGGCGATCTCCACGACGGGTCGGCGGGTATCCCACTCGGTCAGTTCCAGTTGCAGCGTCCCGATCACGTCGCCGCTTTCGCTGGACGAGCCGGTCCGTGCATAGATGCTGGCGATCTCGGAATAATCGGCCAGTCGGTCCTCGACCTGCCTGACAAGCGCATCCTGTTCGTAGACAGAGAAGTTGTCTTTGACGCGCACTTCGACCTGGGCATAGTCGGGCTCGACTTCGGGAAAGAAACTCAGGCCGTTGCCGTGGCTGCCGTAGGCCACGAAGGATCCCACCAGGGCGAGGACCGCAAGCCCCATCGTCGTCCATGGCCGCAGGATCGACCATTCCAGGACGCGAATATAGCCGCCCATAAAGCCGGTCATACTGCGCGGATCACCTTTTTCCGCTGCATAAAGCTGGGCCTGTGCCCTGGCCGATTGCGGCTGGCGCTTGCCGATCAGCCCTCCGGTCACCGGAATGAAGACCAACGCCATGAAAAGCGACGCGGCCAGCGTGAAGATCACGGTGATGGGCAGGAACTTCATGAATTCGCCCACGACGCCCGACCAGAACAACAGCGGGAAGAACACGCACAGCGTCGTCGCGGTCGAGGCGATGATCGGCCATGCCATGCGCTTGGCGGCGTCGGCATAGGCCTCTTTCGGGGTCTTGCCCTCGTGCAGGTAGCGATCGGCGAGTTCGACAGTCACGATCGCGCCGTCAACCAGCATGCCCACCACAAGGATAAGCGAGAACAGGACAACGATGTTCATCGTGTAGCCGAGAAAGTAGAGCATCGCGACACCCGTCAGGAAAGCACCGGGAATCGCCAGCCCAACCAGCAGGGATGACCGAAGGCCAAGTGCGTAGACCACGACGATCATCACGAGGATGATCGCGGCGATCACATTGGCCTCGAGGTCGGACAGCATGGACTTCACCGTCTCGCTTTCGTCCAGCGTATAGCGGATCTGCACACTCTCGGGCCAATCCAGCTGGGCGCGTTCGATCACCGCGCGGACCTCGTCCACTGTTTCGATGATATTGGCACCGACCCGCTTCTTGACCTCGAGCGCCAGGGCGGGTTGGCCATCAATGCGGGCAAAACCCGTCGGGTCCACAAAGGTGCGGCGGATCGTGGCCACATCGGCAAAGGTCACTACGGTCTGCCCACGCACAAGGATGGGCAGCTCCATCACGTCTTCGAGATTCTCGATCAGACCAGGCACCTTCAGGACCACGCGCCCGGCTTCGCTTTCTATGGCGCCGGCAGCGATCAGCTGGTTATTGGCGGTAATCGAATTGATCAGTTCGTCGAAGGTGATGTTGTATGTCTCGAAGACGGTCGGATCGATCAGTACTTCCAGCAGTTCGGTGCGCTTGCCGCCCACATCGACTTCGAGCACACCGCTGAGTGATTCAATCTCGTCTTGCAGGTCTTCGGCCAGCGCATTCAGGGTCCGTTCGGGCACGGGTCCGGACAGAACGGCCGTCAGGATCGGAAAGAGCGCGGTGTTGATTTCGGTGACGACGACAGTGGCATCCGAAGGCAATTCGCCCTCGACCCGATCGGCCGCCTCGCGCACGTCATCCAGCGCGATATCGGCATCGAACCCCGGCTCGAATTCCAGTTGTACGCTTGCACGGCCTTCACTCGCGGTCGTCTTCATCTCGCGCAGTCCGGTGAGCGAGGCGAACTCGGCTTCCATCGGTCTGCCGAGCACGTCTTCGCCGTCCTGAGGCGAAATGCCATCGACCGAGGCCGAAACATAAGCCACGGGGATCGGGATCTCGGGGTTGCTCTCTTTCGGGATGGCGATGTAGGCGAATGACCCCACGGCGAGCAGGAACACAAAGAGCAGCAGGGCAACCTTGCTGCGACTGAATGCGGCGTCGATCAGTGTTCTCATTGGTCAAGTTCCGCTTGCAACGCGGCCCCTTCCACCTGTGGCGCGACCAGATCACCCGCCTGCACGAAGCCTTGTCCGACAGTGATGATATCGGCCGTCTCGGGCAAGCCAGTGACCCAGATACCATCCGTTTGCGCGCGCACGATTGTCACCAGCGAAAACGCGACGCGGTTCTCGTCATCGACTGTCTTGATGCCCAACTCGCCCGAGGTGCCAAGCGACAGGATAGCCGGCGAAATGAAATGCCCGCGGGCTGTCCCCGTCGGCAGGACGACACGCGCACTCAGGCCCGCGGGCATCTCGCTCTGGGGATTTTCGACCGTCACCTCGACGCGAAACGTGCGGGTCTGCTGATCGGCATTGCCGCCGATAAAACTGACCGTTCCCAGCCGCTCTTGCCCGGTGATGAATTGCACCTGCGCAGGCTGGCCCGTTTCGATCCGCGATAGTGCCTGTTGCGGGACTTGCACCACCACCGTCAGCGGATCATTGTCGAGCACTTCGGCAACGGGGTCGCCGATATCGACGAATTCGCCTTCATCCAATGTCAGATCATTGAGGCGTCCGGCAAACGGCGCCCTGATGACGGTGTTGTTCAGTTGCTCGCGGGCAGCCGTCAGGGCGGCTTGCGCACTGGCGCGGTTCGCGCGCGCCATGGTGACACGGTCCTCGGTGGCGATACCGCGTTCCTGCAATTCCAAGGCGTTGTCGAAGTCGCGGATCGCCTGTTCAAGCTGAGTTTCCGCCTGTTCTACCTGCGCCTCGACGGTTTGCGCATCCAGACGCCCCAATTCCTGTCCGGCCTGTACCAAATCGCCCCGTTCGGCGCCGACCGAGATGACCTGGCCGGTCGCTTCCGCCTGTACCAGGCTGACGCGATCCGGTTCTGACTGACCCTCGGCCGAAAGAACAAGTTCGACGTCCTGCGCGACAGACGGGAGTACGGCAACGCTGATCGCCTGCTCTTGCGGCGTGTCAGCGGTTGCGGACGCTTCTTCCACTTCCGCCTGCGTGAGATACCCGCTGCCCATCCAGCCCACCAGCAACAGCATCAGAAGCAGCGCGATCCACTTGGACCGTCCCGCTCCTTTTTCGCTCTCGAATGTCAGTTTGCCTGTCAGATCAGGCGCAGTATCACCTGCCATGAGATTGATCCTTGGAATACCGGTAAGGCAGCGTGCCGCCGCCCGTTAGCGGGTAACTATGCCTCTCAAACCGTGTTTACCAGCCACCTGCATCCGTTTTTACCCCTGTGTGAACCCAATTGCACCAGATAAGCTGCGCTCTCCCATGCGCTTCCGACCATGATCCGCCCGCCTGACATCGCCGGACCGTCCTAACTTGCCGTAGCATGAAACGCCTG
>JGI12210J13797_11168623_pt1 | contig 13080 bp, 7 predicted proteins | sample ElkSlonscriptome_3_FD_13797 | JGI IMG/M metagenome (IMG submission 13797)
CGTATTCAAGATGTCGACGGAATTGACGATTTTCGCAGTATGTACGAGGTTGTTTCGCGGCGCTTCCGACGGTTGTCGGATGAGGGCGATTCGTTTCCTGATATCCTGTTGATTGATGGTGGAAAGGGCCAATTGAATGCGGCAATGGCAGCGTTTCGGGACCAAGAAATTACGCCGCCTACCGTCATTTCGCTGGCCAAACGCGATGAAGAAATCTTCCGGCCCGGTGAGTCGGAGCCGATTCGGCTTAGCAAAACGGCCTATGCCCTTCGCTTGTTGCAATATGTCCGCGATGAGTCGCATCGTTTTGCTCAGCATTACCACCATATCCTGCGGTCCAAGTCGACGTTTGATCGGTAACAAGAGGAGACTCGGCAAGGAAAAAATCGCGGCCCGCTGGGCACGCGGTTTAACAGCTTCCTACGATTTGACTATAATACAATTGTCCGCTTACCCACTTACTTTCCCTGCCATTTGGAGGCACTTTATTTCATCGTGCGAGAACAACACCAACTTCGAGATGATTCGCCGGAGCGAAGCATCTTGGCTCGACTGATTTTGCCCGACCATACGGTCGAGGCGGACCCACTCGAGGAACTGCATGGATTGGCAATCACTGCCGGGACCGAAGTGGTCGATGAATTGATTCAAAGACGCTCTCACCCCGAATCCTCTACCTTTTTCGGCAAAGGAAAAGTCGAAGAGCTGCGTTTGATGGTCGAGCGGCACGATGCGGATATGGTGATTTTTGACAATGTCTTATCACCGGCCCAGATTCGCAACCTCGAACGGGCCACCAAAGCGAAGGTGCTTGATCGCACCGAAGTGATTTTGGATATCTTTGCTGCCGGTGCGAGGACTTATGAATCGCGTTTGGCGATTGAGCTTGCACAGCTTGAGTATTCAATGCCTCGACTAAAACGAATGTGGACTCACTTGTCGCGTCAAGCGATGGGTGTTGGAATGCGTGGTCCGGGTGAAAAGCAATTGGAAGTGGACCGCCGACTGGCTCAAAAACGCATCTTCGATTTAAAACAGGAGCTCGGCAAAATCGAACGGCGACGCGAACAACAAGTCGCGGCACGAAAAGAAGCCCCGACGGTGTCTTTGGTCGGCTATACCAACGCCGGAAAAAGTACGCTGATGAACGCGTTAACCGAAGCGAACGTGTTTGCAAAAGACAAATTGTTTGCCACGCTTGATACGCGAACACGGCGCTGGCAATTGCCTGGATGGGGCGTGGTGCTGCTGAGCGATACGGTCGGATTCATTCGTGATTTGCCTCACTCGTTGGTCGCCAGTTTCAAATCGACGCTCGAAGAAACTCGCCAAGCGGATCTGCTAATGCACGTAGCCGATGCCAGTAGTCCGGTGGTGTTCGACCAAATTACTGCGGTCTATAACGTTTTGAAAGAGCTAGGGATCGAAGAGAAGAACACCCTGTTGGTGCTCAACAAAATCGATGCGATTCAAAGTGCCGCCGTGCTCGGTCGTGTGCTCGACCGCTACCCGAACGCGATCCCGGTAAGTGCGAAAAGCAAAAAGGGATTGGTTCAATTACAAGAGGCTGTCGGCGAAGCACTAGGTCGAGAATTCTACGATATCGAAGTCGACGTTCGTCCTGGCGATGGCAAGTTGTTGTCTTATCTCGAAGCGAAAGGTGAAGTTTTGTCTCGCGAGTACGGCGATGAAACGACAACGCTCCATCTGCGGATGCCCGCTGGTGCGATGGGGCCGGTTCATCGCGACGCCGTTGAGATTCGCCCGCTGCCAGGGTCCTATCATGCTCTCACACAATCAGCCGATGATTTGGAATCGGATTTGGACACCGAAAACGAGTTCGATCCAACCAGCGAAGTAGCCTAAAGCCATGCGTTGGAAAGCAAAGGATGCCGTTGCGATCGTTACCGGTGCAAGCAGTGGTATCGGACGATGCTTGTGCCAGCGACTGCTCGATCGAGGCTGTCACGTCGTCGGCGTGGCACGTCGCGAAGATCGATTGCTTAAGATCGAAGAGCGACATCGAAACACGGACAACCCGAAGAACGCTTCGCGGTTCGTCCCCGTCATCGGTGATATCACCGACGCGGCCATTCGCGAGAAAATCGTATTGGCGGCCAGCGACATTGCCGAGGGAAGAATCGATCTGCTTGTCAACAACGCTGGCATCGGAGCGATTGGGCCATTCGCCGATGCGTCTCCCGATCGGCTCCGCCGTGTGATGGAAGTCAACTTCTTTGCACCGGCAGAACTGATTCGCATCACATTGCCGATGTTGCGAAAAGGAAACGCTTCGGTGATCTGCAACATAAGCAGCGTGCTCGGTCATTGCGCCGTGCCCGACAAGAGTGAGTATTGTGCAAGCAAGTTTGCCATGCACGGACTCAGTGATTCGTTGCGAGCTGAATTGGCGGGCGATGGTATTCAGGTCACCTTGGTCAGTCCCAGTACGACCGAGAGCGAGTTTTTTAATTCATTGATTGAGACCAAAGAGGGCCAGACATCCAAGAGCATAGGAAGTTGGACACCCGACCGTGTGGCAAGAGTAACCTTGTCTGCCATCGAACACCGCCGCAGTGAAGTCATCTGCAGTCTCGGTGGCAAAGCACTCGTTTACGCCGACCGACTATCCCCCCCGATCATGAACCGCATTTTGTCGAAGTAAGTGTAGGCTGATCGATCGCATCGTCGCGGACTACGGCGCCCAGAAAACGGAACTGACCACGGGTAAATGATCCGAATATCCGGCCTCGTGAAACGAATTGCCTGAGAAAGAGCGACTCGGCCTGGGGATGGCGTCACCACGCGGATCGTACAACTGGTTGGGTGTTAAAACGACAGGCCGGGTCGACCCCAAGACCCATGAGACCCCGTTGGGAATGAGCATTCCGGGCGAAACGAAAATTTGGTCTAGCGTTTCCCATTGGTTCTTGTAAACGTAGGTTCCGGCTGGCTCGACCGATTCCAAGGCAAACATCGTATTAAAGAGGGTTCCGTCGCGGATCTCGCGGAGATCTGTGGTCGCTTCCAAAGCAACGCGTATCGATTCATCGTCAGGATGATCGTTGAAATCACCCATCGCGATAACGTCAGCCAAAGCATCGACTTGCAACAATTCGTCAATACGTTTTCGCAGCGTTGTACCGGCGGCTATTCGGAACGAAGCATCGTGACTACGGGCGGGCCAATGGTTGACAAAAACAGTCAAGTCTTGTCCATTCCGTGTGAATGTTGCTTCGACAATGTCTCGTGTCGTTCCTGCGTCAACAAAATGAAACCTTGCATCTTTCAAGTCGAGAACGTCCGCATCAAACAGGATTGCACAATCAATGCCGCGACCGCTCGGTGAGTCCTGATGCACAATTTGGTAGTTTCGACCCAGAGGTTCTAGAGTCTCTACGAGGCGCTGCAAAACGGTAGCGTTTTCGACTTCGGCAACACCTAGAATGTCGGGGCCTTGTTGGTCGTACATCCGAGAGATGATCGTACCGAGATTCTGCAATTTGGTTGCAAACCGCTGCTCGGTCCATTTCTTTGGTCCAGTCGGCGTGAATTCTTCATCGCCTTCGACGTTTGGGTCGTCCTCGGTATCAAACAAGTTTTCAACATTCCAAAACGTAATTCCAAGTTTTGGTTTCGCATGCTTGAGTTGCTGTAGGTCGTCTAGTCCGCGGTTGAGAGGTTTCGTCCATTCTCCGTAGGCGGGATTTGGCAATATGATCCAGTTCCTACCCCAATTGGATCGGGCTTGGTCGACGACGAGTTTTCGATGTTCGATTGCCGCCGTTCGCTCCGCTATCGTTGAATCGTCACTCGGAAGCGGTGTTATAAACGACTCATCAAAATCTCTGAGGTTATCACCAATGCTTAATAGCACCTCATATCCGTCTTCAGCGATTTCCCCTCGCCGTTTTGTCTTGTCGCTGGTCGTCGTGCTCAGTTTTAACTCTCGTTCGTTGCGAATGGGGATCCCCAGCCGATCAAGGGTTTGCCTCGTCTGGTCGCGATAACGCTCATTGCGATTACTAATAAAGAACACCGTCACGCCGAGGGACCGTGTTGCAAGAATGAATTCCTTTGCGGCTGGAATCAGTTCGACTTCGTTGCCCCCTTGTTGTTCCCATTGATCGAACAGTCTTTGGTCATACGCAAGTCCCGTTTGAAATAGTCGCGTCTGCAGTCCTGAGTTATCGATGACGGTCTCATCCAAATCCATCATCACCGCAAGTTTGTCAGTTTGGGTGTTTTTCGACTTGAGTTGTTGATGCAAACGTTGATAGGCGAATTGGTACGCCTGGATACAAGCGGCACGATACTCGGCCGAGGTTTGCATATAAAGATTGGCATTCAAACCCCGCTGGGCCTGGTCTTCCGATTCGTACCCCGGCGATCGATCGGCACTCGTTACCGATTGCGAGTTGCAGGGAGTGACCAGACCCAGACCGACAATTGTCAAAACGACAAACGCAACGCGATTGCCAGTCCGAGTAAGAAGAAGTCGAAGAGGACAGCTAGGTTTCATAACCTTATACCTGACAGTAGTTTACACAGTAGAGTATCAAAAGTCGCCGCTTAGGTTCTTTAAACCGCCTATCTCGTTTCTACTTCAAAAGCCCATTCGATCGAAGGCACGCTCTGCGAAGCAGCAACGTCCCCTTGGGGCAACAAAGTCAATGGGAGAAGAAAGAACCAGATGTTTATTTTACATCCAAATCGATCTCTTGCTCGCCCTCTTGAACCTCGAAAGAAAGGGGCGACGCAGACGGATCGATGTAGAGAGCTGGAATTCGTGAAGCAGGCGGTCGGCCGGGGCCACGATAATTCTCCGAAATAAAATCTTCCAAGGTAACAAGGTGCCATCCAACCACGGCACCTTCCTTGATTCCCTCGCCGGTATAGCTGAGACGGTAGCGGCCCTGCTCATCGGTGACAGCTCTGGACATTTTGCCATCGGTCCCTTTGAGTGGATTGGGCATGAAAGAAACCATTACCCCGTCGAGTGGTTTTCCGTCTTTGGAAACCACACCGGTGACAATTCCTATTTTGACGGATTCGCCACAGCCAACCACGGCGACGGACAACATGGTAGCGATGAGAATTCGGGAGATCAGGCTAGGAGGCTTCATAAACATTACAATCAGTCTTCGTATTGAATAACTTCTTTGCCCTGGCGCGTGCTAAGTGCTCGATACAGCACCATGTTGATACTGTCGGAAAGAAAGCGAACGCTGCCGTCGGAAAAAGTAAAGTTGGCACCGCCGGTGTGACCACTTCCAAACGACGACATCCGCAGATTGACCGATACAAAGTTCTTCCCATCGCTTTCGGTCGTTTTGTAGTTCATCGGCACTCGAGTGCTGCCGAACATGTGCGTGGTTCCGTTCCCACCGCCCGTCCATCCCCAAGCAGACCATTTGTGAATGGGGTACCGACTAAAGTCTCCGGTCAAGTCGTAGAGCATATTATCGAAGACCGGGTCGTAATGAAACCGCTCACCAAACATCAACGTTTGGCTCGTGCCATCCATGATGGATGAAAATTTCGCTGGCACTTCATCGTCGCGAAGGAAACGCTGAAAGGCCTCGGGCTGTGAGTCTTCGCCAGTCATGTAGAATACGCCATCGCTTTTCATATCTTCGTCACGGAAGTAGGTTGACCGTGTTCCACCGCTCGCCAGATAACTGGTTTGGCCAAAGTAGCCGGTCGAGTAACCTTTGTCGTTGTAGTCGAGCAAAACAGGCTTGCCGTTCTCAGTGATATCTGATGGACAAAGGTAAGTGCTCACCATTTGTGCGGAGGGTGCATCGGCAGACTGGTTGAAGATATTTGCCGGGTCGCGTGTGTTCTTGATTGCTGCTTGATAGGTTTCGGACCAATCCCATCTTTCATGAATGTTTTGTTGTTCCAAGAAAGGCAACAGATAGACAAACACTCCATTGCCGTACCAATTGATCGGCGAGCCGTTGGAGGTGTTTTTATGGACAAACGTAGTCAAGCCAGGCGGAAGATGCTTGTAGGTACTTTCGAAGTTATGGGCTGCCAATCCAAGTTGCTTCATATTGTTTTGGCATTGCATACGGCGGGCCGCTTCACGAGCAGCTTGAACCGCTGGAAGTAGTAGGCCTACGAGCACACCAATGATTGCGATCACGACCAACAATTCAACTAATGTGAATGCTTGACGTTTCATAATTCTGTTCCTTTGTTAAAAGGAGCGAGCGAAGGGAGAGAGTTTTGTTCGTTTGGCCATTTCCATCAGGCCTACTGAATTTATAAAGCGAATCGCGAACTCGACAAGCTGAAACAAAAGCAATTTATCGGAACTTCATTCACGCTTTGGAATCTTAACGCTGACCGACAACCAAGGGCGTCGATAGCCTCTTGGTTAACGAAAACTTCACAAAAGCCTTCGACTCTTCACAAACTAAGCAAGAATGGTTTTCCGTTTGCGACGCATCAAGGCAGCACAACCCGCTACACCGAGCAGAGCGAATGTGGAGGGCTCTGGTACGGCAGTTGTCGCTGCACCCGAAAATTCAAAGGGGACGCCACTGGGAAAGCCTGGACTTGCAAGCGTTGTCAGTCCAGCCAGAGCTGGATTCTCCAGCAAAACGTCTCCAGTGGTAAGCACATTCATCGGAATTGAGAAGAGGAGCGTCGATTCACCGGGGTTCAAAACGAGCGGTGAGCCGTTGTTGTCAACCGAAGTGATGGAAAAACCAAACCCTGCACCAATGAAATCACTACTTGCCGCCTTGTTCTCAAGAAAGGGGTTCGCGGTGTATTCGAATTGCAAGAAATCGGTAAAGTCGGTGTTTACAATCGGTGTTGCCCCGTTTGCATCCTGCAACGCCAGCGTAAATCCGGTAATGGTGATCGGAGCGACTTCGGTACTACTGATGGTAAAGTCGAAATCATAGACTCCAGGATCTGTGAACAACACATTTTTCGAGCCGCTGACAACAACAGCACCATGGCTCTCTTGAAAGCCCGACAACGGGCATGCAAGGGTGAGAAACGCGATAGCGATTTTCTTCAAAGACATACTTTTCCTTTAACTAAAAAAGAGTGGGTACAGGATCAAACAGTTGTGATTTGTTGGTTGCTTCATCTTCGGCGAGTGTAAGCTGAAGAAGCGCTTGGTCAATTTGTAAATGACTTGATTTCATCTGCTCTTCATCTCGCATTAACATGCTTTCCTTAACGGAACGAAGTGCTACCAGGTTGGATACGTTAGGGGCGACGGGCGCACCGAGTGGAAGGAGAGAACCGGTCAGCGAAGCGAGTCGAAATAGGTCGTCTGCGTTGACGGTGCCGTTACCATTCAGGTCCGCGATGGGGTTGAACGATCCGATTCCTTGCACTTGTCCCGTATTAGCTTTGAGACTCGAAAAATCGTTCGCATTGACCGACCCGGAATTGTCAACATCACCTGGAAGCACGCTAAAGCCTACTGAAAAGTCGTCGTTTCCTATTCCGTTGGAGTCTCCGTCCAAGTGATCTTCGAATTCGTTTTGAATGCTGGTACCTGACAAGGTCAGAATCAACCGATCGGCGGTCAGCGGCGTCGCGAGTACGATGCGAGCTTGTGCGATGAGAGGGGCGTAGGTGACGTTCTCTGGCGGAATCAGACCGGCGGACTCATAGTCACCAACCGGACCACCGATCGGGGCAATCGAGATAGGGACACCACCAAGACTGAAATCGAGATTGTCAAACGTGCCAATGTCTTGGCTGAAATCAATATAGATTGTGTCGATGTTGTCCCAAGGTAGAACCGATTGGTTCGCCAGAACCGAATGACCGACTCGTTCGTTTGGATCAACCGCTAGTAGAAAATCGAACAGCACTCCGTTTCCTTGATTCCACTGGGAACTTGCCAATCTTACGTCGGTGACACGAGGTGGAGGCGCAAAGGCTCTTGCCGGTGAGCCGAACAGAACATTGTTGTTCGAAACCGACAGATTTCCGTTGCTGGCGGTGGTGACGATCAATATCGGCGAAAGCGGATCGGTGCCGATCGTCAAAACGTCTCCCAGAGTGAAACTCGAATCGATCATCAAATCGATCGAGAACAAAATTTCTGATTGGCCAATGCTTAAGGAAAGTGGACTTGAGTCGATGTCAACCGAGGTGATCGAGAAACCGAGCGTACCGAAGTCGCTACTGGCCGCTTTGGTTTCCAACGCAACATTGGGTGTGAAGGAAATGCTTGAAACTGAACCCGCCGGAGGTGACGGGTCGACGATCGTGGAAACGCCCACGGCACGAGACGCGTTGACGGTGAACCCGGTGACGTCGATCGGGGCGGTGTCGGCCGTGATGGTGAATTCAAATTGGTAAACCCCCGGCCCGTTGTACTGCACCGTGCTGCCCGTCAGAGTGACGACGGGATCAAAATCGTTATCGCTAATATTGACAAGCAAATCGTCGACCAACAATTGATTGTAGGCCGAGTCGTTGCTGGTGGTCGTGATCGAGATCCGACCTTCATGCTCATCCTCTTTCACAGTGTCATCATTTGCCTGAACGATGATGTTGAGCGGGTTGAACGCGTTGCCTGGCAGCACGATCCGCGAGATAGCAATGCCTGGACCATTGCCGAGATCGATTTGATCATCGGGCGTCAATGTCACCAACACGTTGTCGGTTGGGATCGTTGTCAAGGCGATCGAAATGGAGTCCGTCGCTCCTGCTTCGGTAACAATCGTATTGCCGTCGGTTTCCGAGACCGTCAAGCCAGCCGCAACCGTATCGAATTCATAGTCGACGACAACCGGAATGTGGTCCGAAGCGTTTCGCAGTGCATCTAAAACACTTGCCGAGGCACCATTGCCGGTCAAGCCGCCATTGAGAGTGTGGGTGCCGTTATTACCAAATGCTCGATAGGTTCCAGGAATGTAGTCAAGGCCGCCCGAGACAAACAATTCGCCGCTGGCGAACTGTAAGTCAAAACGGTCATCCATGCCTCCCGATCCACTGCGAGGATCTTGAGTATGAAGACTCTTGAAGGCTTGATTATTCGTCCAATTTCCCGGTGCGTTGATGGGGTCGAAAACTTGGCCCGGTCCAGCGGAGGTGAGATTCGTATAGGCTCCTTCGAAACTGTCCTTCATATTGAAATCACCGACGATCAGCACGTTCTCGCCGTCGCCAAGTGCATCGGCATTCGCACGCAACTGGCTCGCTTCGAACGATCGCGTACTTTCATCGCTACCGCCTGAACCCGCTTTCAGGTGAGCGGAGTAAACGTAAAAGTCGGTGTCAGCAACAGTCGTCCCAATGGGCTGAAAATGTCCACGAAGCGGTGAACGTGTGAACGATCCAGAAACGTTCTGGGTACCAAGTAATTGCAATGTCGCGGTATTGAAAACAAACCCGTAGTTCAGCCCGGAATAGCTCGGTGAGAGGTAATAAGAGTAGTCATCACTGTAAAGCGAATCGAGAATTCCCTCGATCCGATTGATTGAATTGATATTGGTCTCCTGCAGAACCAACAAGTCGATTGCCTGAGCAATACCCGCCTTTGATTCGTTGCCAATCGCTTCAAAAATGGTCCGGAAATAGGCGTCATCGCTTGGGCTATCGGGTCCGTGGAGGACGTTGTACGTGGCGACCCGCATTGCCGCTAGTAAGCGACGGTGTTCGAGCGACTCGATGACGGGCAAGCGACGGAAAGGCTGACCGGACAATCGTCGGCTTCGACGGTTGGCGACTCGATTTGTAAAGAGAGACCGCTTGAAAATCGGAAACATAGATAGCTCTTATCTCACCAGACGACGTTTGCTGCGGAACGTTCCGCAGCAAACGTGCTGGTATTCTTTAGAAACCCAAAACCTGTCTAGACAAGCGACGCAAAGACCGAATCAACGCGGTCGGACCATGTTTCCAATCCATCGCCTTCGTCCTCGCCTTCTAAGCCGGTGATCGACTGCAATGCGAATGCTGGTGGAGCCGACGATTGGGGCGGCGCTACGGGCTGGTTTAGCGGCAAGAGGGTTCCGGTAAGCCCATTGACCGACGAAAGGTCACCCGCATTGACAGCGCCACTGCCGTCCAAATCAGCGAACGGACTGAATGGACCCAAGCCAGCCACCTGACCCGATCTTCCTCGAACAAAAGCGAAGTCACTGGCATTGACACCACCCACGTTATCCGAGTTGCCGGGCAAAACAGAGAACGGGATCACGCTATCGGTGCCGCCGTTGATGTCACCATCAAGCTTGTTCATCGCCGCATCTTCGATCGACGATGCGAACACGCTCAGCAATAACTTGTCGCTGACGAATGGAGTATTCAGAACGATCGTCGCTCGGAAGTTGGTTGCGTCATACGTCACGTTCTCAGACGGGATCACACCCGCCGCTTCGTAATCGCCAACCGGTCCGCCCAGTGGTGCGATGAAGGGAACGACGCCTCCGAGGCTAAAATCGTTCGAGTCAAAGGAACCGATATCCTCGCTGAACTCAATGTAGATCGTATCGATGTTTGTCCACGGAAGAACTGTCGTTGGATTGTTCACGATGGAGTATCCAAGCTCATCGCCTGGATCGACGGCTCCCAAAAAGTTGAACAACCCACCCATGCCTTGACTCCACGTCGAACCAGCGACCTTCACATCGGTAATCGTCGGTGGAGTCGTATCGATCGGGCCGGCATCGTTGGTGGCACCGGGGGTCGGTGCTTGAATGGCGAAGCCGCTCGCGATCAAACCGTTGGGGACGCGTGAAATCGACTCGGTATCGTCGAAGCCGTTGATGTCTTCGTTGTACTGAACCGTCTCACCAAGGGCTGCAAGCAACCCGGTGTCGTCGGCTTCACCACCTCCATAGACCAGAGCATCACGTAGGTTTGTCGTTGATGCCAACGTTGCCGTTTGAAAATTCGTGTCGACTTGGTCCGCATCGCCCGTGTACAAGCCAACCGCATCGGCACCATTTTGTAGACCATTGCTCGTGAATTCGACCAAATCGACGTTCGGCACCGAAGCACTTCCGATGACAAAGTATCCGTCGGCTGGAATGACTTGCCCGTCGAGATCGATCGCGTCGTAGGCTCCATCATTGCTGCCGTTAAACAGCACCAAGACCAATCCGTCGAGCGATGTACCGGCAGGTCCATACAATTCAATGAACTCAGCGACGTCGCTTCCTGGCGAATCGGCATCGACTTCGTTGATGACGATATCGCTCGTGGTTGCGTTGACGCCAGTTCCGCTGATCGCAAAGTCGTAAACGCTTTCGTCGGCATCGTCGCTGCTGATTTCAACGGTTGCATTTCGCATACCGGTTGCCGATGGATCAAAATCAACATCGAATGATACCGTCGATCCCGATGCGACAACGATCGGCAACGTAATCGATGTGGGGTCGATTACAAAGTCGCTCGCGGCCGCACCGGTGATATCGATCGACGAAATATTAAGGTCACCCGAACCATCGTTGCTAATAAAGTAACGTTGACTCGATCCGCCAACGGCGACATCGGAAGCCCCGAATAGAGTGTTGTCAGCGGCACTCGGAGTCGTATCGCCATCGACAATTTCCGTGAAGTTGCTTTCAACGGTGATCTCTGGCACGAGCGCCGTTGTCGCTGATCCGGTGATGGCAAAATTGTAGGGCGACTCGTCCGCATCGGAGTTGGCGATTTCGATTTCAGCAACCTTTGTCCCAGCCGTTGTGGGGTTGAAGGTCACATCGAAGCTGATCGAACCGGCTGGTGCGATCATGACGGGCAATCCAAGACTACCGGTGATTGCGAAGTCGGCTGCGTCGGCACCGATGATCGTAATGCCGCTAATGTCCAAAGCAGCCGTTCCTTCGTTCTCGATTGTGAAGGATGTCGTGATAGGCGAGCCGATCACGATCGCTCCGAAATCGGTCCCATCGGCTGCCGAAGGTGTCGTGTCGTCATCGTTAATGTCGAACGTTGCACCGGTGACATTGATTTCAGCAACTGCGGCTCCGTTGACTGCCCCCGGCGTCCCAAAATCGCCGCCTGTACCGATCGGGTTCGTCGATGCTTGCCAGTTTAGCCCATTATCGTTTGCAACTTCAGGATTCGCATTTGCCAGTACCGAAGGCACCAGTTCGAGCGAAGCACCGGCGGTATCGGGAAAATCCAAATCGGTGTATGCGACCGTGTCGATCATGTTGCTAGCCGCATCGGTCAGGATCACTTCATCATCGCCGTTGGCAAGGTTGAAGCTCGATCCGTCATACTCGTAGTCGACATTCACACCACCATTGGTCGCAAAGTCAGCATTTCGTCCCAGCACCAAATATCCACCGGCGGGAACGTTCAAGGGACCGCCGTTGGCAATAACAAACGAATCACTGCCTGCATCGGAGACGGTCCATCCGTTGATGTCGATTGGCGATGCGGTCGTATTGTAGATCTCAAAGTATTCACCGACTGAATCGCCAACGGCTGATGGATCCTTCATAATCTCGTTGATGATGATGTCCCCTGCACTGAAGCCGACCGAGACATCGTTATCAAAAATATTGATCGTCGCTGAAGCGGCAGCGATCGTTGCGGTTCCTGACGTCACGGAATCAAGCGTGATCGTCAGGTCTTCGGTCCCTTCAAAATCGCTATCATCGATGACAAACACGTCGATATCGACCGATGGCGTATTGGCAGGGATGGTCACGGTATTCGACAATGGGGTAAAGTCGCTTGTCGAGGCAGCAGTTCCGCTGACCGTATAGCTCACAACCGTGTCGGTTGTACTGATGTTCGAAAGAGCAACGGTGAATCGCCCATTGACTGGACCGGTTTCGTCACCATTAGCACCTGCTGCGATACTGACCGAGATCGCCCCAGCGACGAACGGGGGAACCAATCCAGGCGAGCCAACATCGGTAACGTCATACGTTGTTCCGGTTGGATTGGTCGGGACCGGGTCTTGAACAGGATCGGCTGCGGTATCGGACAAGGCCCAGTTGGTGCCATTATTGTTATCAGCCGACAGATCGGTCAAGAAAATACTGGGGCCGTTCGTATCGGTTGGCCAAGCACCGCCATTGTCGAAGTCGACAACGTCCATGACGGCGCCCGATGCATCGCGCAATTCCA
>JGI12210J13797_10761944_pt1 | contig 13078 bp, 6 predicted proteins | sample ElkSlonscriptome_3_FD_13797 | JGI IMG/M metagenome (IMG submission 13797)
GATAAAATTGGGCTTAATCTTGAATAAACGTAATAGCACTCTAGGATTTACCAGCAAACGAGCTAAAGAATGAGCGTTAAACCTATATACAGGGTGAAAATTTATATCAGCAAAAGTGGAATGTGTATTTGAGTAAAAACCTAGTATATTCACCGAAAATTTGCCAGTACGAACGAGCGACTGCGCCATTTTATGGTACATTCGCGTATCATCCACTGGCTTTAGCACTGATACAATTGCCCCAACTCTTTTTTTCACAATTTCTGCTCTTTAAACTGAAGCAAATCTGATTTATGGAACTTCAACAAATGATTGAAGCGGCCTGGGAAGACCGTTCGCTCTTACAAGATAAAGATGTAAAAATAGCGATAAAATCTACTATCGATGACCTAGATATGGGAAGTAAGCGGGTAGCTGAACCCCATAATGGAAAGTGGATCGTCTACGATTGGATCAAAAAAGCGGTTATTCTATATTTTCCCCTACAGAAAATGAAAACGTTGGAAGTGGGTCCTTTTGAGTTTCACGATAAGATGAAATTGAAAACTGGTTACGATAAACTTGGAGTTCGGGTTGTTCCACACGCTGTTGCTCGCTACGGGGCTCATTTAGCGAAAGGGGTGGTAATGATGCCTTCATACGTAAACATTGGGGCGTACGTAGATTCGGGTACAATGGTCGATACCTGGGCTACAGTTGGAAGCTGCGCTCAAATTGGTAAAGATGTTCATTTGAGTGGCGGAGTGGGGGTAGGTGGCGTTCTCGAGCCTGTACAGGCAGCTCCAGTAATTATTGAAGACCATGCTTTCATTGGTTCCCGCTGTATCGTGGTGGAGGGGGTACATATTGGTAAGGAAGCTGTGCTAGGTGCTAACGTTACGCTAACAGCTAGTTCAAAAATTATTGATGTTACTCAAGATTCTGCTGTCATTTACCAAGGAGAAGTTCCACCCCGTTCGGTTGTAATACCTGGTTCCTATACCAAAGAATTTCCCGCAGGAAATTATCAGGTACCTTGTGCGTTAATTATTGGGCAGCGCAAAGAAAGTACTGACCGAAAAACTTCTTTAAACCAAGCACTTCGCGATCACCAAGTGGCGGTTTAATTACAACTTGCTTCCCAATCTTCTTTTATTGAGTTAATAAACTTAGCAAACATTAAACATGAAATTGTTTCTTCATTACATTCTATTTATTTCTATTCTCACCGCTTGTGGCGATAATCAATCTCAAGAAGGAGATAAATTATTTAGTCAGGGTAAATACGAAGCAGCTATTCAGCAGTACAATGCGTACCTAGAGTATAATCCAGAAGATTTAACGTCGGTGTACAACCAAGGTAGGGCCTACGAAGAACTGGGGCAGATAGAAAAAGCACTGGAGAGTTACGAGCGAGCCATAGAAATTGATCCAAAGCATACTAATTCACTGATGAGTATCGGTAAATATCACTTTCGAAAGAAAAATTACGCTGATGCTTCCTTCTATTTTTCCAAAGCTTCTGAAATTATTCAGAGCAACCCTCAAGTGTTTTTTCTAAAAGGACGCGCTCATCACAAATTAGGTGAAACGCAGGAAGCAATGGAAGCCTACGATCAGGCAATCAGTAAAAATCGAGATTACGGCGAGGCATATTTATACCGCGGAGCTTTAAAAGTTTATCAAGGTAAAAAAAGTGCTGGGTGCGGAGATATACGAGCCGCCCTATCATTAAATGTACCTGAAGCTGAAGAAGCTCTCACGGAATACTGTAAGTAGTTGTTGATGAGACCGACAAGGGGGTGATAAGCCGGTCCGTGCGGGTAGTATCAGGTTGCCGTCCGGTCACTGCTCTGTTGATTAATAAGTTGCTTACCTACTGCAATCACTATCATCTGTTCAAAGTGCACATCCACATTCTAAAATAGCCGTCTGCGTTACTCTCATCAGACACGCAGGTATACTGATATCCATCTTGAGGGCTGAAAGGTGATTCCAATCAGTCCGGGAAATCATGTAAACTAACCGTAGAAATTGTTAGTTTTGTTCCAGCATGAAATACCTAATCATCGTATTTGCTACGTATTTGAATGGCCTAACCTTTATGCCCTGCCCGGAGGCAATAGTGACCTGTGCAGATGGTTGCCCTGAAGAGATTTATCTACAGGAAACTGCAGAAGATCAAAATAATGAATCCGAACAGGATTTTTGCTCCCCTTTCTGTTTTTGTCATTGTTGCCAGCTCTACAAATTAGTCGTAGAGGGTTCGCAAGATACGCTCACACTCACGTTTTCCATCCATGAAAACAGTGGCCATCATACCCTAAACTTCTTTTCTAAAGAGGTTTCCTCTATCTGGCACCCGCCTAAGGTTTAATCAGCTTCACAGGATAAATCCGTCCTTTCGGATGTTAAGCCCACTGTCATATCCATGACGGATGGATAGCTTTTTTTGTCGAAATTGACATAACATTATAACATGTTTGATAAAATTATTACGTTTTCTATTCAGAATAAGCTGATTATTGGTTTGTTTGTCTTGGCTCTGATCGCCTGGGGCATGTATTCCCTGTCAAAGATACCCCTGGATGCGGTACCGGATATCACTAATAACCAGGTACAGGTAGTCACCCAGGCGCCCGATTTGGCTACGCAGGAGGTAGAGCAGTTCATTACCTACCCTTTGGAAGTAGGTATGTCCTTTATCCCCAACGTGGAAGAGATACGCTCGATTTCCCGTTTCGGGCTGTCGGTAATTACCATCGTATTTGAGCCGAATGTAGACCCTTACCTTGCTCGTCAGCTGGTCAGTGAGCAGATCAAGGTAGCCGAAGAAAATATTCCAGAGAGCTTTGGCACACCCAACTTGGCTCCCATGGTCACCGGACTGAGTGAAATTTACCAGTACACCTTGGTGAAGGGAGCAGGCTATGATTCTTCGTACAGCATTATGGAGCTGCGCAGCATTCAGGACTGGATTGTGAAGCGGCAACTGGCTGGGGTGCCGGGCGTGGCTGAAGTGAGTAGTTTTGGCGGGTATTTGAAACAGTATGAAGTAGCCATCAATCCCGAAAAACTTCAGGCTTACGGTCTAAGCTTGGATAATGTCTACGCAGCCATAGAACGAAACAATCAGAATACCGGAGGATCGTATATTGAGCGTACCAATACGACTTATTTTATCCGGGGCGAGGGAATGGTAAGCTCATTGGATGAGATCCGAGCAATTATCGTAAAAAATGTAGATAACGCTCCGGTATTAGTAGGTGACGTAGCTACTGTTCAGTTTGGCCATGCTCCGCGTTTTGGTGCCCTGACCCGCAATGGGGAGGGGGAAACGGTAGGAGGTCTGGTGCTTATGCTCAAAGGAGAAAATTCTTACCAGGTGACCCTGGCAGTAAAAGAGCGCATAGAACAGATCCAGAAAAGCCTACCCGAAGGAATCCATATTGACCCTTTCCTGGATCGTTCTTTGTTGATAGACCGAGCCATTGCCACAGTGACCACTAACCTTGTTGAAGGCGGTTTAATAGTCATTTTTGTACTGGTACTACTGCTAGGAAACCTGCGGGCGGGCCTGGTAGTGGCTTCCGTAATTCCCCTTTCTATGCTCTTTGCCTTAGGCATGATGAATGTCTTCGGGGTATCGGCCAACCTGATGAGCCTGGGAGCTATTGATTTCGGTCTGATCGTAGATGGCGCCGTCATCATTGTGGAAGCTATCATTCATCGGATTTACGGCACCTTCAATGGCCAAACACTCAGCCAGCAGCAGATGGATCAGCAGGTAGGTGTTGCCTCCGGCCGCATCCGGCAATCAGCGGCTTTTGGAGAGATCATCATCCTAATCGTGTATCTGCCCATTCTGGCGCTGGTAGGCATTGAAGGAAAAATGTTTCGCCCAATGGCTCTGACGGTGAGCTTTGCCATTCTGGGGGCATTCATTCTTTCGCTAACCTATGTGCCGATGATGACGGCCCTAGTACTTAGAAAGAAGGTCGTTGTTAAAAGAACGATTTCGGATAAGATCATGGACTTTTTTCATCGCCTCTACGCGCCGGTGATCCGCTTCGGACTGCGGGCTAAGCGTCCAGTCGTCCTCACCGCCGTATTGCTGTTCGTTGGTAGCATTTGGCTTTTTACACGTTTGGGAGGAGAATTTATACCTCAGTTAGACGAAGGTGATATTGCTGCTCACCAGATTCTACCTACTGGTACCTCCCTCCAACAGATGGTGGCGGTATCTAAAAAAGTGCAGGATGGACTGATACAGGAGTTTCCAGAAGTAAAAGAAGTAGTTACCAAGATTGGTACTTCCGAGATACCCACTGACCCCATGCCGATGGAATTAGCCGATATCATCATCGTATTGAAAGATAGAAAGGAGTGGGTGAGCGCTTCTTCAAGGGAAGAGATGTTTGAGAAAATGGAAGCGGTAATTAACGATGTGCCGGGAGTAGGTACTGAATTTTCCCAGCCTATTCAGATGCGCTTTAATGAGTTGATCACCGGAGTGCGGCAGGATATTGCGGTTAAAATTTATGGAGAAAACTTGGACGTACTTTCTCAGAAAGGCAACGAAGCTAACGAACTTATCAGTCAAATAGCCGGTGTCAGTGGTACGGTGGTAGAACAGCTCACGGGGCTGCCCCAAATCCAGATCGACTACCAAAGAAATAAAATGGCCCAGTACGACCTGGATGTAGAAGATGTAAACAAGGCCATCAATACCGCTTTTGCCGGTGGTAAGGCGGGCGTAGTTTTTGAGGGCGAAAGGCGTTTTGACCTAGTTGTTCGCTTTCAAAAGGAGTTCCGGCAAGATATAGAAAATGTCCAGGACATGTATATTTCCCTTCCTTCGGGCGAACGGGTACCAGTCAAGGAAGTGACTGATGTCAGCTTTGTGGGCGCTCCGGCGCAAATCTCTCGCGATGATACCCAGCGCAGGATTGTCGTGGGGGTCAATACCCGAAACCGGGATACTGAAAGCGTGGTGGAAGACATTAGACAGGTGTTGGATGAAGAACTTGATCTTCCGCCCGGATATTATGTAACCTACGGAGGAAAGTTTGAAAACCTCATTGAAGCTACCCGCCGCTTATCCTTTGCCGTTCCCGCCGCTTTGTTGCTAATTCTGGTGCTGCTGTATTTTACATTTGGCTCTCTGCAACAGTCCCTGCTGATCTTCACAGCCGTACCCATGTCCGCCATCGGGGGGGTGCTGGCCCTGTGGCTACGTGATATGCCGTTTAGTATCTCGGCGGGGATCGGATTTATTGCCCTCTTTGGTGTCGCAGTGTTGAATGGTATCGTACTTATTTCAGAGTTCAACAGCTTAAAGAAAGAAGGCATCTGCAATATTCAGGAGCGTATTCTGAAAGGTACCCATACCCGATTGCGGCCAGTGATCATGACGGCTTCGGTGGCCTCATTGGGTTTTCTACCGATGGCCATTTCTACTTCGGCCGGGGCGGAAGTACAACGTCCCCTGGCAACGGTGGTTATTGGTGGACTAGTGACTGCGACCCTGCTGACGCTATTGGTGCTGCCCATCCTGTATTACTACCTGGAAAAAGGCGTGCATGTCAAGCCTCAGGTGGTTGCAATTCTGCTAATAGCGACCGGTGTTTTTGCTAGCATTCAGCCCGTACAGGCGCAAGAGCGAACTCAAGATACTGGAGCACTCACTCTGGAGGGAGCCATAAAGATGGCCTTTCAGAACCATCCGGCCATACAAAAAGCCAACCTACAGGTAGAGCAGCAGGAGGCGCTGAAAAAAACAGCCTTTGATTTCGGTCAAACCAGCCTTTTCCACCAGAGGGAAGAGGCTAATGGAGAGGATGTACCGGGTATTGCGTCGTTCGGGGTACAGCAGAGTATTGACTTTCCTACTACTTACCTGCGGAAGTATAAATACCAGAAGGAGCAACTGGATCAAAGTCTATTGTCTCGTGATATTTCCGTAAATCAACTGATCGCGCAGGTGAGCCAAGCCTATAATGCATGGCTTTTGGCAAAAAGCCGTCTGAAGTTGGTACAACAGCAAGACAGCGTCTTCCGGGATTTCGAGGCGGCCGCTCGACTGCGTTTTGAAACCGGAGCGACGGGCAAGCTGGAGTATCTTTCGGCTACCAACCAAGCGAAAAAGGTGGCCGTAATGCTGAAACAAGCTCAGACAGATTATCTGGCGGCAACGCAAAACCTGAAAAGCTGGCTCAATACCGAAGCAAAGCTCGCTTCTACTGAAGAGGGTTTGTACAAATTTGAAGAGCCTCGACTGGCCAATCCTGAAAACCTGAGACAAAACCCTCAACTGGCTTATTATGTCCAAAACAGGGAGATAGCCGGAGCAGCTATGAAAGTTGAGCGTTCCCGGTTCCTGCCGGGCCTCACGCTAGGCTATAGCGATCAGACGGTTAATGAGCGGGAAGGTTTTTTTCAGTACCGTATCGGGGTGAATGTGCCCTTGTTGTTCTTTGCCCAACAGGGACGCACCCAAGCCGCGCAGTTGCAGCAGACCATTGCAGAGAAAGAGTTACAAGAGCAGCATCAGGTATTGGAACGTCAGATGGCTAGGGCCCTGGCCGAGTTGCAGAAAGCGGCAACCTCCCTTCGGTTTTACGAAGAAGAAGGGCTGCAACTGGCCGAGGAACAGATATGGGCGGCCCAGTTTGGTTACGAGCAAGGGGAGGTGGATTATATTGCTTTTATTCAAAATCTTGCCCAGGCTGTTGCCGTGCGGGAAGACTATCTGAAAGGCTTACGACAGTATAACCTGGCCGTCATTGAACTGAACCGTCTGTCAGGCGAATTGATTGAAAATTATGATACATATACGAATCACTAAAGAAGATATGAAACTGACAATAATAAACGGCCTTATAATTCCTGTGATAGCCCTAGTTTTTTTACAGTGTGGCTCGCCGGAATCTGCGATAGAAGATGAACACGAACTTCATGAAGAAGCTACCGGTGATCATAAAGATCACGAAGAGGTCGAGGGAAATGAGGTTGAACTTAGCGATGTACAATTGGCTAACGCCGAGCTAAAATACGGTTCTATAGATACGTTGTATATCTCAGGATTTGTAAACGTAAATGGTATCCTTGATCTGCCTCCCCAAAATATCGCGGCCGTATCGGCACCTATGAATGGATTTGTGAAGCAGGCCAATTACCTGGTGGGTGACTATGTTAAAAAAGGTACTGTGCTGGCTACTTTAGAACATATGGATTATATCAAGCTGCAGGAAGAGTATCTGAACATCATTAGTAATCTGGAGTATTTAGAAGCCGAATTCCAACGACAGAAGAAGTTAGATTCCGCTCGGGTGAATTCCAGAAAGCAGTTTCAGGAAGCAAGGGCAGCCTACAACAGTGCCATAGCTAGAAGAAAAGCCCTGAAAAAACAACTCCAGTATATGGGAATTTCTCCGGAAAGCGTTGCCCGGGGTAATATCAGCAGTGTAATAGCAGTACGTGCCCCTATCAATGGATACATCACGGCATTGAATGTGCACAACGGTAGCTTTGCTCGGTCGGAACACGAGCTTTACGAACTGATAGATACCGATCATATGCATCTGGAACTGAATGTCTTTGAGCAGGATATGAAAAAGGTGAGTATTGGGCAACCGCTCAGCTTCAGGGTACCTAGCACGGGAAACGAGAATTACCAGGGAGAAGTATTCCTGGTAGGAAAATCCTTTGACTCGGAAAATAAAACGATCAAAGTACACGGGCACATCCAGGGTGAGCACGAGCATTTTCTGCGTGGCTTGTACGTCGAAGCCAAGATTTATACCAGCGACCAGCAGGTACAGGCGCTACCGGAAGAGGCTATTGTGGAGGAAGAAGGCAAATCCTACATCTTCGTGCGCACTGAAGAAGAGCACGCCGATGAACATGAGGGAGAGGTGAAGCAGACCACGCTTAGTCAGCATGAGGAAGAAGAACATGCGCATGAAGAAGGGCACGGCATTACTTTCCGTAGGATTCAGGTAGTGACTGGCGCAAAGGATCAAGGCTTTATACAGATCAAAAAAGTAGCCGAAATATCCGCTTCAGCGGAGATTGTCACCCAGGGTGCCTACTACCTTTTTTCAGAAATGAAGAAAGGGGAAGGCGGGCATCATCACCATTAGAATAGGATGGGGAAACATTGAAAGGTTCACTTTCAAGTACAAGCAGAAAATCTTTATTATTACTTAAACCAAAAAAATATACACGAAAAAGCAGAAAATAAATTTAAGGCCGAGAAAGTCAGGTTCACAGCCACAGAACAACTGGAAGTCACAGCTCCTCATACCACCAAAGAGCTAGGTTCCAAACTGTTCTGATCCGAGCAGCTAGGCTACTCTTTTCTGGTAAACTGATGGGATATTTTTAGCGACTTAGGTCCTTCCTGATAATCGTAGAACCCTTCCTTAGATTTTATACCCAGCTTTTGTGCGGCTACCATATTGACTAATAGAGGACAAGGAGCGTACTTGGGGTTACCAAACCCTTCGTGCAGTACGCGCATGATTGAAAGACAAACATCTAAGCCAATAAAATCAGCTAGCTTGAGAGGACCCATCGGGTGAGCCATCCCCAACTGCATAATCTGATCGATTTCACTAACTCCGGCTACTCCTTCGTAAAGTGTGTAAATCGCCTCATTAATCATCGGCATCAGAATACGGTTAGACACAAAACCTGGATAATCATTCACTACTAGCGGAATTTTTTGCAATTGCTCAGCAGTCTGCTGAATCAAAGCGGTAACGGCGGCGTCTGTGGCGTAACCATTAATAATTTCTACCAATTTCATCACCGGAACCGGGTTCATAAAGTGCATCCCGATAACCTGAGTGGGTCGCTTGGTTTCGGCCGCAAGTTTAGTAATTGAAATAGATGAGGTATTGGTAGCCAAAATAGCGTCCGGTTTGCTGGCTTGGTCAATGGTCAAAAAGATTTCTTTCTTGATTGCTATGTTTTCGGTAGCTGCTTCAATCACTAAATCCGCCGAGGCCACACCTTCCGATAAAGATGTTGAAGTAGTAAGATTATCGAGAGTCGCTTTTTTTTCCTCTTCTGTAATCAGCTCTTTAGCCAGCTGTCGATCCAGATTTTTGGTAATTGTGCCATAAGCTTGATCTAACTGCTCGGGGTTGATGTCGACCACCATGGTGGTAAATCCGTGCAAAGCAAACACATGGGCAATACCATTTCCCATGGTTCCCGCTCCCACCACTGCTACACTATTTATTTTATCAATCATATTTATGTGTTTGAATTACAGTAACTTATATTATTTAACCTAAAGTAAAAGATTCATTGTAATCTTACGAAAAAAAGCACTTCGTATAAGCAATTACCGGTATTTTCGTTACAATTTGGAAAAGAAATTGTAATTAGCCAGAATAGCAACACTTTTGGCAAATTAGCTAATTATGGTACTCAGGTGTGTTATCAGTTTGTTGTTTTGGGGAGCTTCGCTTACCACTCTGGCTCAACCCGGTTTCAATCCGATGGGTGAGGATGATCGGTCGAGCTACCCGCTGCGAGCACTTCTCAACAAGTTCTCGATCAACCTAAGCTCTGGCTACGGACGCACATTTTATCGACATACTCTCACTGAGAACAACTACGTTCGCACTTCTAGTGGATCGTTCATTTACCCTAATGGGGAAGCTGGTACCACGACCGCCTACACTAATTGGTTCAATCGGGTAGATCCAGCAACTCTGACTCTACCAAATAATCCTGACAGTCTAACTTTGGTAACGAGTGATTCCTCGGCCATTAGTATGCGAGGGGGTGGGTATAATATCCCGATTAATCTGTCAATTTATTTCAATCTTTATAGGCTTCGAATCGGTGGTGGTGTTTCAGCTGATTTCCATCGGGCAACCCCACCTCAGCCTAAAGATTTCCGTTCCTTTTTTCCTCGCCAGTCTTCTTTTAGTACCACTCAAATTCGGTACTATGGTATGTTAGGTTACAGCGTTTACGAGTACTACGATAACGCTTTCGGAGTAGACCTTCAGGCGGGAGTTATAAAAATGGGTAATGGGTTTGATAAAGGGCTTACAGAAGCTAGTCCTTTTTTCAATGTGGGTATTACAATAGAAAAAGTTTTTTCCGAATACTTCCGAGTGTTTCTACGGCCGGCCTACGAATTTAAGAGCTTCAATTTGCTGCTACCCGCTGGGCCAACCACTGTACTCGACCACCGTAACTCTTCGTTTTTTCTAACCTTGGGAGTGAGTATTAATTATCCAGATATGCCCCGCTCGCCCATTAGAGCCGATAAAACCCAAATGAAGCACTACGTGACGGATCCTAAAACCGGAGTGCGGCGTGAAGTAAGGGGGCAACCTTTCTGGAAAAAGCAAGACCCCAAAATTGGTGAGCTTTACCCGGAATTGCTTAAAACCAAGCGAAAACGGCAGGCAAGGCGAAAACAAATTTTCCGAAAGAAGAAAAAATAGCCTATTTCTAGTGGGTTCATGTACCTTTTTGTGAGGCATTCACTTAATTTTTGTAAATTGCCTGCTAGTTTAAACGTCCATACCTACATTCTTAACGACTCATGGCCGAAAGCAATCAGGAGAATATTATTCCTATCAATATTGAAGATGAAATGCGGGGGGCGTACATCGATTACTCGATGTCGGTCATTATTTCTCGGGCATTGCCCGACGTGCGTGATGGTTTAAAACCGGTTCACCGTCGAGTGCTTTATGGCATGCTAGACTTGGGTCTGAGCCATTCTAAATCGCATAAAAAATCAGCTCGTATTGTAGGGGAGGTGCTGGGTAAGTACCACCCGCACGGTGATACTTCGGTATACGACTCAATGGTACGAATGGCGCAACATTGGTCGCTACGTTACATGCTGGTAGATGGTCAAGGTAACTTTGGTTCCATTGATGGAGATTCACCAGCAGCCATGCGTTATACGGAAGCTCGTTTACAGCGTATTGCCGAAGAGATGCTGGGCGATATCAATAAAGATACTGTTGACTTTCAACCTAACTTTGACGATTCGTTGAAAGAGCCGGTATGCTTACCTAGTAAGCTCCCTAATATTCTGGTTAATGGTACTTCAGGTATTGCGGTAGGAATGGCTACCAATATGCCGCCGCATAATCTCTCAGAAGTCATCGAAGGAATCAAGCAGTATATTGATAATGAAGATATTACAATACCGGAGTTAATGCAATTTGTAAAAGCTCCTGACTTCCCTACTGGTGCGATCATTTATGGTTACCAGGGAGTGAAATCAGCCTTTGAAACCGGACGAGGAAGGGTAGTAATGCGGGCGAAAGCTGAAATTACTGAGAGTAAAACTGGTAAGCCTCAAATTGTGGTTTCGGAGATTCCCTATCAGGTGAATAAGGCTTCCATGATTGAGAAGACCGCGGCTATGGTGAACGATAAACGGATTGAAGGAATTTCGGATATCCGTGATGAGTCTGACCGAAAAGGACTACGAATCGTTTACGACTTGAAGAGAGATTCTGTTCCCAACGTTGTCCTTAATAATCTATTTAAATACACCCAATTACAATCTTCTTTTGGCGTAAATAATGTCGCGCTAGTCAAAGGGCGACCGTATACACTGAACCTGAAGCAAATTATTGGCTACTACGTAGAGCATCGTCACGACGTAGTAGTGCGACGAACGGAGTTTGAACTGAGGGAAGCGGAGCGTCGGGCTCACCTATTGCAAGGCTATTTGATCGCCTTAGATAATATTGATCGGGTCATTGAGATCATTCGGGGTTCGCGCGACCCGGAAACGGCTCGTAACAGCTTGATAAAAGAATTTGAGCTTACCGAGATTCAAGCCCGAGCCATTCTGGATATGCGTTTGCAGCGATTAACCGGATTGGAACGTGAAAAAATTGAAAGTGAATACAACGAAGTGCTTAAGCAGGTAGCTTATTATAATGAAGTATTAGCCAATCGCGACCTGCGAATGGGAATCATCAAGGATGAGCTAGATGACTTAGATCAGCGGTTTGGCGATGAGCGTCGAACCCAAATTATCCATAGTGCCGAAGATATTGGCATCGAGGATATTATTCCTAACGAGCCAATGGTGATTACCATTTCCCATAAGGGTTACATCAAGCGAAATCATATTGACGAATATCGCTCTCAGGCGCGCGGAGGAGTAGGTTCGCGGGGAGCTTCTGCGAAAGATGGAGACTTTACTGAACACTTGTTCATCGCCAATACTCACAATTACTTGCTCATTTTTACAGAAATGGGCCGTGTATATTGGCTAAAGGTTTTCGAGATTCCCGAAGCCAGTAAAACTGCCAAAGGACGAGCAATCCAAAACCTTATCAACATTCCGGCAACTGACGGGGTGAGAGCGGTTATCAACGTAAAAAATCTGAATGACCCGGACTATATTAACAACTCTCACATTGTGATGTGTACGGTCAATGGAACAGTCAAGAAGACGGTACTAGAAGCCTTCTCCCGACCGAGGGTCAACGGCATTAATGCGATTACCATTAACGATAACGATCGGCTGCTAGATGTAAATATGACCGATGGTAAATCAGAAGTTGTACTAGCGGTACAATCCGGACGAGCCATTCGCTTTCCGGAAGATGAAGTTCGCCCCATGGGTCGGAACGCAGCCGGTGTTCGGGGGATTAGCCTAGATAGCGATAAAGATGAGGTGGTAGGTATGGTATGTTTAGATGATGCCGAGGAAAAAACGCTACTAGTAGTTTCTGAAAACGGTTACGGGAAACGGTCGAATATTGATGAATATCGTATTACGCGGCGGGGTGGTAAAGGAGTGAAGACCCTAAATGTTACATCTAAAACCGGTAAGCTAGTCAGTGTTAAAAAAGTAGCTGATCAAGATGACCTTATGATTATTAACAAATCAGGAATTATGATTCGCACCCCTGTATCAAATTTGCGAGTGATGGGAAGGGCTACTCAGGGAGTACGGCTCATCCGATTGAATGATGATGATTCCATAGCTTCTGTTACCAAAGTAGAGATCGAGGACGATATTCCTAGCGAAATTCAAGAAGAGATAACCAACACATCAACCGACAAACCAACGTCTGAAGAAGAAACC
>JGI12210J13797_10283780_pt1 | contig 13076 bp, 10 predicted proteins | sample ElkSlonscriptome_3_FD_13797 | JGI IMG/M metagenome (IMG submission 13797)
GCCGGAAAGCGCGAGATCGCCCGTGCCTTCGGCCTCAAGGGGCAGGAGAAGATCGCGCTCAAGCGCCTGCTCAAGGACATGGCCGAGGAAGGCCTGATCGACGGGAAGAAAACCGCCTATCATCGGATGGGCGGCGTGCCGAAGGTCACTGTCCTGCGGATCGTTGCGATCGAGGACGGCGAACCGATTGCCGTGCCGGACAACTGGTCGCCGGAGGCGCCGGACGAACCGCCGCGTCTGACCGTGAAGGAAAGCAAGGGCCGCGGCGGCAAGCAACAGGCGGCGCTGAAACGCGGCGATCGCGTGCTCGCTCGTACCGAAGAAACCACGCAAGGCTGGACCGCTCAGCCGATCAAGAAACTGCCCGCCCGCAGCGAAGGCCTGCTCGGCGTGGTCGAGATCGACGGCGGCGGCAAGGCTTGGCTTGCCCCGGTCGAAAAGAGTGTCCGGAGATCCTCTCCGATCAGCGATCTGGGCGAGGCGGAAGAAGGACAGCTCGTCCTCGCCGAACGATCCGGACGAAGCGAGCGCGCGGGGGTGAAGGTCGTCGAGGTGATCGGCGATCCGCTCAGCCCCGGTAGCTTCTCGATGATCGCCATTGCGAAGCATGGCATTCCGCACACCTTCCCGGCCGAAGTGATCGAGGAAGCGGGCGAGGCGGCCGAGCTGAAACTGTCGCATGACAAGCGCGAGGACCTGCGCGATTTGCCGATCGTCGCCATCGATCCCGCCGATGCGCGCGATCACGACGATGCGATCTGGGCGCAGCCCGACGGGAAAGGCGGTTTCGATGCGCTGGTCGCGATTGCGGACGTGTCGTTCTATGTCCGCCCCGGATCGGCGCTCGATCGCGAGGCGCGAAAGCGCGGCAATTCGGTATATTTCCCCGATCGCGTAGTGCCGATGCTGCCCGAGATCCTCAGCGCGGACGTGTGTTCCTTGCGCGAGGGTGAGGATCGCGCTGCCATGGCGTGTCATCTGCACATCGATGCCGACGGCAGGATCACCAGCCAGCGTTTTACCCGCGCCATCGTCCGCATACACCACAACATCGCCTACGAAGACGCGCAGGCGGCGATCGATGCCAAGGAGAACGGGGACGAACCGCCCGAGCCCCTGACGCATCTGTGGGAGGCATGGCGCCTGCTCGCCTCCGCCCGGGCGAAGCGCGATCCGCTCGATCTCGATCTGCCCGAACGGCGCGTCGTGCTCGGCGATGACGGCCAGATCGAAGAGATCGCCGTTCGCGATCGTCTCGACGCGCATCGCGTGGTGGAGGATTTCATGATCGCCGCCAACGTCGCTGCGGCCAAGGCGCTGGAATCGAAAACGGCCCCGGTCGTTTACCGCGTCCATGAAACGCCGAGCCGCGAAAAACTGATCGCACTGCGCGATTATCTCGACACGATGGGACGCAAGCTTGCGCTTGGGCAGGTCGTGACGCCGGGCCTGTTCAACCGGATGCTCAAGGACGTGACCGACGAGAGCGAGAAGGCGCAGGTAATGGAGGCGGTTCTGCGCACGCAGATGCAGGCCTATTACGGCCCGTCCAATTCCGGACATTTCGGTCTGGCGCTGGGATCCTATGCGCATTTCACCTCCCCGATCCGCCGCTATGCCGATTTGCTGGTGCACCGCGCACTGGTCGATGCATTCCGGCTCGAACAACCCGCGCCGCGCGGATCGCTGCCCGATAAATCCGGGCTGTCGGACAAGGACCGGGCGAGCCTTCAGGAAGTCTCGGACGCGATCAGCACCACCGAAAGACGCGCGATGGAGGCGGAGCGCGACACGATCGACCGCTACGTCGCCGCCTGGCTTTCCGGCCGCGTTGGCGAAACCTTCGATACCCGGATCACGGGTGTTCAGGGCTTCGGTTTCTTTGCCACGATCGTCGGTCTGGGGGGAGACGGGCTGGTCCCGATCTCGACGCTGGGCGATGAATATTTCCGCCACGACGAGGCCGCGCAAAAGCTGATCGGCGAGCAGAGCGGAACGACCTATTCCGCAGGCGACAAACTAAAGCTGAAACTGGCGGAAGCCAATGCCCTGACCGGCGGGTTGAAATTCGTGCCGGTCGATGCCGATGGCAATGCCGTCGAAGCGCGCGGGGGCCGCCCTGCATCACGGCGCGACAAGCCCGGCGGTTCGGATCGCAGGAAAGGGAAGCCCATGACCGGCAAACGGGGCCGCCCCGGCAATATCCGCCATCAGGGTCGGCGCAGGAAGTGAAGCGGAACGCCTGAGCGGCGCATTCATTGGTTCTGAAAAGGAGAACCAGCAATGCTCAAGCCCGGCCAGAAGGTCCCCGATCTCGATCTGCCGCTTACCATCGATGCGCGTTACGAACTGTCGAAGCAGAACCCCGACCGCTTCACCCTGATCGTGTTCTATCGCGGGAAACACTGCCCGATCTGCAAGCAGTACCTGACCAAACTCGGCAAGCGCCTGCGCGATTTCGCCGATCGCGGCGTCAATGTCGTATCGGTGTCGATGGACGACAAGGAACGCGCCTGCATTATCGACAGCGACTGGGAAACGGGCGATGTTCCGCTCGCCTATGACATGAGCGAGGAAAAGGCCCGCGAATGGGGGCTTTTCATCTCGACGAAGCGCGAGGGCAGCGACGAGCCGGACACGTTCAGCGAGCCCGCTGTGTTTCTCGTCAGGCCGGACCGCACGCTCTATTTTTCCAGCGTACAGAACGCGCCGTTCGCCCGCCCGCATTTCGAGGACCTGCTCGAAGCGATCGATATCATCGTCGACAAGGATTATCCGGCGCGCGGAACGGCGACCTGACACGCGCCGCTGCACAATCCGAAATCACGCCTCGTGATTGCTGCGCGTTTCGTCGTAATCCGCGGGCACGATATAGAGCGGACACGGCAATTCGGAGGCATGGGCGGCGAAATGCGTCACCAGCGGCCCCGGCGCTCCCCCCGTCTTCGCCGCACCCAGAACGAGCGCGGCGACCTCGCTGTGGGCGGCGAGATAATCGCTCACGATCCTGTCGCCGTTGCCCGTCTTGACCGAGATCGAGGGCATGATCCCGCTTTCGGCCAGAAGGTTACCGGCAACGCCATGCGCCAGCATTTCGGCCCGGTCGCGCGCCTCCTGTTCGATGGTGGCCTGGACCGCGCCGAACGCATTGAAATTCTGTTGCTGGACGAGCGCGATGATATGCACAGCGCCTTCGGTCTGAACCGCGCGGCGCGCGGCAAACCGCAGGGCGCTGCGCGCTTCCTCCGTCTCGTCGGTAATGACCAGGAATGTGCGCATGGCGCCTCCCCCCTCTCTCCCTCCCGCCGCTATCCGGGCCGACCGGCGAATGCAAGTCCATGCAGGCTGTTGGCATTTCAGGATCGGCACGATCCGCTTACCATCCGTGCAGGGGGCGAGCTTGGTCTTGCTCCGCCAGCGCCTATCGGCCAAAGCGATGCCGCATTGACGCAGCAGAGATGACAGCCGCGAAACCCGAGGAAACCGCGCCATGGCTATCGAGATCAAGATGCCCGCATTGTCCCCCACGATGGAAGAGGGGACCCTGGCCAAATGGCTGGTGAATGTCGGCGATACGATCGCCTCGGGCGACATCATGGCCGAGATCGAGACCGACAAGGCGACGATGGAATTCGAAGCGGTCGACGAAGGTGTGCTGGCGGCCATCGCGGTCGAGGAAGGCAGCGAGAACGTCAAGGTCGGCACGGTGATCGCCATGCTGGCCGAGGAAGGCGAGGACGTCGACGATGTCAGCGCCCCATCCGGACCGGCTAAAGCGGAGCTGGAGCCAGAACCGGCACCGGCGCCCGAACCCGCGCCGATGGCATCATCCGATGATCCCTCCATCACGCCAACGGCGCGCAAGCTCGCCGAGGCGAACGGGATCGATCTGGACCAGATCGAGGGCACGGGGCCCAAGGGAAAGATCACCAAGAGCGACATCGAAAGCGCGATGGGCGGGGGAGGGGCCGCTTCGGTCACCGGGGCGAGCCAGCCGCAGACCGCAAAGCCTTCCGAGCAAACCGCTTCGAAACCGGCGGCATCAGGCGAACGCATCATCGCGTCGCCGCTGGCAAAGCGGATGGCCGAACAGCGCGGCATCGACCTTTCGGCGGTGACGGGTAGCGGGCCGAACGGTCGCATCGTCAAATCGGATGTGGAGGGTTTCGAACCTTCAAGCACACGGTCGAGCGAACAGACTCCCGCAGAGCAGGCCCCGACGCCAGCGCCGACCGATTCTACCCAGGTCCCCGATCACGGTGCGCCCTACGAGGAAGAAAAGCTTTCGAACGTTCGCAAGGTCATTGCGCGCCGCCTGACCGAAAGCAAGCAGACGGTCCCGCACTATTACCTAACGATCGATATCCGGCTCGATCCGCTGCTGGCCTTGCGCAAGGAACTCAATGCCAGCCTCGAAGCGGACGGAGTGAAGCTTTCGGTCAACGATCTGCTGATCAAGGCGCTGGCGCGGGCGCTGATGCGGGTGCCGCAATGCAACGTCTCCTATCATGGCGAGACGATGCGGCGCTACGGGCGCGCCGACGTTTCGGTGGCAGTCGCTGCGCCATCGGGCCTGATCACGCCGGTCATCACCGAGGCCGACACGAAAGGGCTGGCTCAGATCAGCCGCGAGATGAAGGCGCTTGCCGAGAAAGCGCGCGAAGGCAAATTGCAACCGCATGAATATCAGGGCGGGACGGCGAGCCTCTCAAATCTGGGCATGTACGGGATCAAGCAGTTCGACGCGGTCATCAACCCGCCGCAGGGGATGATCCTGGCCGTGGGATCGGGTCAGAAGGCGCCCTTCGTCGTCGATGGAGAAATCGTCCCGGCAACCGTCCTGAGCGCGAGCGGCAGTTTCGACCACCGCGCCATCGATGGGGCTGACGGCGCTCAATTGATGGAAGCGATCAAGCAGCTGTGCGAAAATCCGCTCGGGCTGGTCGTGTGACGAAACAGTTAAAAGGGTTAGCTAGATCGCTTAACCGTCGGAGAAAGCTCAGGTTATCAACGATTCTAGTTTTTCTTATTTTATTTGGGGTGGCGAACGAAGCACTGAAGTTTGGCTCGGGTTCTCTTTCTGAGCAATGCGATGAGATTAAGCGTGAGGTCAGTTCAGAAAAAGTCTTTCTTGGCATACTAAGAATCGAATGAGGTCTTTCGGAAGGAAGATTACAAGATTTCGACGGTCGCCTCATGAATCTTCAAGAGCAAGAGCAAAATGAAGATGCTGAATCATTGTTGGATGAGATCGAAGAAAATCGAGAAAAGATAGAACAGAATAGCAAAGCGCTGGACAGGTTGGTGGATGATATTCAGGTTTTCCGTGCACGCGCTTTGGATGCTTGCGGAGATGCGAAAAACCTCGATAGATTATCCCATCTCTGGTCTGGCTTATATAATCTCTCTTTGACCCTTTTACTGTTCTATTTAGGGGTTTTGATCGCGGGTCGCCCCGCCCGTTGATATTCTTTGCCCCGCACAAAAGATGAAAGAGATATATAAGAATGGCTGCCCAATACGACATCATCATCCTTGGATCCGGACCGGGCGGATACGTTGCCGCGATCCGCGCGGCGCAGCTTGGGCTGAAGGTTGCGATCGTCGAGCGCGAAAAGCTTGGCGGCATCTGCCTCAATTGGGGCTGCATCCCGACCAAGGCGATGCTGCGTTCGGCCGAGATCAAGCACTACATGGACCAGGCGTCGACCTATGGATTGAAGGTAACCGGCGAGATCGAGGCGGATCTCGAAGCTATCGTCAAGCGCAGCCGCGGCGTCGCCGACCAGCTCAATCAGGGCGTCTCGCACCTGATGAAGAAGAACAAGGTCGCCGTGCACATGGGGGAGGGCCGGATGACCGGGCCGACCTCGCTGAGCGTCGAGGGCGAGAAGGGTGAGGAAAAACTCACCGCGAAACACGTTATTCTGGCCACCGGGGCGCGAGCGCGCGACCTGCCCTTCGCCCCCGCCGACGGAAACCGGGTCTGGACCTACCGCCACGCTATGACCCCGAAAGAAATGCCGGGCAAGCTGCTGGTGATCGGTTCAGGCGCGATCGGGATCGAGTTTGCCAGCTTCTACAACGACATGGGCTGCGAGGTGACCGTGGTCGAAATGCTCGACCGGATCGTCCCGGCCGAGGACGAGGACGTCTCCGCGTTCCTGGCCAAATCGCTGACCAAGCAGGGCATCGGGCTCATGATCGGCGCGGGGGTCGAGGATCTGAAAGTCAGCGAGAAGGGTGTCACCGCGACAATCAAGGACGCGAAGGGCAAAAGCGCTACCAGCGAATTCAGCCATGTCGTCGTCGCCATCGGCATCCAGGCCAATATCGAGAATATCGGCATCGAGGACATGGTCGAGACCGAACGCGGCTTCATCGTCATTGACGGTTACGGCCGCACCGGGACGAAGGGGCTTTGGGCAATCGGCGATTGCACGCCCGGCCCGTGGCTCGCCCACAAGGCCAGCCACGAAGGTGTGACCTGCGTTGAAGCCATCGCCCGCGAACTTGGCAATACGCAGGTGGCGCCGCACCCCATCGACCGCAATGCGATCCCCGGCTGCACCTATTGCCACCCGCAGGTCGCCAGCGTCGGCCATACCGAAGCCGCGGCGAAGGAGGCTGGGTACGAGGTCAAGGTTGGCAATTTCCCCTTCATCGGCAACGGCAAGGCCATCGCGCTGGGCGAAGCGGAGGGCTTCATCAAAACGGTGTTCGACGCCGCGACCGGAGAATTGCTGGGCGCTCACATGGTCGGCGCGGAGGTTACCGAGCTGATCCAGGGCTACACCATTGGCAAGGTGCTCGAAACGACGGAAGCGGAATTGATGCAGACTGTTTTCCCGCACCCCACGCTATCGGAAATGATGCACGAAAGCGTGCTCGACGCCTATGATCGCGCGATCCATTATTGATCCGGTCGACAGGCGGAAGGGGTTGCAATCTTAGGTAGCAAAAAAACCAAGGACTTAGAGTTCCAGAATCGCTGAGAAAACAGTATTCCAGCTGTCAGGATGGCAAACGGAAACTACAAACTCGGGATCAGGCGGCAATACGCCCGCTGGCTAGGTGAGCGCGTTCAACTGGAACGGGACATTGCCCGGATCGAGAAGTCCCAACAGCTCCTAGAAGAAAAACGGTCGCGGCTCGGACAGATCAACAAGGTTACAGAAGCGGCTGTGATCTTGATGGCGGAAGTTGATCCGACCTGGAATCCCGAAGGAGTTAAGCCGCGATACGTGAACCGGCAGGTTCTGCCTTGGGAGCATCGCACCACGACCGCAACCGCATTTTCTATTATGAGAGAAATCGACCGGCCGATCTCGGTTCTTGAACTTTCGAAACTAACGATCGCGAGACTGAGCGATAAGCAGGACGTCCGAGAAGACCCTGACATTTTGGATCGGGTTAGGTCGAACCTGGGCAATGGTTTGCGAAATGCGACAGATCTTGTCCGGAACATCGGCGGTAGCCCATCGCGCTGGAAAATAATCCCCTTCGAGGAGTTGGATCCCGACCCCGATTAGACTTGAATCCTAGAAGGGCAGCTTGCCCCAATGGCGCTGCCAGTAGCCAGCCACAGGCGACCTCCCGATTTGCACCAAAGCCCTAAGAATTCCATTGACCTGATCACCGTTGGACAGGCGAGAGTGTTCCTCTTTCCATGCCAACTCGGCACCATACCAGCTCACGTAACTCTTGCGCCAAGAGCGGTAGACGCCTCGTTTGGCGGCCTTGACCCTTGAGAAGAAACTTTCAGCTTGATTGGTGCAGGCCTCGCCTTCCTTATATGTCTTGCTGTGGTTCACACGCTCCATGCGAAAATAGAGGTTCAAACGATCATACTGCGTGCTGTAGTCGGCATGGATGGTAGCGCCGGGCTTTACGACGCGGCGAATGAACGGGATGGCATCACCCTCCTTATCGACGTGGATCGTTCGAACTCTACCCGGCGCCCCATTTTGCGTCGATCGTTCTCGCACGACCACAAGGGCGGTGTGCGTCTCGCGATACCTATCGAAGAACCTTTCGAGCTCTGCCTCGTTCGTAATCGGCTGCTTCAGCTTCTCCTTCTTGCCAGTCACGAACATGCCGTCGACCTCGACCTCTCCCTCCATGAAGGGACCCTTAGCCATCTGGATCTGGTTCGCTGCCTCGATCGCCGCTCTAATGCGATGCTGAAAAACGAAGGGTGTCTTGTAAGAGTTCTTGATCTCCCGCCGCTGACGTAGCGCAGCGACCCCCAGAACGCCGTTCACAAAGTTCAGGCATGCGGCCAGGATCTGCTTCAGCGAACGTTTCCGGCTATGAAGGTGGGTCTGGGTCGTTATGGTGTATTGATAATAGCACCACCGTTCCTTGCCCGTCCTCGTATCGATACGCTTTCCGCGGCATTTCCACTTACGGCTATCCAGCTTCCAAGACTGCTTTGATCCGCATAGCGGGCAAGTCGGGACGCCGTCCGGCCACCTGATGGCCTTCAGCTTCTCGTGCACCTCGTCGTCGGACATCATCCACACCTCTCCCGTGGTCAGGCTCACGGCCAAAGGGGAGAGAAGGAAGTGCTGCGCCACGGAATATGATGTCCTGCATCATCATATATGGTGACGTTTGCCGAATGTCTATCAAAATAATCATCGTTTGTGATGATACTTATCACGCAAAATGACTACAACCCACTTGGCATTACCATCCAATCAATCCTACAAGGTCGCGTGAACCTTGAAGGGGATGTGACGCGATGCCGATCGAAGAAAAGGTCTGGGAAGAGATGGTGAAGAACATACTACGCGCCGAAATGATGCGGCGCGGCGTGTCTTACGCTGGCCTTGCCGAGCGGCTCCAGGAACGCGGCATCGAGGACAATGAGCTCAACCTCCGCAACAAGGTCAGCCGTGGGCGATTTACCGCGGTCTTCTTCATGCAGTGCATGCAGGCACTTGGCGTCGAGCTATTGCAGATCCCTCAGGCTATCGAGGAAGCCGGACGCAAGGGTGGTGCGCAGAAACTGGCCAAAAAATCAGCCGGGCCAGAGTCGGGCGCGGTATGACCAATCTCGCCACCATGGGAATTTCGTGCTTGGAACAAAGTGTGAGCCCATCCTATAATTGCGATCATATGGCCCTACGCACGCTCTCTAAGTCTCTGCCGCGTCCTTTCGAAGGCGTCTCACCCACGTTGGCTGGGGTCGAAGGAGTCGCCGGAAGCCTTGCGCTTATCGTGGGGGAAAAAGCGCAGTTGCTTTTCGCTCGGCAATTTGCGTTTGCCGCGGTGAAGGCGCTCTGGGAAGATGAGTTACGTGGACTTAATGTCCCGATGCCCAGTTTTCCTGCTGAATGGGAAAATGGTCACGACGGCTTATCTTCTGAAATCCTTGCAGCAGTCCGCGACATAGTCGAACTGTCTAGCAAAGGAGGCACGGCATGGAGAGCATTTGTCATCGGACATTGCTACACCTGCATGCTGCCAGGTAAGCGCCGTTCTGAAACGGGTGCTTTTCACACTCCGCCCGAGATCGCAAAGCACCTCATGGAAGGTGCGTTCAATCAAAACATTGACATCCTCACGGCTCGAGTTCTCGACCCTGCTGCTGGTGCCGGCGCATTCATAATCCCTATTGTCGAGCGCGTATTGGAGCAATCGGCTCATGTTGATCGTGAAATGCTGGTTCGATCGCTTTCTGCAAGAATTCAAGGATGGGAGCTGGATCCCTTTGCTGCATGGCTCTCCAACTCCTTTGTTCGGATGGCTGTTGCGAAATCGGTTGGCGCCGTAGCCAGTGAATTGGGCAAAATTGTTCTGGCCAGAGATAGTTTGCTCGAGGAGCCTGACGGCTCTTTTGATCTCGTAATCGCCAATCCCCCTTATGGTCGCTTGAAGCTAAACACCGAGCTTCGGACCAAATTTAGCCGATCCCTCTACGGACACGCCAACTTGTATGGCGTTTTCACAGATCTTGGACTGCGTGCCCTTGCTGAGAATGGCGTTCTCGCGCTTGTGACCCCAACTAGCTTCCTCGGTGGGCAATACTTCACGAAGCTCCGCTCGCTGCTCGCTGCCAAAGTTTCACCCCTTTCCGTAGAGGTTTTCGACAGCCGCAAGGGCGTTTTCGAAGCAGTCCTTCAGGAAACTGCGCTGACAATCTATAGTGCCGATGCGAATAGTCGCGGCCCGTGCGTCGTGAGCGTTCTGCGGCGCGACAGCGATAATACCGTCTCGAAGGTCGAACTGCTCGAGATAAGCGGGCCGCCGTCTGATGGATCTCCTTGGATTTTGCCTCGTCATACCGACGAAGCTCAGATCACCGAAGCTCTCAACGCCAAGGCTGACCGATTGGCAGATTGGGGATATCGCGTGAAAACCGGTCCCCTGGTTTGGAACAGGCACAAATCGCAGTTGGGTTCAGCCAGATCAAATAAATCGGCTCCCATCATTTGGGCTGAGAGTATCAGACCCGATGGTTCCTTCGAGTTCCGTCATGAAAAAAGGAACCACGCACCGTTCATCACACTAGGCGAAAAGGATGCTTGGCTGACCACAGATAAGCCATGCATCTTACTGCAGCGCACAACGTCGCGAGAGCAAAGCAGAAGGCTTTTGATGGCTCTGCTGCCCGAGGCGTTCTTAAAAAAGCACGGCGGCCGCGTTTCCGTCGAAAATCATGTGAACATGATCTTGCCCACCTCGGCATCGCCAGCGGTGCCCATCGAGATCGTGCATGCTTTCCTCCGCACCAAGGTCGTAGACGCGGCTTATCGCTGCATCAGTGGGAGCGTCGCGGTCTCTGCATACGAACTGGAATCTATGCCGCTTCCGTGCGCGGGCAGTTTGGCGCCTTTCGTTGCCGCATACGAAGCGCGGGACATCGAAGCAATGGAAGAAGCGGCTAGGCTGCTCTACGGGGTGGACTGATGACTCTCCCTCCATTGTTGTCAGCCAAAGAAGTCGAACGAAGGCTTGAGTTAATCTTTCCCGAGGGAATGGAGAGGCCAACACAGTGCCGATCAAAGGCTGCAGCTCGGACAATTGCTGCCTCCCTCTACATCGGGGCTGTTTCGGGTAGCGGTATCTACATCGGTCCCGCCCACGTCGTCCGTCTTTCTGAAAAACAGATCGCAGAACGGTTTCTGCCTGAAGAGCGCGAGCATTATCGCAAGAAAATGCGTAGCGATTTCGAACAGTGGTATAACGAAAACTCACGAGAAACAGTCCGTGACGACGTAATCCGCGAAACCTACGTTCCTAATGGAGTTATGATCGCACGCACTGATCTAGCAACCACATCTAGTCGGCCCAGATATGCTCTACAAGCTGACTTCGCTAAGCTTTTCGACCCTGTTTTGAATGACGAAACGATTGAGGTAATGGCTGCCAAATGGCGAGATAAACACCTTTCCCCGGCCGCTCTCGCTCGCATCAGCCTCAATCACAAGAGTGACGAGGCTGAGGGCCCTCTCGTGAAGCTTCCTGATGATACTGTCATCAGATTGGAGCCAGGCCCGAGCTCTGAAATAGCCAAGGAGGTAATCGAACGATTTGCTCCTGGATTTCTCGCGAAGCCCGTTCTCATTTGGCTTAGCGAGAGTGGCAACAAGGTGCGGATGGAAAACAAGCAGCTTATCGAGCGCTTGGGATTAGTGATTGATGAGAAAACTGTCCTTCCCGACATGATACTCGCCGATAGTTCAGAAGACTTCCGCCTTGTGTTTGTCGAAGTCGTGGCAAGCGACGGTCCAATGACTGCGAAGCGTATTTCTGAACTCGGAAAAATCGCCAGCAATGCAGGTCACACCGCTGGGCACGTGCTTTTCGTGACGGCATTCAAGGATCGGAATGACAGAGCCTTCAAGAAGGTGTTCGAGTCCATCGCATGGGGAACCATGGTCTGGTTCTGCACCGAACCGGAATCCCTGCTTATTCTCAGGCAAGGCGACGAAGAAGCGCTCAGGCTCGTTCGTTCGTCATTGCCGATCTAGTGAATTAGCACTTCGCACCAGCGGTAGAAATCGATCGGCTTTCGTTGTCGAAGGGATTCGTGATTTATGTGCGAGGGAGGCGTGCCGAAGGAAAAGGTCTGTCGGGTTTGTGATCGACCGCTATCACAAGGTCGCGGTAAGTCGAAGGAGCATGTAATCCCGAACTGGATGCAGCAGCATTTCGGGCTTGAGAAAGAGAGAATAGCCTACACACCGCTAGAGTCGCTCGAAATCCCCTTAAGCATGCAATTGACGCCTCCGGCCGCGCACCATCCGCAGAGGCAGCACAATCTTGGTTCATTTCTGGTCGGATCGGTCTGCAAGGATTGTAACGATGGCTGGATGGGTGACATCGAAAGTGCTGCCAAGGATAGCCTGATCAGCCTGATCGAGGGCAGTGAACCCATTATTCCCTCTAATGCTGTAGCTCGGTGGGCGGCGAAGACGGCTTACACATTCACGATTGCCAACAATCCTCCGATAGGGCGTGTTCCGCAGCGGCATATGTTGAACCTGAAAAACGGGTCCGAGATTCCTCCGGGGGTGAGGGTGTTTGCAAGGCTCGATTCGGAAGCAGACTGGTGGTTCAGCTCCGCCACAACATTTCTCGTGCAGGCGCGCGAGCCAGTCCCTGCAATAGCGCCGACGATTATCCAACGCCATTTCCAGAATTCATACCGCTACTTCTTCAGGCTCGGTCGATTGACGCTTCTGGTCCAGTTTTGGCCGTCGCTTGTCGATCCAGTCGAATATCACTCTGATCTTCTTCACCTTATAGGGAGCAATGGGGCGACCGGGCCTTTCGCAGACGACTTCCCTGGTTTTCCGGAGCCCGGCCTCAATTATGACTTGGCGATACGAAGCACAGCATGTTGGCTTTCGTTCAATCGTCGACCATTGGGGGACCTGTGCGCCTGCGGAAGTGGTCTATTAGCTATGATTTGCGAGATGCAGGATCATCCCGCAAATCCCGCTGGCAATTGGGGTTGGTCGTGAGAACGCGACGGACTGGTTTTTTTGCTCCATAAGATTGAGGGGTTGGCGGACAGGGTGGGATTCGAACCCACGAAGGGCTTGCACCCTTGCCGGTTTTCA
>JGI12210J13797_10011914_pt1 | contig 13072 bp, 10 predicted proteins | sample ElkSlonscriptome_3_FD_13797 | JGI IMG/M metagenome (IMG submission 13797)
AAGCAATTTACATGCAGCATTTGGACTTGTTCGCAAACAGCCGCTTTGCTCTCATCGGCTACTATCCATTGATGCCCCATTTGCTCGACGACTTGGCGGAGGTATTGGCAGCGATCCGGTCAACCGGGTGTCAAACGGCGATGGATGCTGCGGGTGATGGTGGCACAATGGAACCGCTCGATCGATTACTGCCACACTTGGACGTCTATGTGCCGAGCTACGCCGAAGCGAAGCATCAAACGGGAAAATCCGACCCAAAAGCGATTGTCGATTGCTTCCGCCGTGCAGGCGCGACCGGTTTGGTCGGGGTCAAGTTGGGCGACCGGGGAGCGATCTTGAGCCGATCCGAGGGCGACTACCAAGAAATTAAAGCAGTCCAACCGCCTGGGGAAGTGATCGACACAACCGGTGCGGGGGATTGTTTTTACGCAGGATTGTTGACGGGATTGCTGCAAGGAAAATCGGATGCTGCAGCAGGCCGCTTGGCGGCGGCAACCGGTGCCTGCTGCGTGACGGCGGTTGGGGCCAGTGCCGGGCTGCGAGATTATTCGCAAACGGCTACTTTAGCCGGAATTTAGCCGCTTCGTTGCGTAAACCGCCTGCCCAAGTGCCTGTGCGACTCACAGCGGCAGCGCGCGGCCCGCTGGGGCACGCCGTTTAGCAGCAAGTAACAAAAATTTTCTCGAAAACCCTCAACCCGACGCTTCGCTTAGCGAGTATCATAGCGACTTCTTACCTGTTTGCTGTTTTTCAATTCCTTTCAACTGCAGCTTATTCATCGTAGTTGTTGGGGAGCAATCAATGAGGGAGCGAGACGCCTATGTGGCACACCAGCCGGGGAGACCGAACGTTACGAGGCAGCGAAGCGGCATTGGTCAGTTTTGCAATCGATACGATGATTGACGCCTTGCTTGTCCATCTCGACGAAGAAGAGGACTCAGTCATTGCACCGGAATGCCAATCGGGAATTTCGGTCTATGATTCGTTAACCGCCTCACAACGCATCGGACTGCTGCACGATGTGGCACGTCATTTATTAACGGATACGGAAACGGTATTGCCCTTGTCGGCGACGAGCGAAGCAGCTGTCGCTGCGATCTATATCGAAGTTCGCGATCAAGTTGCAATCGAAATCGATTTGTATCGTGAAGACGCTCAACGAGGGGTGCCCACCGAAGCCTTGTTTTGGCGCCGCGCCGTGTCGGCAGCCTATCAAACGCTTTGCCAGATGACTCATTCCAAAGACCCCATCTGGAATCCACTCTTTCGGATTGACCCTTTTCTTGCTCAAGGTGCCGCCATTCCACCAGCCACGGACTCCGACGACTTTGAAGCTTGGGAGCAACTGATTGATGATCTAACCGATGCCATTCTTTGGGATCGCGACTTCGAATTGGCGGATAGCTTCTTGGATGTGGACCCGTCGTTATCGCTCGAACGACGCCGGTTAATGGGTATCGATCGTGATTACTTTACCTATGTGGCACCCGATCCACGTCCCGACCAGGTCATGCGATTGATTTGGAACACTCGAGACATCTTGCGATCGAAACCTAGGTAGGGAATATCAGTTACCTCGGTTTAGCCCTGACAATTGAATCAGGCATCCTAGCGTTCTTCTCGATCGGAATCACGATCGCATTTTTGAGAGTCCTGAAGATCACTCGATGGCTCGCTCCCAAGAATGCAGTCGTTGATTCGCCTCGCCGGGTCGACGTCATCGTTCCCGCTCGCAATGAAGAGCAAGACCTGCGTGCTGCGATCGAAAGCATTCAGCAGCAACGATCAATCTCCCTTCGCATCGTCATTATCAATGACCATTCGACCGATCGAACGGGTGCGATCGCAAAATCATTGATGGAATCCGATGATCGCGTGAGCGTTATCAACGATCCAACCCTTCGCGATGGCTGGTTTGGAAAGGCGAATGCGATGAAGCATGGGTTCGTAGCAACGAATCAATCGCTTGTGATTTTTACGGATGCCGATGTCATACATCATCCGGATTGCTTTGCTACCGCGATCGACGAAATGGAACGTCGAAAGGATGACCTTTTAAGCCTGTTCCCAGCCGTAGAGTTAAAGTCTTTTTGGGAAAACGTTTTGGTTCCCCACTTGATGATTGCGGGCATGGTCACATTCCTGCATCGCCGACTCGAAGAACCGAGTTCACCTCATGCGGTGGCCGCCGGTGCGTTCATTTTGGTGCGGCGTGATGTGCTCGAAGATGCGCAGGGACTCGAAGCGGTCAAGAACGAAGCGCTTGATGATGTGAAATTGGCTCGGCACCTCAAACAAGCCGGCTACCAAACAAGGTTTTGTTTTGCCCCCGATCTGATCCGCGTCCGATTGTTCAAGAGTAACCAAGATGCATTTTGGGGGTTTACGAAAAACATCCTGTCGCCGTTTGAGCGAGTCTTGTTCGCGATTCCCTTTATGTTTATCCCAATCGTTGTTTATGCAACTCCGCTGCTGGCGATCGTCGTCGGGCTGTACCTGCTTGATGCGCTGATGGTAGCAATGGGGATATTGGCTTATGGAATGCAGACATTGGCGATTGTCCCTGCCGCACGGCTATGTCGTTTGAAGTGGTACAAGGCACTCTGTTTTCCGTTGGCCGCCTTGCCGATCCTCTGCTGTTTCGCCAAAGCGTTCTACCACCACTACGTCGACCGAGGCGTTAAATGGCGAGGCCGCGTGATGCGGAAATAGGGTTTTCTCGGTAGAATCAGGTTTTCTGCGGCGGGTTTTGGTTTTCGTTGCAACTGAACTAACAGCGTCCGATGAAACAACATGATGGAACCGACACGAAGCGAGACAAACGACCATCGCACTTCCGCACTGATCGCTGCTGCGCAAAACGGAGATCCCGACGCTCTTGGCGAACTACTGAACCATTATCGAAAGTATGTCGTTTTTTTGGCTCGAACGGGGTTGCACCACCACATGCAGGGCAAAGCGGATCCGTCGGATTTAGCTCAAGAGGTTTGCTTGGCCGCTCATGGGAACATTGCCGACTTTCGAGGCGACTCGGCTGAAGAATTCGCTGGATGGTTACGGGGCATTTTGTCAAACGTCTTGGCGATGAACGTGCGTAAATACTTGGGAACTCAAAAACGAGATCCGCGTTTGGAACAAAACTTCAACGCCAGTCTTGCCAGTGCGTCGGAGTTCTTGCAGTCCGAAATCGCCGCCGACATCACTTCGCCAAGCCAACACTTCGCTCGCAACGAAGCGTTCTTGGAACTGGCCGCGGCTCTGGAGGCGCTGCCGGAGAACTATCGACAAGTGATCGTGCTGCGGCATGTTGACGGGATGACGTTCGCAGACGTCGCAAAAGCGATGGGGAAAACGGTCAATAGCGTTGAAAAGCTTTGGGTGCGTGGCTTGGCAAAATTGAAAACAGCGATGGGAGAGATGGCGTGAGTGGTAACGATATGACCGAAGACCTTCCGCGTTGCGACATCGATGATAGCGAGGGCGATGATCGTGTCGTCGTTGCGGTAAAGCGATACATGCGTCTTCTCGAGGAAAACCAAGCACCATCGATGGACGAGTATCTTTCGCAACACGCTGATATCGCCGCTGAACTACAACCATCCTTGGAAGGATTGGCGATGGTCCATCGCGTGGGCCCAGCGAAGCCGACGATGATGGTCGCGCCCGATGCCGAGTTTACGGCCCAACCGATCGGTGACTTCCAGATCATCGGTGAGCTTGGCCGAGGCGGCATGGGCGTCGTTTACGAAGCGGTTCAGTTGTCGCTCGGTCGCACGGTTGCGCTGAAAGTTTTGCCGTTTGCCAGTGGTTTAGATGACGTACGACTAAAACGCTTTCTCAACGAAGCTCACGCAGCGGCGGCTCTACACCATACAAATATCGTGCCCGTCTACGCAGTCGGCAGCGATCGAGGTCTTCACTACTACGCGATGCAAAGGATCGACGGCCAAACACTTGGCGATTTGATCACATCTCTCTCGTTAAACCGCGTGTCCAACGGGCCGCGCGAACCTCTCTCGTTAAACCGCGTGCCCAACGGGCCGCGCGCATCGAAGACAACCGAAGCGAGGCCTACGCGGTCAGACCTATCGCCCAGTACCGTAGCCATCGGGCTGGACGAATCGACCCAGTTCAACACGAGCGGTGATCGATTACGTTTTTTTCAATCGATGGTCCGCATGATCGTACAAGCGGCTCAGGCTCTCGACTATGCCCATAGCTACGGAATCGTGCATCGCGATATCAAGCCGGGAAATCTACTGCTCGATTCCGCCGGTAAGCTTTGGGTCACCGATTTTGGGCTCGCTCAGGTTCAAGACGTAGCATCACCGTTGACCCGCACTGGCGACCCAATTGGAACACTCAAGTACATGAGTCCCGAGCAAGCGGCTGGGAATCGCACCATGCTCGATCATCGCACGGACATCTATTCGTTGGGCGTCACACTCTATGAACTCCTGACGCTAAAGCCGGTGATTTGTGGCCAAGGATACCGCGAAATGCTCAATGAAGTCGCCGAGCAAGAACCGGAGTCACCCAGATCGATTGAACCGAGTTTGCCGATCGAACTCGATACGATCATTCGCAAGTCGATTGCGAAATTGCCGACTGAACGGTATGCGACAGCAGCCGCAATGGCTGATGATTTGCAAAGCTGGCTCGACGATAAACCGATCAAAGCCAAGCCGCCGACGGCATGGGAACGATTGGCAAAGTGGCGCAGGCGTAACAGTGGCTTGGTACTTGTGGCCGGTGGTTTGTTGTTCGTGTCCACGCTTGCACTTTCCGCGACGACCGTCATGGTTTGGCGTGAACAACGTGCGACCCGAGAAGCCCTTGATCGAGAAACGCAGCAGAGGGAAATGGCCGAACAGAACTTCAGCCAAGCTCGATCCGCGGTCGATTCTTTCAGCAACTTGGCTGAGAGCGAGTTGGCGTACCGCGGGGATCTGCAAGATCTTCGCCGCAGCTTTCTGGAAACGTCGTTGGAATTCTACCGTGACTTCCTCGACGTTCAGTCCGACGATCCGGCGGTTCTAAGTGAACTCGCAACCACTTCGGCTCGCGTGGAACAGATGGTCGAGGAGCTGCGGGTGCTCGACAACATTGCGCCATTGATGCAGCTTTCCGATCCGGCCGTGCAGACCGAGCTTTCGATTGATCACGAAGCCGCCCGATTGATCGAAGCTGCGATCGATAAGTTTCAATCACAGCGTCATTCGATGGCGAATCAGAACCCAGGCGGACTGAGCAGCGAGAACCCCGAGATGACGTTGATGTTGCAGGAGTTTGATTCGTTCATTTCAAACCAATTGAGTCCGCAACAATTGAAACGATTGCGTCAGATTGCTCGACAGAGACGGTTGCCACTCACGTTCAAGACATCGGAAGTCGTCGCGGCCATGGGATTAAGTCGCGAGCAACGGCTCGACATCAATCGGATCATCGAGGAGACACGACCGGGGCGAAACGATATTCGACGCAATCAAATGGGAAGAAGCAAAGAAGGCCCACGCGGTCCGCAGCGTTTCGATTTTGGAGCTGGCCCACCTCCTCGCGACCGTTTTGGCGGTAGCGACGAACCACCTCCCGACCGTTTCGGACGTGCCGAAGGTCCACCGCGACCTGGATCTGGTGGTGGCCCTCCCCGTGATTCGTGGCGGTCCGCCGTGACACAGAACACGGTACAGCAGATCTTGGAAATTCTGACGCCCGAGCAAAGGACCAAGTGGGACGCTCTGGTCGGAGAGCCTTTCGATCGCTAACAACAGGGTTTCGTTGAGGAGACATTGGGGCGTCCGTGCATGAAGTCCTAAGGTTCGTCCGGCTTTTAGTGTCCCTGTCAGCGTCTCGCGAGGACCGCAATTGTGTATTACCCCGACTATTCATCAGCCGCCGAGCGTTGGCCCAGGGTTTTCCAGAACGCTGAAATTTGCCGAAAGAACCGTGAGCCAACGCTCGGCGGCGAATGATCGGTACTGCGTTTACCTAGACGTCGTGCCGAAATAGTCCCACACAGGATGTAATGTTGATAGGTGGTGTAGTCGTTGTCAGTTATCGATAGCGGCCCCTGCAATCCATCCGCATCGAGTAGTCGGCCATATCAATCGATGCAACCAGATCAACCGTTATTTTGAGCGCAACGAAAACGCGATACCGAGTGGAAGTGGCGTACTATTTTATGCTCGATTTCGGCTCTCGGACGAATCTAATGCTTGCGTAGAACTCACCGAGTAGGGAAAATGGATGGAGTAGATAGTTTCCATGACCATTCAACCAGAGAGAGACCTTCCATGAATCGTTTGCCTCGTTTGATAGCGGGTTGCCTGGCCGCCTGCTTCCTCACTTTTGTTGCTGCGGCACCGGCAGATGCTGGATGCTTTGATCGGGCGTCTGATTGCTGTGCACCAGCGTCTGATTGCTGTGCACCAGCGCCTGTTTGCTGTGCACCAGCGCCTGTTTGCTGTGCACCAGCGCCTGTTTGCTGTGCACCAGCGCCTGTTTGCTGCCCACCTCCGCCAGTCCAGGTGCAATGGTGTGTAGTCGATCCTGTCACCTGTTGCACTTACGAAGTTTCTGCTTGTGTTCCAGCATGCTGTGCAAACACGATCCCGTGTTTGGATGGCTGTCGAAAGGGTTTGTTCGGACGAAAAATCCTCACCTACAAATTTGCCTGCTGTGATCACTGTGTCGATGTCGTGATTACGAAATTTGGCCGTACGATCGTACGTGACTGAAACGCGGAATTCTCACAGCCGTTTGTAGACAAACTTTGAAATCAAACCTCGATCGTCTTATGGCGACCGAGGTTTTTTTTCGCGGTTTCAGCTCGATAATCAGCGACGAAAATTGAGAGTTGTTATAGAAGAAGGCACCCCTTGCACGAAAGCCGTATTGCAACCGTGAAGGTGCGGACGACGGAATACGACTCATCGTTCTCTATCGAATAGGGACAAAATAGGGATGTCATTTCACACACCAGGCACCGCCAATGACGTGGACAAAAAGTCAGCCAAACCTACCAATCGGGCACTCGATGAAACCCATCGCGTCTCAGGTCAACGGTGACAGGGATTCGAATGGACAACTTACGCTCGAAGATATTCCATCAGCACTCGGTCGAGATGAGATCCAAGGAAAGCTAAGGGACAGCGACGCGCTCCCTCTGTCCCGACGCGCTCCCTACCGACGCGCTCTATGTTTTTTGGCTAATCCACTGCTGGCCGCGATTGAGCATGTCGGTCATCCTCGCACCTCAGAGAGCCGCTGGAATCGTGATCCCCTCGAAATCAAGCGAGGCAGTCAAACGCTATAAAGAGCTGCGCGGTACCTCGCTTCTCGATGCGAAGAACTTTGTCGAAGCATTGACCGAGGAATTGAAAGCTGCCTCGCCGGAGCGATTCTCGACGCAATCCACTGTGGGATGTGTTAGCGTACTCGTTTTTGTACTCGCATCGTTTTCGGCATTTAGTCTGATCGTGTCGAGACCAATGCGGCTCAGGATGGGTGCCAAGTGGTCGGGGGTGTTGCCACCTTGTCGCGGTGCAATTGACGACCCGTCCAGTCCAAAAGCTCCAAATAGCGAGCCCTTGAAACGGCTACGAAGCCCTTGGCGCTGGCGCGGCGACCAGACGGGTTGCTGCCAGGCCCGATGGGATCGTTCTACTCATCTATTTCGATTGGACTCATCCAACCACTTGTGCGGCGACGACGACTTCGCTCCCAGTCATGTGTGCTTGGTCGGCTGCGGTCTTGCCGCTTCGCCAAATCATCGATTTGGTCCTTGGCTCCTGTGTAGTCACTCGTTTCAGGCGTTTCGGCAATCGCCGCGTGGATCGGATTAAGATCGACGTACGCAGCACGAGCAAGCAAACTTGCTTCATCCAAGAGGATTCGCAGCCGAAATCGACCTTCCCAAAAACGGCCGGAACACTCGTCCTCGCGATTGGCTCGTGATTCTCGCGGTTTCCCCATCGTTGTTTTTGCTGCAGACGAATCCTTTGACTGGCCTAGCTTTCGTGACCGCAAAGCAGATGGCATTGCAGACGGTTTCGAGACTGGGGCTTGCTGGGATGCGACAATCCCAGACGACAAGTCCGTCCTCTGCAAGTCATCGATTCTAGGTTTGGGGCACTCATGCCCAACCATTGTTGGTAACCGCATCCTCGTAGCAACGGCGGTCGCCTCCAGCGATGACGTTCAGCGATGACGTTCAAATGCAAATCGCCTATCGCAATCATCGCGTGTGACTCTGGATTAGTGCTTTGGCAGGTTGTAAAATTGGTTGCCAGAGATCCACTTGACCCGGCTCGATACTGTTGAACGTTCAAACACGAACGCCTGTTTACTTAGCCAAACCCTGTTGCCGGAGTGTACTCGATGTCAATTCTCAAAGCCCCTTGTTTTCTACTGATGACGATGTTGTTGATCCCGAGCGTTGCTTGGGGTCAACAGATAAGTGGTTCGGATTCGATCCCGTCGGGACGAACGAACATCGTCGAGACAGCGGTCGCTACGGGTTCATTTGACACGTTGGTTGCAGCAGTGAGGGCAGGCGGGTTGGTGGACACGCTGAGCGGTCCGGGACCTTTCACCGTCTTCGCTCCATCCGACGAAGCGTTTGCGAAATTGCCAGCGGGTACGGTGGAAACGTTGCTTAAGCCCGAGAACAAGAACCAGTTGGTGAGTATCCTATCCTACCATGTCGTTTCTGGGCGTGTGCCGTCTTCTGCCGTCACCAGCTTGCAAGGTGCAAAGACGGTGAATGGTCAGCGATTGGATATCGCATCCAGCGATGCGGGAGTGACCGTGGACTCGGCAAACGTCGTCAAGACAGATATCGAGTGCAGCAACGGCATCATTCACGTTGTCGATTCGGTCCTTATGCCTGAAACCGAGACGATCGTTGAAGTCGCAAATAATAGGGGTTCATTCGGGACGCTTTTGGCTGCGGCCACCGCCGCTGGACTCGTTCCAACGCTCAGCGGTGACGTACCACTGACGGTATTTGCCCCGACCGAAGAAGCCTTTTCGGCTTTACCAAAGGGAACAGTGGCAAGCTTGTTGCTGCCAGAGAACAAGAGCACGTTGGCAGAAATCCTAAAGTATCACGTCGTCGCGGGACGCGTCTACAGCGAAGACGCATTGGAACTGGCGGCAACTCCCACCTTTGCGGGTCCGTCCATTGTGATCACTCCGACGGACGGTGGAGCCAACATCAACAACGCGAGATTGTTGCAAACGGATATCGACGCCTTCAATGGAGTGATCCATGTAATCGATCGCGTGCTGCTTCCGTCGGATGCACCCTCACCAGGCACGGTGGCATCGTTGAAGCCCGCTGCGGATCAGCGAAGCGAGGCAATGTCTATCTTGAACAATGCGGTAAACAAGGGAGTTCCGGTTTTCAATTCGGGCCATCATGGGCAGTGCGCCGATATCTACATGCAAGCACTAAAAACCGTAGCTTCGATGCCGGGAGTTTCCATGTCCGCCAATCTTCGGGATCAGGTCAAGCATACGTTAAACGTGTGTCCCCAGATGTCGAGCACGACCAATCGAGCTTGGGCTCTTCGACATCAAATCGATCGACTAATGGTCGAACTATAGTTCGGGACTCGAATGGCACGAGCTCAATTGTTGGACTGTAGGCTGTCGCCGAGCTTTTCCCCATAAGCATTGGCTACCATTTGTTTTGGTGCAGCCGTTCTTCGTCGTAACGATACTCCGGAGCGAGCACTTCATTCGGCACGCCCATGGCCAGCAGGGCAAACGGAGTGATCGACTGAGGAATACCGAGAATCATACGGCAAGTTTCAACGCGTTCCGGCAACGGATAGATGGCAATCCAGACGCAGCCAATGCCGATCGCGTGGGCAGCCAATTGCATGTTCTGCGCGGCGCAGGAACAATCCTGCGGCCAGAAACCAGGATAGATTTCTTTCGACTCGTCGCCGCAGACCATCACCATGAAGGTGGATTCCTTCAGCATTTCGGTTCCACCCATTTGGGTGAACGGCTCAATCACAGCGGGGTTGTCGATGACGACAAAGTGCCATGGCCGGGCATCGGCCGCTGACGGGGCGTTCATGGCTGCCTCCATGATCCTCTTACGTTCCTTGGCTGTGACCGGCTCATTGGTCCAACTGCGAATACTGCGTCGTGTCATGAGGGCTTCGATGGCATCCATCTCAATTTCCTTTCCTAATCTAACGGATGACTACTGACCGATAGCGATCTGAATACCGGGTCATCAGCACACGATACCGAAACTTTCCGATCGCTTCCAGTTGACTGGCACGTTAGCCGGATACCTGTCGATTCCGATGTTGCACAACTTCAATCGGAAACAACGATTACGATGAAATCGCAGCCGGCCGCTTGATCAATGATCAACTGCAATCAGAAAGCGAAAGTGTCGACTAGAGTGGCCCAATCAATAACGAGTCACTCAAACTCCGATGGCAATTTGTAGCGTCCTTCGGCGGCTTGGCGGGTCGTGATCAGAATCTCTTTCTTGCCACCGCCAGCATTTTCTTCTTTGACTACCCAGATCAATGCCTGTTTCGGATCGTGCGATCCTGTAGCGGTCTTGTCAGGATTGGCTCCGAGAAGCAAATCGGTGAGGATCGTTCGGAAGGGGAGGTTCGTTTTGTTAAATCCACGGATTTGCTGGTTCTGCGTAATCCCCATTTTCTGCAAATCGCCGCCCAAAATCCGAACTTCCGGAACGTCGGTGCCTTCGGGAAGACTTGCCGCCAATTGTTCAACGATGATATCGATACCGAACTGTAACGATTCTTGGTCGAATGAAACCGACATCTCTTGATTCAGTAATTCGTCGAAAGTTAGCACATTGGTTGGCTCTGGTCCAGCACGGTCCGTTTGATTCGGCAACGTGTTCATTGCCAACGCCGATGCCAGGCTCACTTGGGCAGCAGCATTTTCAGGTAGATAGACGTTGCAAATGGCCGCTTGGTCGAGCACTCCGAAACGCGTTTGATCTTTGACAAAGCGAAGCATTGACGGAAGCCGATTGGCGAGCAGTCGCCATGATGTGTCGGGAACCGAGTCTAGGATAAAGTTCTCCGCCCAACCCGGTGTCGCATCGATTGCATGCCTCATCCGCTGCATCAACACCGGAGTCGAAACGCCACCGCTGGGGCTAAAGCGAAGTTCGGCATAAAGTTTGTCGTCGGTAAACGTAGCCGTCAACATCGCCGCAGCCACATCTGGTATCAACAACGATTTAAGATGCGGTTCCCATCTCGGTGCAGCTGTTTTTAGGATCGCTCGAGCATCGCTGAACAAGAAGTTCGGAGTTACCAATAATGCAAAATCGGATTCACTATTGGTGGCATCCCAAAGGGATTGCATGTTGCGAGGCAGGCTGATCGGCGACCCTTCAAATTCCGCAACTTCGCTGATGCGATCAATACTGCCGACAGAAAACAGGGTGACGGGGCCGCCCGATTGCTGATCGCTAGAGCTGACATAGAACGCATCGGCACCAAGTTGGTCGCTGGCGTAGATCGTCGCTCCTTGAGCCGTTCGCGAAGCCGCCGCATCCCAGACTTCGGTTAATTGGTCTAGCGGTTTGGGCGTGCGCAGGGTAACTACCAGCGAACACTGCGGCCAACCTTCCTCTCTAGCCGAACCGGTCGATGAGCCAGAGTCGTTCGGACGATGCATGGCGATTGCTAGCCGTGCGATCGAATCGAGCGGAACCTTTGCACGCCGTGACGCGGCTTCGATCAGCTTGCTCAAATCGGGTGAAAATGCATCGATGATCGTTTGTAGTTCGCCCTGTGTTTCCGGCGATGGCAGATTGACAACCAGAATCATCCCAGGCCCTGGCGGCAACATCGCCAAGGAAGCGGATTCATCGGTCGAGTAAGGCGGTTCCCAAAGCAATCGTTGGTCGTCAACGATTTCGTACCCCGATTTCGGTTCTGGCGATTCGGGTATTGCTTCGGCACGTTGCGGGCGACGGGGCGGCGGTGTCCACTCGGGGATCGTTGCCGATGGTAAGACGGGACGAGTCCGTTTATTGGTGGTCACGGTTGTTTTGGCGGGTCCGCTGACCAACAATGCAATGACTAACATCAACACAACTAATCCCAAACCGCCCAGAACAATAGGTGCTAGGCGACGGCGTTTTCTTCGCCTTGCGGCGGTTTGAATCGGCTTCGTCCCCTGCGACTTTGGTTTCGGAGGCGACGCAGGTGCTGAGGCTGACATCGATGCTACACGTGGCAGCGGCACTGCAGACCGCTCCGACGCTATAGGTGGCACAGGCACTAGCGGTGCGGCGACTGCTACCTCCGGTTTTTTGGCCGGCTTGGCTATTGGCACGGGAATTGAATTCGGCATCGACTCGGCCACTCGCAACGCGCTGGCAAACTGATCCGCGTTTTCGAATCGAGACTTTGGATCTTTCGCAATGGCATAGGCGATGACTCTCAGCAGCGGATTGCCATCTTTCCCTTGTTCGACCGCTTGGGTGATATCGGCAGGAATCGTGGTCTTATGAAGAGAACGTAGTTCGGATTCGGAATCCGATTCGTATGGGAATCGACCTGTTGCCAAACGGTAAATCAAACAACCGAGACTGTAGATATCGGCAGCGACTGAGGCCTCAGCCGATTTCCCATCTAGCTCGGGAGCGGCATAAAGCATTGGTGATTCGAGAGATGCGAGGCACGTGGGCAGATCGCGCAGTAGCACCGTTTCGCTTTGTTTCGTGATCCAAATGCGATCCGCTCGAACGCTGCCGTGACAGAGCGCCGCACGGTGTAGTGCGTGCAAGGCAGTGGCGATGGAAATCCCAATTCGATAGACCTTTTCCCCCGACAGCCCTTTTCGCGAAGGCTTTGCACTGCTGGTCAATGTTTGTTCACGATGATTCAAATATTCGAATAAACAGACACCTTGTGGAAGCGGCGAAAAAACAACGGGCATGTCGCCAACCGAATCGACTTGAATCGTTTGCAGCGACCGAGATTGGACTTTTGCGTGAGCATTCACACAATCGAGAAAAGCATTATCTGGATGAGCCTCATTTAGACGTGGA
>JGI12210J13797_10113789_pt1 | contig 13068 bp, 10 predicted proteins | sample ElkSlonscriptome_3_FD_13797 | JGI IMG/M metagenome (IMG submission 13797)
CCCGCTCTATGTTGTTGCGTGGTCTTGGGCCCCGCCGGGGGCGCGGCGCCGTGCCCTGGGGTCTCGTCGCGAGCCCCGCGGGTGGACTCGTAAGGACCATTACGCGGGTTCGGACTCGATCGCCGGCGGCGCGGGGTCGGCGGGCAACGCGCTGGCAGTGGGGGCGGGCACGGGCGTTGTGCCGGTCGCCGACGGCCTGTGCGCGCTTCCCGGCTCGCTGCCGAGCTGTGCGAAAGCGTGCTTGCACCGATAGCTGTCGGCGTCGATCGCGAATTTGTCTCCTCGTCTCTTGACCCCGGTTACCCGTTGCAAGGCGTCGAGCCGGGGCGGGTCGGCAGGTCGCCATCCGGTGCTCGACCTGCTTATCATGGAGTCATGACGCCCAGAGGTCGTCAAGGGCGAGGCTGACGGCATCGAAGGGGACGGCGTTAACCAGGTCCTGGCCGCTGTAGCGACCGCTTTCCTGCCAGGCGCCGGCGACCAGATCATAGGTTTCCAAGGTGCGCTTGCGCGGGTCCACGAGCCAGGCGTGGGCGACGCCGAAGCGGGCGTAGATCGGCATTTTGATCTCGCGGTCCTTGCTCTCGGTGGAGGGCGACAGGACCTCGCAGACCCAGTCCGGCACCACCGTGAAACGGTGTCCCTCGGGCAGGTGCGGCATGCGTGCGCGCCGCCAACCGGCGATGTCCGGCACATCGATCTCGACATCGACTAAGAAGTGTAGCTCCGGCTCGTCGATGATCCACCAACCGCCTGGCCCGCCGCGCCCTTTGTCGAAGGGGTGAGCCAAGTCGGCACCGAGCATCGAGGCAGCATAGGCGTTTGGACCCGTCGGCCGAGGCTGCGCATGAAGCTGACCGTCGAGAATCTCGCCGACTAAACCGTCGGGCAGGCTCTCCAACTGTTCGTAGAGCGAGGGGCGCACGCGTGCATGCATGACAGTACTCCGATGCCGTTTGGGTTAAGCCCACCCACACAGGACCAAAGGCGTCTTCAATCCCGAGCTGAAATAGCGAACTGAACCATGAAATCTCGTCCGAACTTGCTGTACGGCGGTATAAGGCGGCGCGCGACCCTCGGCGCTTGGCCCACCCCGAGCAAATACAGGGTGGGACCAACACCACGCCGTACGCCCGACCGGCCGAGGCATCGCCTCACTAAGCATGCACCACCAGTCGCAGTGCATCCAGCCGGAGGTGGACGCGCGTCAGCGCCTCGCGTAGCTGCTCGCGTTGCAGGCTGAGGTACTCGATCTCGTCGGCGCGGATGGCGGCGTCGACAGCGGCTAGCGCCGTCAGGCGCTCGATCTCGGCGTCGATCATGTCTTCCATGCGCTTGATCGCCTGCCGTTGAAGCCGTCCCTTGGCCTTGGCAAGCAGGGTCTCGCCGGCGGCGAGCAAGGCATCGATGGGCTCGGCCTTGGCCTCCAGCAGGGCGGCGGCCAGCTTGCGGTTGCCGGTCAGGCACTTGCCGGTGAGGGCTTCGCTGGGGATGTCCTTGGCACGATCACGGCCACGTTCGTCCAACAGCAGGCGCAGACCGAGTCGCGGCAGGAAGCGCCCTACCGCTAGCTCGGGCGGGGCCGGGCACTCGGCAACGTGCAGCATCTCCAACAGCAAGGCGCCAGCCTTGAAACGCGGATCGCGGGTCAGGAGCACGCTGGCGGTGCCGAGGTCGGAGTTGGACAGCAGGTCCATCGCCGCGCGCGTCATCGGGTGTTCCCAGGTGAGGAAGGCGCGATCCTCGTGGGCCAGGGCATGGGGCCGGTCGAAGCTGACCGTGAGACCGTCTTCGGGCAGGCCGGGAAATTGCTCGTGCAGCATGTGGCGGCCGGGATGCAGCACCGTGGAGCCGCCAGGGCCGGGTTCGTGCTCAACGCCGAAGGTATCCCAGAATGCGCAGAGGTACTCGAAAAGGGCTGGGTCGCGATCCTGCTCCAGCAGCGCATCGACCAACGGCGCGGAGACCTCCGTGCGGTGGGAGCTGAGTTCGAGCAGCCGGTCGCGGCCTGCGGTCAGTTCGGCGTTCAGGGCGTCGCGCAGGGCCGCTGCCTCGACGACGAGCGCGTCCGCCTGGGCCGGGTCGGTCAGCGCATCCTGAAGCCTTGGCGCAAGGCGCTCGTAGACGGCCGTCGCAGACGGACAGTTCGCGCTAAAGGCATCAAGACCCTCGCCGTACCAGCGGTACAACACCTCGGCGGCCGTTCCGAGCAGGTAGGGCACGTGAATCTCGACGGTGCGGGTCTGGCCGATGCGGTCGAGGCGGCCAATGCGCTGCTCCAGGAGGTCAGGGTCCAGCGGCAGGTCGAACAACAGCAGGTGTTGGGCGAACTGGAAGTTTCGACCCTCGCTGCCGATCTCCGAGCAGAGCAGCACCTGACTCCCCTCGTCCGGGTCGGCGAAAAAGGCGGCGGCGCGATCACGCTCGACGATCTCCATGCCCTCGTGGAAGAGAGCGGCGTGGATGCCGGCGCGCTCCAGCAGGTGCCGGCGCAAGTCGAGTACGACATCGGCATCGCTCGCGATCAGCAACACTTTGGCCGGATGCAGTCGGCGCAGGGTGTCCACCAACCAGGGTACGCGCGGGTCAAGCGTGGTCCAGTCTTCCTCGTGGTCACGCTCCGGATGCAGCGGGTCGGCGGTGTCGATCAGCAGGTAACCTTCCGGCGCGGCTAGCGGATATGGATGGGTGCGGCGTTCCGGGAAACCGGCGATGGCGGAGCGGGTGTTGCGGAAGAGGATGCGCCCGGTGCCGTGACGATCGAGCAGACGCGAGAGGATCTGGTCCGTGGTCAGCCCGGCGCTGTCGCCGAGCAGCGCATCAAGCCGTTCCTGCTGCGCCGGTTCCAAAGCATCGCCGTCCAGCAGGCGCGTGGCGATCTCAGCGACCGGGGCATAGCTCGCCTCTTCGGCCAAAAAGTCCTCGTAGTCGCCAAAACGTTGCGGGTCGATCAGCCGCAGCCGTCCGAAGTGGCCGGCGCGACCGAATTGCTCCGGCGTCGCCGTCAGCAGCAGCACCGCGGGCGTCTGCTCCGCCAGCGCTTCCACCAGTTGATAGTCGAGCCCGCTGTCCTCCGGCGTCCAGTGCAGGTGATGGGCCTCATCGACGATGAGCAGGTCCCAGTCCGCCGCGAGCGCGGCAGCGGCATTGGCGGGCGAGTCCGTCAGCAACTCCAGGCTGCAAAGCACGCGCTGCACCCCTTCGAACGGGTTGCCTTCGACGGCCTTCGCGCTAGCCAGGCGTTCTTGATCGAACAGCGAGAAGCTCAGATTGAAACGCCGCAGCAGCTCCACCAGCCATTGATGCAGCAGCGGCTCCGGCACCAACACCAGAACGCGCCGGACGCGCCCCTCGAGCATTAGCCGATGCAGAATCAGGCCAGCCTCGATGGTCTTGCCCAAACCCACCTCATCCGCCAGCAAGACCCGCGGCGCCCAGCGACTGGCCACCCCGGAGGCGATGTAGAGCTGATGCGGGATTGGGCTGATGCGAGCGCCGGCGAGGCCCCGAATCGGCGCCACCGCCCACTCCCCCTGCTGTTGCCAGGTGCGCTGGCGCAGGCGGAACCAGACATCCTTGTCCAGGCGCCCCGCGAGCAGTTTTTGCTGCGGGCGGTTCAGGTGGAGGTGCGGGTCGAGATGGGACTCGGACAACGTGTGTTCGCCGCCGCGAATATCCCGCACCCGATAGATGACCAGACCCCCTTTGTCTTCGAGCGCGGTAATTTCCAGGTCTTGACCGTGGAGGTCGCGGACACGGTCGCCAACGCCGAACATTGCCCGCCACAGGGGCGCATTATGCCGAGCGTAGGACCGCTCCTCGCCGGTGGCTGGGAATAACAAACGCACCAGGCGCGCATCAACCTCTGCGACCAGCCCAAGCCCCAACTCGCTCTGGGTCTCTGACAACCAGCGCTGACCAGGAGTAAAGGTCTGCAGTGCCGCGCGGTCTGCAGCTTCGGCCGCCTTTTTCGATAATTTTTTCAACGTCCTGGAACACCTTCGCTGTCGGTAAAGACGCGCATGACTCGCAACGAGGGGTCGGTGGCCTCGACGCCGCCCTGCAACGGCGGCGAGCGATGCATTTGGTTCACGGCAGAAGCCGGTGTGTTCCAGTTCATGTGCGACCCTCTTTGGTGTAGCTCGCTCATCGGCCTAACTCCACCAGATGAGAAATCACCGCATCTGCCTCCGCCGGTGTCACGGCCGCGCAGCTTTCGCTGTCGATATGGCGACGCCGGCCCTGGGCGAAGTCCGCGATCTGCTTGCGCAGATAGGCCGGATACTGATCGATCAGCGGCGGCGCACCGGTATCGGCAACGCCCCCGCCATGGTCGCCGTGGCAGACGGCGCACTTGTCGGCATAGGCCGCGGCACCGGCGGTGGCGTAGTCGGCGCGCGAGGAAAACGCCGCGAGCGCTTCCGGGTCCGCTTCGTAGGGCCACAGCGACAGACCCGGCGGAGGCATGTCGGCGATGTGCGCTGACACCGCGGAGATCACCTCGGCATCGAAACGGTGATGCTTAAAGATTGGAATCATTGGCTTGTTAACGCGCTGTTGGGACTTGAAAGCATGCAGTTGCTTGTCAACATAGGCTTGGGGCAGGCCCGCAATGCGGGGATACTTCCCGTGCTCGCCACCGGCCCCGCGCTTGCCATGACAGGACTCGCAGTACTTGTAGACGGCCTCGCCGGTAACTTCTTCGGCCCGGATATCGCCGTTAAAGCTCAGCCCCGCGACGATCGCGGCGGAGGCGAGCACGACCGGTACGACGGCGGCCGCGGAATGGGACAGGGCCGCCGCTGGCAGCATTTGGAACATGACCGTGATACCTGCTTTGATGTTCTCATCGGCTCAGCGATCCGCGCTTGGACGCCAAGAGTTCGTGAACGTATTCGTCTTACGCGGAGGGTGAGGAACGAACCCCAGCCTCCGCGTCCTTGCACGCGCTTGAAATGCGGGTGTTCGCAAGCTCAAGCCAGCCTACCGCATACGGTCTTTTTGACCATCGCAGGGACACTTTCACAATTTCCAAGCCCTGGCGCACGGAGTACGCCTCAACCCTGCATGGTAACAGCGCGAGCGCAGCCCTTCACGACTGCGCATCCTTTTGACGATCGACAACGCGCCGGCGACCGGCCCATGATTGAATGCGCGTTGATAAACTGCCGAGCACTTGCCGGGGGCGAGAGGTTTGAAACGAAAGACGCTCTTCATCGTCGCGTTGCTGATTCCGCTGGCGCTGTTCGCGGTTGCCGTTATGTCGCTAGACGAACCCGAGTACGAGGTGATCAAGCAAACCGACGACTTCGAGTTGCGCGAGTACAAACCCTTCGTGGTCGCCGAGACCCGCGTCACCGGTGACTTCGACGCGGTCGGCGGCCGCGCCTTCCGCAGCCTGGTGAGCTACATCCAGGGGGAAAATCAGGGTGGGCGCAATCTACCGATGACCGCCCCCGTCAATCAGCAGCGGGTCGCCGACAGCAACGACGGCACCTGGCTGTTCCAGTTCGTTATGCCAAAGGAGTATGTGCTGCAGATGCTGCCCCGGCCCGTGGACGAGGAAGTTTCTCTGCGCCAGATTCCGGCCCGGCTGGTGGCGGCGCGCCGCTACAGCGGCGGCTGGGGCGAACAACGATACCGCGACAACGAGCAAGCACTGCTGGAGGCGTTACAGCAGGAACGACTGATGCCGGTCGGCGCGCCGATCTTCGCGCGTTACAATGCCCCGTTCGTACCATGGTTTCTGCGCCGCAACGAGGTGCTGGTAGACGTCGAGCGGTAATCGAGCCCGACCGGGCGGCCGCGGATGTCGATGCACACAGCGGGCAGACGCCGGCCAAAACACCGACTACACCCACAGTTTCAAACGCCCGGCGGCCTAACGCCGACCGAGCCGAGGATAGAACGATGAATCAGCAAAACAATGCCGGCGCGCACACCACGCCGAGCGCCGCAACCCAGGGCTCGGTCACCCTGCCACCCGCGGTCGATGCCCCGCGCGACACCTTCTCGACCATGCATCTGAAGGAGATCAGCTACTACGCCGACGGGCCCGAGGACACCCGACCACTGGTGCTGCTGCATAGCATCAACGCGGCGCCGAGCGTATTCGAGATGAAGCCGCTGTTCGACCATTATCGAGGCACGCGGCGCGTCTACGCGATGGACCTACCCGGCTTCGGCTTCTCGGACCGCAGCGACCGCAAGTACTCCCCCGAACTCTATGCGAACGCCATCGCCGCGTTCCTGACCAACATCGTCAAGGAGCCGGCGGACGTCATCGCCTTCTCGCTGACCTGCGAGTTCGCGGGCCGCGCAGCGCTGGTGGCGGCGGATCGCTTCAAAACACTCACGCTGCTCTCCCCTACCGGTTTCAGCAACCGACGCTTGCCGTCCGGAAAGACCGGCCGGCGGCTGCATCGCATCTTCTCACTGCCCGGGTTCGGCGAAGGCGTCTACCGACTGCTCACCAAACGCGCCGGCATCCGCTATTTCATGCGCAAGAGCTACGTCGGCGAGCCACCCGAGGAGCTGATCGACTACGCCTATGCCACGTCGCACCAGCCCGGCGCGCGGCATGCACCGTATTATTTCCTGTCGGGACAGCTGTTCACGCCCAACGCCACCGAGATCATCTACAGCAAACTCAGGCTGCCGGTGCTGGTGCTCTACGATCGCGACGCCAATGTCACTTTTGACCGCATGTCAGAAGTCGTGGGTAAGCAGCCCAACTGGCAAGCGGTACGCATCGAGCCGACCCTCGGCATTCCGCAGTGGGAGCGCCCAACACTGAGCGTCGAGGCCATCGACGGCTTTTGGGCGCAGGTCGAGGCGGGAACGCTCGGCGCTAGCACAGCGGGCTAAGCGGCAGCCTGACCCGCGGACTTCTGGGAGGCTTCGCCGAAAAGAGCGCGGGCCAAGCGCAACGGCGCAGTTGCGCGCGACGCATCCTTCCAAATGCCGAGGGTACGACCGATCGGGGCTAAAGACCTGGCAATTCGGGGCGTCGCCCACCCCAAAACGCCCTTTTTCGGCGTTAGGGGGAACCCTGATTTTCCGATGGCGCTCCAAAAGCCGTAGAATCCTAGCCGCAGTGCTTCGCTGGCGGTTGCCGCGACGAACCGCGCGCAGTACGGCGCCTGGTAACCGCGCCCACGCCATCGAACTCCACCCGAATCACTCATGCTCCAATCGACGCACTTGCCGACTTGCCTGGCCGTCCGAATCCAGAACCCCTGCCGCTAACCCATGCTGGCCCCGACACAGATTCTGGATCAATTGAAGGCACGCCTGGTGGAGACGCTGGACGCGTTGCCGCTTGTTGATGGAAACGAGCGCGAAGGCGGCGGCCACAGCGCACTGGTGTCTGTGATCCTGTCGCTGCCGCGACTGCCCACCGGCGCGCCGCAACTTGACGGGCGGCAGTTTCAATTCTTGCATGGCCACGGCACCGAGATCCGTGCCGGCTATGGCTGCGCCGCGGAATGGGAGGCGGAGGGCACCAACCGTCTCCAAGCGCTCGCGTCGGTCGCCGACGCGCTTCGCGGACGCTGGCACCGCGCGGACCCGGACGAGAGCGGCTTCGACGCCTTCGCCATGCTCGGCTTTGCGGCCAGTGCCGAAGCCTCACCGCAGGTCGAGGACCACTTGCCGAATGCGATCTTGTGGGTCCCGGAGATCGGCCTTCGCGTACATGAGGGTGACGCCGCGCTGGTGCTTTCGGCGATCCTGCCCACCAATCGCGCGCGCCTGCGGGCGTGCTGGACGGCTGCACTCGAGCGGCTGGTACCGAATCTCTATCGGCCTTTCCCCGATCCATTCATGACGGCGTCGCTGGAGCGTGACTTTGCGGAGCCGGACTTCGGCGGATGGTCGACGCTGGTCGACGACGCGCTGGCCCGTATCGCCGACGGCGGCCTGAAAAAGGTGGTGCTATCGCGCCGGCTCGACGTCACCGGCCCGCGCTGCTTCGACATCGGCCGCCTGGTCGGGGCCCTCGGTTGCCTGTTCCCGTCTTGCCAAATCGTCAATCTGCGGCGCAACGGCAAAAGCTTTGTCGCCGCAACGCCGGAGCGTCTGCTCAGTCAGCGCGGCACTCGGCTGACCGTTGACGCCATCGCCGGCACCGCGGTGCGGGCCGAGACCGTGGAGCGCGACGCCGAATTGACCCTCGCCCTGCGCAACAGCGACAAGAATCTGCGCGAGCACCAGTTCGTCATCGACGCCATCACCGAGGCGCTGTCGAACTGCTGCGACCGCATCGCCACGCCAGCCCAGCCGCAGGTGATGCAGCTCAGCAATGCCCAGCATCTGTGGAGCCCGATCGAGGCAGTACCACGATCTGGCAACAACGTCTTCCAACTCGCGGAACGACTCCACCCAACCCCCGCCACCAACGGCCAGCCTCGCGATCGCGCGCGCGAGTGGTTGCGCGTTGGCGAGCCATTCGACCGCGGCTGGTACACCGGCGCCGCTGGCATCATCGAGCCGGACCTGACCGGCGAGCTATGGGTGCTGCTGCGCTGCGCCCGCGTCTGCGCCAACCGCGCCGAACTCTACGCTGGCGGCGGCATCGTTGCCGGTTCTGATGCCGTGTCCGAATGGGACGAGACAGAGGCCAAGCTCCAGGCCATGCTCACCGCGCTGCAATACGCCTGAGAGACCGTGCAAGCATCCCCGAGATTCCCCGAAAAAAGCTCGGCCATCGACACCGGCTGCCTCAACCTGCGCTGGTGCTCGGCATTGCTCGACGGCCTCATCGCGGCCGGGATGACGACGCTGGTGCTATCCCCAGGCTCACGCTCCACGCCGGTCGTAATCGCCGCCCAGCGCCGCGCCGAGATTGCTATTGTGCCCATCCTCGACGAACGCAGCGCCGCTTTCTTCGCGCTCGGCGTCGCCCGCGCATCGGAGCGCCCGGTGGCGCTGCTCGCCACCTCCGGTAGCGCACCGGCGCATTGGTATCCGGCCGTCATCGAGGCCAGCGAGGCCGGCGTGCCACTGATCCTTCTCAGCGCCGACCGGCCACCGCGACTACGCAACTGGGGCGCCAACCAGACCATCGATCAAACACGCTTGTTTGGCGCGTTCGTCCGCGAACAGCATGATCCCGGTCTACCGCGGGAGGACGCGGCGGCGCTCAAGGCCATGCGTGCGCTGGGCCTGCGCGCCGGCAGCATCAGCGCCGCGCCCGATCCCGGCCCGGTGCACCTGAATCTGCCATTCGAGGAACCGTTGCTGCCGGCGGGGGACTGTCAGCCAGCCACAACAGCGCCGGGCATCCCGCTGCCGTGCAGCCTCAATGCCGTTCCGCGCCAACCGCCAGGTGCGCCCTTTGCATTGCCGGCTGGCCGTGGCCTGATCGTCTGCGGCCCCGGCCGTTTCGACGCTGATTTCAGCGCCGCGCTAAGCCGCTGCGCGCACCAACTCGGTCTTCCGGTGCTCGCCGATCCGCTGTCCGGACTGCGCTTCGGCCCGGACTCCGTCAGCGTCATCAGCGGCTACGATGCCCTGCTGCGCAACGCCACGCTCGCCAGCGCGTTGCGCCCGAACTGGGTGCTGCGCTTCGGGCGCGCGCCGATCTCCAAACGGCTAAGTCAGTGGCTCGACGGCATCCCGAGCATCCTCGTGGACCCGGCCGGAGGGTGGTCGGACCCGAGCCACGACCTGGTGCAACGGCACTGTCTCACACCCACCGCCGCGTGTAAGGCACTGGTAGGCATCGAGGCCGACCCAATCGACCACCGCTGGCGCGACGACTGGCTGGCCGCCGACCGCCGCAGCGCCGAACGCGCCAGCCAACACCTGGCGCGATCCCCCTGGTGCGAAGGGCACATCGTGCGTACGCTCATGGCCCGCATCCCCGCCGGCGAGGCGCTGCTGTGCGCAAACTCCATGCCCATCCGGCAGCTCGATACCTGGTCCGGTACCCGCACCGCCCCGCTGACGCTGTTCTGTAATCGCGGCGCCAGCGGGATCGACGGCCAACTCTCCACGCTCGCCGGGCTCAACCACGCCGGCCTTCACGATGGCAATCGGCCGACCTGGGCGCTGCTTGGCGATCTTTCCCTCTGCCACGATCTCAGCGGATTACTCCTGAGCGCGCGCCTGCAACGCCCCGTCATCGTCATCAACAACCACGGTGGGCGCATCTTCGACTACTTGCCGCAACATGGCATGCCCGGCTTCAAGGAACTCTGGCGCACGCCGGTCGACGTCGATCTCGGGGCTCTGGCCGGAACCTTCGGGCTGCCGCACAGCCTGGTGCGAGACGCCGCCGACTTCGACCGCGCGTTGGACGATGCCCTAAAGCTTGACCCGGCCGGCCGACTGATCGAGGCCGTCATCGACGGCGATCTGAGCCGGGACGTACACATAAAATTCTGGGGTCAGAGCCTCACCGAACAGTAGGATTGATACGTCCAGTCGTATCGCTCGACCACCTCACCCAAAACGTTCAGCGAGGATCCGTCCAAGAATTGACCCTGGCGCCCCTAGCGCCCGTTGGGAAAGAGATGGCTCGCGCAGACGCGAAGAAAGAAGCAGGGCAGGCATCCCGACGGACCATGCTGGGGGCGAGCCATGGGATGCTCAGGGCTGTCGCTCCGCGGTGGTGCGCTCCGCAATCTTCAGCAGCGCGCGCAGGGCCTCATTCACGGCTAAACGAGGTAATCGCTTCGCAGCGGGTCATGCTGGAGCATTCTGGCAAAGCGGGCGGCCGGTTGGCGGAGCGGCAACTCGCGCAGACCTTCCTGCGAGCACGAAGCGGCGGCAGTGAACTCGTCATTAACCATCCCTGCCATGCAGCGAGCGCCCCGGTTACAATCGCGCACTTTCCCCTGTCAGAAAGTCCCAAAATGACCGTGCCCACCGACGAACCATGCAACGCGGACCCGATCCAGTGGCAGGCCCCGACCGGGGTCGACTACGGTGACATCCTTTATCAGCAGGCCGAGGGCATCGCGAAGATCACCATCAACCGGCCCGAGGTGCGCAACGCCTTCCGGCCCGAGACCGTCCAGGAACTGATCGACGCCTTCCATCACGCACACATGGACCCGGCGGTCGGCGTGATCATCCTCACCGGCGCTGGCGACCTGGCGTTCTGCGCCGGCGGCGACCAGCGCATCCGTGGCGACGGTGGCTACCGCGATGGCGCCGGCACCGAGCATCTGAACGTGCTGGAGCTGCAACGCCAGATCCGCACGCTGCCGAAACCGGTGGTGGCGATGGTGGCGGGCTACGCCATCGGCGGCGGCCATGTGCTGCACCTGATCTGCGACCTCAGCATCGCCGCGGACAATGCCCGCTTCGGCCAGACCGGTCCGAAGGTGGGCAGTTTCGACGCCGGCTTCGGCGCCGGCCTGATGGCCCGCACCGTCGGCATGAAAAAGGCCAAGGAGATCTGGTTCCTCTGCCGTCAGTACGATGCAGAGGAGGCGCTAGCCATGGGCCTGGTCAACACCGTGGTGCCGCTGGCGGATCTGGAGACAACCACTGTCGACTGGTGCCGGCAGATGCTGCGCCTGTCGCCGACCGCGCTGCGCGTGCTCAAGGCGGCATTCAACGCGGATACCGACGGCTTGGCCGGCATCCAAGAACTGGCCGGAAACGCCACCGGCCTCTTCTACACCACCGATGAGGCGCAGGAAGGCCGCGATGCCTTTCTGCAAAAGCGGGCACCGGACTTCTCCCGATTCCGCAGGCGGCCCTAGCCATGAACGACTCCATTTCGGCAGATGCACCGGCGCTGCGGGAGCAGGCCGGGCGCTGGATCGCGGCGTCGCGACCGCGCACGCTGCTGCTGGCAATCACCCCGGTGGTTGCAGGCATCCTGCTGGCGGTGGCGGGAGGCGATCGGCTCGCGTTCTTCACCGCGCTGACCACGTTGTTGGCTGCGGCCGGCATCCAGATCGGCACCAACCTACACAATGACGCCGCAGACTTCGAGCGCGGTACCGACACGCCGGAGCGGGTCGGCCCGCCGCGGGCCTCGGCTCAGGGCTGGTTCACCAGCGCCCAGGTGAAACGCGCGGCGCATCTGGTGTTCCTGACCAGCTTCGTGCTCGGCCTGTTGCTGGTTCTGCGTGGCGGTTGGCCGATCCTGCTGCTTGGTTTGGCCGCGATCACCGCCGGCTACGCCTACACCAGCGGCCCGAAACCCATCGCCTACGGCCCCTTGGGCGAGATGTACGTACTCTGCTTCTTTGGTATCGCCGCGGTGGCAGGCACCTACTATCTACAAACGCTATCGCTGTCCGCCGGCGCCATCAGCCTCGGCATTGCAATGGGGCTGCCGGCGGCGGCGGTGCTGCTGCTGAACAACTATCGCGACTTCGAGACCGACCGCGTCGCCGGCCGACGCACCCTGTGTCACGTCTTGGAACGCCCCACCGCCCGCTACGTCTACGCCGGCCTGCTGTTGTTCCCCATCCCACTGATGTTGTTCGGCGGGCTACCAGGCCAGTCCTGGCCGGTGCTGCTGGCGCTGCCGATGGCGGCGATATTGATGGGCAAGTTGTTCGGCGGCACCCAGGGGCCAGCGCTGAATCCAGTGCTGGGGCAGACCGCGCAATATCAGGCGCTGCTGGTGCTGTTGTACGCTGCCGGCCTGTTGCTCAGCTGGGTGACGGGCCTGTTGTTCGGCGCCTGAGCAACATGAGCACGACCGGACTGGACCTAACCATCCAGCCCTACCGATTGCCGCTGCGCCGGCCCTGGCTCAGCGCCCATGGCGAAGAGCGCGAGCGGATCGGCTGGCTGGTCATCGCCAGCGCCGACGGCATCCATGGCTACGGCGACTGCGGGCCGATGCCGGAAGCGGGGACGGAGGCCTGGGCGTCGGCCGAACGCCGCCTGCGCCACTGGTGCGAGTTCGTGCACGCGCTGACCGACACCGACCCAGTGGCACGCACCCTCGGTGCGTTACCCGACTCAGAACCAAGCCCGACCCCGAGCGCCGACTGCGCGGTGGAAGGCGCGCTGCTCGACCTGCAGGCTCGCCAGCGCGGCCTGCCGCTGCGGCGGCTGCTGGACCCGGATGCCCGCGCCGATATCGCGGTCAAC
>JGI12210J13797_10070496_pt1 | contig 13063 bp, 11 predicted proteins | sample ElkSlonscriptome_3_FD_13797 | JGI IMG/M metagenome (IMG submission 13797)
TTTCCTAATCGTACTCCTGATCGTAATCATATTCGAAAAGTCGATTTTGTGAGGCTCGATTACGATTACGCGTACGATAACGAACACGAAAATGGGGCTTTGGCGAATCGGATTTCCAAAAATTTTTTTAATACCCCTCATAATAAGAACTTATTGTAAAACTCCGTGCAGCTCTGAACAGGATTGCCGGCGTTCCAAAAAAAACTCGCAAAGTCTCTTCCGCCTTTGTACATAACTTTGCATGAAAAAATTACTGATCACCGGCGCAAATGGTTTTGTGGGACAACACGCGATTCGCGAATTTAAATCCCATGGCTACGATGTCTATGAAGGATTCGGACCCGGATTTCATCCATCCACAGATCATCAGGTCCCCTTTAATCTGCAGAACTATGAAATCATGAGTTTTGTGGTGAATCAGATTAAACCGGATGCCTGTTTGCATCTGGCGGGTCAGGCGCACATTCCCTTTTGTGAAAATGACCCCGTGACAGCCAACGACCTGAATGTGACCGGTACCGTGCGCTTGTTGGAGGCCTTTCGGCGTCATAAACCCGAAGCCCAAATCGTGGTGGTCACTTCGGCGGAAGTCTATGGACATAAACCCTCCGGTCAGGTGGTTACAGAGGAAGATCCCCTTTGCCCCACAACCCTTTACGGGATCACCAAACAGGCAGCGGATGAAGCCTCTCTTGCCTTTGCCAATCAATTGGGGCTTCAGGTAATGACCGCCCGACCCTGGAATCATATTGGACCCGGACAACATCCACGCTTCGTAGCCGCAGCGTTTGCCCGGCAGTTTGCGGCTTTTACTCAGGGAGGGACACCGGAAATGAAAACGGGAAACCTGGAAAGTCAGCGTGATTTTACAGATGTCCGGGATATTGTCCGCGGATACCGACTCATTCTGGAAAAAGGCAGTCCTGGAAATGCCTACAACCTGTCCTCCAGTACGCTGCGCCCGATCAACGATCTTCTCGAAGGCTTTATCGAAATTTCCGGAATCCGCCCCGGGATGGAAGTGGATCCCGCCTTGTTCCGGCCTACGGATTCAACGCCCCTTTTGAGCACTGAAAAAATCCGCAGCCAATGTGGATGGGAACCGAAAGTGGAGCTGAAGGACTCTCTGAAGGATATTCTTCAGGAACAAATTGAGCTCTTAACTACATGACCTCCTCCCCCCGCCTGCAAGATTGGGTGGATGGGATGCAGGAAGACCACGGGCATCAGGTCGATCTCACAGTCACCCGGAATCGAAGGACCATGATTTCGATTCAGTTTCCCGGGAGAAAGTATACCCGATTAAGAATACACGAAAAATTTTCCGAGGCTCCGGAGAATATTCTTGATCATCTTTCCCTCTATATTCTGACCCGACAACGGGAAGACTGGAAAGTCGTATCCTCTTTCGCACGGAGCCTTCCTGTGAATAGAACAGCCTCCTCCCCCCGTCAGAACCGGACTCAGGGAATCTATTTTGATTTACACGCGGAGTTAAACTTCGTGACATCACATTATTTTGAGGTCCCTCCCGAAGCCTCGATCACCTGGGGCAGCTTAGGCAAGCCCCGCCGCAAAAAACGAAGAAGTATCCGTTTTGGAAGCTGGCATGAGGACTGCAAACAAGTCCGAATTCACCCCCTGCTTGATCAGGAATGGGTTCCCCGGGAATTCATCCGTTATTTAATCTATCACGAACTCTGCCACGCCGTAGAAAAGCCCCTTCCACATAAAGCAGGAGGTCACAGGATTCATCATGCAGAGTTTAAACGCCTCGAACAAAAGTACCCGCACGTCAATGAAATGGAAAAGACCGGAAAAGAAATTTTTGAGCGCTTAATTCGGGAACGGCTATAAGCCATGCAGAGATCCGAACATTTTTAATTTTTTCAGTTGCCAACTTGCCAGAAAATGTTGTACAAACCCTCCACAATTGCGAGCGTAGCTCAGTGGTAGAGCTTCTCGTTGCCAACGAGATTGTCGTGAGTTCGAATCTCATCGCTCGCTCCAATTTCCCCTGTGAAAGCAGGGGTTTTTTTATGGGCTGGCCTCGAAGTTTTCTCCGGATGGAAATTTAGGGTATTTCCGTTTGAATCATTCCTCGATCTATTTAAAAGAGACCTATGATTCCTGTCGTTGATCTTGTTGGCATCGGACTGGTGGCCCTTTGCGGTCGCAGTGGAAAACGTCACGGTCCGGCCCGTGAAATCTATCGACTGATCCGGGTAACGACCGCCCTGATCGCCGGCTGCGGGCTCTACAGCCTGACCCGTACCTTTCTCAGCAATCTTTTGCCTGCCGCTTCCGGTCTGACCGGATTCCTGGTCTATTTTGGAGGAACTTTTTTTCTTGTCCGGTTCATAAAAACTGCCCTCCTACAAAAACTGAATCAGCACTTTCAGGGAGCCTCGGCAGAAAAAGCCGGGTGGATTGCCGGCAGTTTGCGGGGCGGAGTTCTTTTGCTGTCTCTGGTAACGCTCGCTCACGTGGCTCCTATTTTTCCATGGAAAGAATCCATTACACAGAATTCCTGGATCGGGCGTATTCCCGACTGGTTTCTTCCAGACAGTGAGACTCCAGCCCAGGAAGAGTCCGAAATTAAGTAGCCAACTCCAACTTCAGGCACTCGTCTTTCCCCGCCCGCCATTTATCCGCCACCCGGAATCCGGGCACCCACACAATCTCATTCCCACAAAGAATCACCGGCCAAACCGGCCGGACTTTTGCAGGTAAATGCTGGTTTATAAATAAATCAGACAGCTTGGTACGTCCTTTCATCCCCAGGGGCTGATAGTAATCTCCAGGCCGGGGTGGACGAAGCGTAAGGGGCTGACCCTCCGGGGGTCTTTTCATAAAGGCGGTCAGCGTACGATTAAAATCGTGGAACTCAGACGCTTTGAAATCCACATGTTTGGCCGATGAAATATGTAAGGGACGTTTTAGAGGTTCCCACCAAATTTTCCCAGGCCAGGAAAGCCGTTGCGTCTCCGGAACCTGTGTGAGATTATCCGGACTCAGGACATTCTGATCCACCCGAATCCAGAATCCTCCCACCTCCCACCGTCGTGAATGTGAAACCTCACGATTAAGCTCCACCAGCAAATCCTGAATTTGTACAGACCGGACGATCGACAGGTCGGCACCCTGATTCTGCAACCACCCCATCAATACACGTTCCTGCAAAATTTCAGGTAAAAACCTCCAGGGCTCAAGATGCAGACCTGATGTTCCCACACAGTTTTTCGCCCGTTCATTTGCTTCATGCGAAACCCAGGCCTCCAACTTCCGTTGTTGTTCCGCAAATTCACCCAGATGCCTTACCACAGCCGGATTAATCCGTTTTTTCAGCAGAGGCAGGATTTCATGCCGCATGCGGTTTCGCTGATACTCGGGTTCTGAATTACTGGGATCTTCTATCGGCTTCACTCCCCATGAACTCAACCGTGCCTCGATATCCGATCGGGGAATGGCCAGTAAAGGTCTCACCAAATATACCGATGTATTCAGCGGACTAACCCAATCCATTCCCCCCGCACCACGGGGACCGGTGCCTCTGGCTAATTTCATTAATAACGTTTCCGCCTGGTCATCCAAATGATGACCAAGTGCCACCCGGTCCGCCTGGAAATCCGCCGCCGTTTCCGCATAGGCCTTCCTTCGCAATCGACGTGCCGCCATTTCAACGGATTCATGCGACTCCTGATTGAAAGGAACTTCCAATTCATGCAGTTGACAAGGCAGCCCCAGCGTCCAGGCCCGTTGGCGTACTTCATGAGCCTCCTGAGCACTTTCCGGCCGCAATCCATGATCACAGGTTAGCACGGACAACTCCAGTCCGAGTTCTTCCCGCAGAGACCAAAGCAAATACAACAAAAATAAACTATCACCGCCCCCCGAACACGCCACCACCACACGGTTTTTCTCGTTAGGAAAAAGCGCTTTGCTACGGACCAGATCCATAAAGTCAGCAAGGAACGACATGAGAGAAGTGTACCCCTGTGGTAAATCTCAAACAAGCCTTGATCACAGCGGACTCTTTAAGAAAAAACACCCCGCGATCGTTAGACCCCAGGGTGTTTCTTTTTTCTCCGAGAATTTTACAAATTCGGATTTACGCTGGACCAGTCAGCCAGCGGAGGCAATACCCCCATGTCGATCACTTCATCACGCAGTTTGGTGAGATGAGCATAAGACGCTTTAAGCGCTTCCGTTTCTTCGGGGTACCCGCTGGGCATAGAGAGTTTCAATCCGTCAGCCGTCAGGGTCGTTTCCATGGCCATCATGATTTTTTCAAACCCAAAGTCATTCACATAGCCGCCAACAGGCCAGGGATATCCCTCACCTTCGATAACCCCTTTGATCATGAGTACGGACTGATGGGCAGGACTCTGGAAAGAACTGCGTCCACGAAGCTGAATAATTTTTTTACCCCCCTGACATACATTGGCGCGGATTTCTTCCCATTTTTCAATAGGGAGTTTGTCAGTTCCGATCAGTTCGGTCAACGGAGTGCCCTGCACTTTAGCGGTAGAAGCAAACACCGCCATCATTTCACCGTGTCCTCCGTAAGTGCGGCATCCGGTGACGTCGCTTTGCGGAACGTTGAAGTGTTGTCCGAGTGCCGTCTGCAGCCGGGTAGAGTCCAGCGCGGCAAGAGTTCCCACTTTGGAAGGGGGAAGGCCGGAATGAACCAGTGCCACCAATCCGGTGATGTCGGCGGGATTAAAGATCACCACCAGGAATTTCAGTTCAGGGCAATACGCTTTGATGTCCTTGCCAAGTTGTTCCGCAATTTCCGCATTTCCTTTGAGCAGATCTTCGCGGGTCATGCCTTCTTTACGGGGAGCCCCTCCAGAAGAAATTATATATTTTGCATCGGTGAGAGCTTCTTGGATATCTGCGGTATACGTCAGGTTTGCACCCGGGAAGGCACAGTGGTACATTTCTTCCGATGCGCCCTGAACCCCGGGGAGATAGGGATCATACCCACAAACATTAGGGCTCAATCCCATGGTGAGCACGGCCTGCATCATGTTGGAGCCAATCGCTCCACCTGCGCCGAGAATTACAATTTTATCTTCCGTTAAATATGCCATACGTTTTTTCCTATAGACGTGATAATTAATAGTCCCAAAACCAACGCGATGACCTTAGTCAAAAAAATTCAGCAATTGCAATACCTGAGTCGAAATATGCGAACTTTTCAGGTTTTGGTTTCGACGGAAGGCCCAGGCTGTGGCAACAAACGGCCATGGAATCAGAAAACCTCACTGAAAAATCCCAAAGCGGATTCCGCTCCCAACTGGGTTGGCGTTTGCCTGTCATTTTGATTTCAGCCTCGCTCTTAGGGAGTATCCGCTTCTGTCATCGCCAACCTGCAATGCCCGTGGAACCGGAAGAGGAGCTTCCGGACACCGCGATTCACATTCCTCTCCCTACCCCGCTTCCGTCCTGGCCCCTGTTTAGTCATCCCAGTCCACAACGTCAGTGGGAGGAAATCGATAACCCCAAGGTGTACCAGCCCACAGGGTCGGGCCGGATTGCCTCGGCGTGGTATGGATCCGTTCGCACCCGCAGCTCAGGGCGCGCCTCCTTCCATGAAGGAGTGGACATTGCACCGGTTAAAAAAGACCGGCGTGGAAGAGCCGAAGACAAAATCTTTGCCGTAGCGGACGGTGAAGTGGCGTACATAAACCGGGTCGGCGGAAACTCCAGCTACGGACGGTATGTTCTTCTACGTCATCAGGATGAAGTGGGCGATGTTTACACGCTTTATGCCCATTTGGAGTCTATACCCAAAAACGTAAAAGTTGGACAGGAAGTAAAAGTAGGCGAGGTAATCGGCCAAATGGGACACAGCTCCACCCTGGGCATTCCGGTGCAGCGAAGTCACCTGCATTTTGAAATGTGTATGATGCTGAACCCCTCATTCGATAAATGGTATCGGGGCAAAAAGCTTATCCCCGATCACGGTAACTATCATGGCTATAATTTTGCAGGATTTAATCCGCTTCGTATGCTGGTACCGTTGAGCGGTAAAGATCACATCCCTTTTTCATATCTGGAAACCTTACAAGAGATTAAGCCCGCATGGCATCTGGTTGTGCGCAGTTCAAAACGTCCACGATATTTCTCGATGTATCCCCGGCTCTGGGAAGGTGAACCGTATAAAGGAGAAGCCTTCTATTTAACGGTTTCGGAAAGTGGCATTCCGCTTTCCGGCCGTAACGCTACCGAAGCAGAAATCGCTGCTCTCGGTACGTCCACGAACAAGGTAGTCTGGGTGGATGAGGAGGTGCTGGGGCGAAACGGCACCCGTCACATCAGCACAAACCCTCAGAACAGGACCCTGGCCCGTAATGGCACCCGCTGGCTGGAGATCCTGATGTATGATGCCCGCTAAATGGATTCAGGAAATCCGCCCGGCCCTGATTGCGGTGGGATTTTTACAAATGGCCGGCCATCTCTTGGGTCCGCCGCTCTCATTTCACACTCGTAGTGCTATTTTTTTTGCGGCGTTTTCCGTGTACCTCGCTGACCATTTTTTCCGGAGCCTGTGGCCTCTCCTTGTGATCACTTCCGGAGCCTTTCTATGGACGGGATACAGGGCGGATCCCCTGCGGTGGCCCGTAATAGCGGGATACATTTTGCTGGCATTTGCTTATGTATTTCCACTTTTCCCCGGCAAAAAACGGTTACAGGATTTCCCCTGGGCGCGGGTTGTGGCGGTTGTGGGGGGCTGGGCTCTCATTCCGTTCATTCTCAAAGACTTTTCTTTCTCTACTCTGCGCCTGCTGTATGTTCTTGGGATAGCGGCCACAATGATCCCCGCACTGATATGGAGTGATCTGGCAGATGCAAAACAGGACCAGGAAGAAGGCCGTCTTACCTGGACCATGAAACGTTCAAAGAGGCAATTAACCTGGATTTCCAACGGGGCACTCCTCATTTCCTGCCTTTGTTTCAGTCCGGGTTCTTTGAGGATACTGCTTCCTTTGCCCCTGCTGTATTTAGCTTTTTCCGGATATTTAAACCGTCATCCACAACACAGTGACTGGATTCTGCTTTGGCCTTTTGTGGGCAGTAGCTTCTTTTGAATTGTCATCCTTCCCCCGCATAGATAAGCAGAGCAAATGAAAACACACGTTACCGCAATTACCAATCAGAAAGGCGGAGTGGGAAAAACCACTACCAGCATAAATCTAGCCGCAGCTCTGGCCAAGCGCGGAAAAAAAGCACTGCTCGTGGATTTGGATCCCCAGGCCAATGCCACCTCCGGGCTGGGCTTGGATAAGCTTTCCAATGAGAGCATCTATCCGGTGTTGATTGGAGAACAGGAACTACAGGACGTCATTCAGGAAACCCGTATTCCAAAGTTGCATATCGTTTCTTCGGAACTTGATCTGGCGAGTGCGGAGATTGAGATTGCCCGTATGGATCATTATCTGTTCCGCCTGAAAGAGTCTCTCACCAAGGTTATCGAATCCGAAGCCTACAGCTACATCATCCTCGATTGCCCCCCAAGTCTGGGCCTGCTGACCCTCAACGCCTTGACCGCGGCCAACAGCCTGTTGGTTCCCTTGCAGTGTGAATACTTTGCACTCGAGGGTTTAAGTGTCATCATGGATATGGTCATCAAAATTCAAGAGTCCTCGAATCCAAAATTACGCCTGGACGGGATTTTATTTACGATGTTTGATATCCGCACCAATCTTTCCAAAGAGGTCGTGGAAGAAGTGCGAAATCATTTCCAGGACGGGCTGTACGAATCGGTGATTCCCAGAAACGTACGCTTAAGCGAAGCTCCCAGTTATGGTGAAAGCATTTTCACCTATGCCCCGACTTCCCGGGGGGCCGTGGCCTACCAGGAACTGGCGAAAGAATATATCCGCCGGAATTAAATTTCCGCATACTTCTTGAGCGCGGACACACTGACAATTTTCCGTTCGGGAAGAATCAGGCAGCTCAGTTTGCCGCCGTATACACAGCCCGTATCCAATCCGATGACATTCGGGCGGTTCACACCCCCAAGGGCGGCCCAATGTCCGAATACAACCAACTCATTTCCCTCATAGAGATCAAACCAGGGTGGATTCTTCTCGTTTTTCAAATCATGCCCTTCTCCGTCCCAGGTACGAATGGTTAACAGATGCCACGGATCGGTTTGATCCGGATGCAGACCCGGGACCAGGCCCCCATGCACCAACATCAAATCGTGATCCTCAAACCATAACGGGAACTGATGGACATCGACAACAAACTCATCAAATGCACTGCCGAAGTGTTTATGAAGGGTACTTAAATATTTACTGTGTTTGTGCAGTTTGCCCTGGACCAGTGCCAACATGGAATATTCGTGATTCCCCATCAGCGACAGCCCCTGGTATTCCCGATAGAGTTCCCACACTTTACGGGAATCCGGCCCTTTGTTTATAAGATCACCTATAAAGAGAATCCGATCCTGATCCGGGTCGGCCTTCACTTTTTTCAGGAGCTTTTTCAGTTCCTTGTGGCAACCATGTACATCTCCAATAATAAGGGTTCTTTTCTCCATGCACAGCACCTATCAGCCGCGGTTCATACCTGCAAGCCCCTGTTGAATTGAATAGCCTGATTATACCCGAAACAGGGCTCCAAGTTTTTTCCCAAGCATCAGACTGCTTCCGACCAAGGTTACAGCCAGGAAGAGCATCGCCCAAACCCCAAGGGCCGCCGCAATGTATTTTCCCGTCCCGATCAGCTGAAAAAGTTCATAAATCGTTTTGGTAATGGGGTAATAATCCTCGCGTTGGGCCAGCATGAGGCTATCGGATACTTCCAACATCGAAAAGGCGAAAGCCAACAAGGCCCCGGCGATTAAATTCGCTGTGATCAGAGGAATGGTTACCCGTTTGAGACTGACCAGGGGTTTGGCCCCCATATTGGCGGCGGCTTCCTCCAAACTTATGCTGGTTTGTTGCAGACCGGCTACCGCGGATCGCACCATATAAGGTAACCGGCGGATACTATAGGCCATGACCAGAAAAAGAGCGGGATTGGTTTTCACGTCGAGCAAATGTGGAAGCCACGCACTGTCGCGTACGAACTCCATGTTACTTAATTTTGAACTGGCGGCCAAGTATCCGGAAGCCATTACCAGACCGGGAACCGCTAACGGCATCATGGCTAATCCATCTAGCAGTCCTCTCAGTTTAAGTTTGGAGCGGACAACCACAAAGGCGATTCCAATGCCGAACACTACATTAAACAGCACCGCCCACATCGAGAACGTCAGACTGTTGCGAATACTGCTGACGGTCATAGAGTGCCCCAGGGCTTCGCTGTAGTTATTTAAGGTCCACTCCTGTGGAAAAACCGAACCGTACCAGCCCCCGGGTGCCGAAAAACTGGTAAGAATGACTCCGATATGCGGCAAAAGAGCAAAAAAGATAATCACGACAAAAGGAAATAAAACAAGCAGTCCTTTCCCTGGGCCCAGAGACTTTTCGGTAAAGCGGGTTGAAGCTTTGCCCTGCATGGCATGGGCTTGTCCGCCAAAAAGGAGTTTGCTGGTTACATAAAGACTTACACTCACGGCCAGCATCACCACCACCAACGCAAACGGAAAGGGGTTACTGCCGATTTCCTTCAGGGAATCGTACACCTGCACCGATGCCACCCGGGTGTAATTCATGATCAGGGGTGTTCCCAGCTCGGTGAACGACCAGATAAACACAATCGTGCCCCCGGCAAAAAATCCGGGCGTGATCAGCGGCAACGTAATCCGTCGGAATTTTGTCCACCCGGTGGCTCCCATATTTTCGGCAGCCTCCTCCATGGCATGATCAATATTTGCCAGGGCGGCAGAGATATTAAGATAAAGAATCGGATATAACGCAAAAGACTGTAAAAGAATAACCCCCATCCATCGACCGCGGCCCAACCAGTCGACCTCCAAGCCAAACATGCTGTTCACCACTCCGTATTGACCGAAGATTTGCTGAAACCCAATCGCACCCACGAAGGGAGGAAGGATCATGGGCACGAGCAATAACGCATTCACCCACTTTTTACCGGGGAAAATATAGCGGTTGGACAACCAGGCCAAGGGCAATGAGATCAACGTGGCCAATAAGGTCGTGCCCAATGCGAGACGGAAACTGTTCAGCAGCCCCTCCAGATAGATTGGATTTTTAAACACGCCCAGCAAATATTCTAAAGTGAACGTGCCATCCGTCCCAATAAATCCATTTCGAATGACTAAACCGAGCGGAAAAATAAACCCGACCCCGAAAACGGTAAGGGTAAGCAGGAAAACCGTCCAGGCAGAGGATTTACGCATGATCCGCCTCCGCTAATTCTTTGGCCAGCCGATATTGCTGACGGAAAAAGATCACCCACTCCCGCATAAACACCATTTGACGGGAGGAGTGATAGTCCTCTCCCAGAGCGGAATCCCAATTTAAATCCGGAGGCATCGCCAACAAAGCCTCCATGGCTTCTGGAACCGCCTCCGGCCCTCCGGCAGCCTGGATGGCGGCCCAGGCCGCGGAGAGTTCTTCTCCGGCATCCAGACACATGGCGCGGATGAGATATCGGTTGATACCAAAATGACGACCGGTCCAACGGGGAATATATTCAAACTGACTCGCCAAATAATAGGGATTTACCGACGGATCCCCCAAAGGGTCACTGTAGTAAGGTTGATGCTCTTCGAATTTCGCCTGGAATTCAGGGTCGTCGGAGGGATAAAAATCTCTGCGGATCGGGAGGCGGCGCAGCGCGTACTTCTCGGGTCCGCCCGGAGTGCCCACTTTATAGTTCCAAATCTTTTGACCGTCCTCACTGAGCACATATTCGATAAATTCAACGGCCAGCTCTCGGTGGGGGGCTCCCCGCAGCAAACTGATGGGATCGGCACTTACACTTGAGCCCCCAACCGGGGTCTCATAAATCATCCGCTCGCTGCCATCTGGATTTCGGCTGCTTTCCGCCTGATAACGTCCGTAAAAATCAATGGCCAATCCCACGGCCGCATTGGCCATACTGACATCAATTGGAACTTTGGAAGCACTGTCGGTGAAATATCGTGCATTGGCACCAATCAGACGGACCAAATTCAGTCCATTGATCCAGCCAACACGAATGGCGTCGTTGTAGGCCTCCGGTGCGAGTTCCACATCCTCTTCAAAAAGGGAAATATCTTCTACCGTGAACCCTGCCTCCATAACAGAATTATAAATTTGCTGATGAATCAACATCTCAAATGCTTTCGCAATACTTCCGCTCTTTGTGGGATCCGAAACTCCCAATTCCTTAAAATACACAGGATCTGCCAGATCCGCCCATACTTCCGGACGTTTTTCGACGCCCAGGTCATTCAACCGGTCGAGGTTGGCGACAATACCAAAGGTACTCACTGCGGTTCCCACAAATAAAGGCGACCGCCATTCTTCTCCGCTTAATCCTTCCGGGATCACCAACTTCCCGGAGGAGGAATGGGTTACGCTTTTCGGAATGCCCTCCGGCCACGGTTCCACGGTCAATCCTTCTTTTCCGGAACGGTCATGATCGTACACCCCTCCACCAAAAAACAAATCCAGACCGGTTCCAAACTGATCGGGATCATCCACCGACCGTAAGGCTTCCCGCACCTCCACGACTGCAGGATCTTTTCCTTCTGGAGAAAACCGGCGGCTGGTCACAAACTCACTGGCACCTTGAGGCCACTCGTTGCCCTGACGAATCCACCAGGCTTTAAAAGAAGCCTGCATTTCAGAATTTAAATAACGTGATATTTCACTGGTTCCCCCCACCACCCGCCAATCAATTTTAACAGGAGATTTTCCCTGAGCCTGCCGCCATTCGCTAAAGCCATGGGCAAATTCATGGCGGATCGCTTCGTTGTGCGGAGAGATCGCAATTAAAACCGGATCGCCCTCTTCCCATGCTCCGATGGGGGGAGGTTTTCGGAAGATAAACGGCAGCGCAATTACCAAAACCGCGGCTGCGATTACGCCCCAGGATTTCATACCTGACCTCTGGGCAGTACCACCACATCCTGGGCATCCACCCAGACCGAGGTCTCTTTTGCAGTATCACGGGCCAAAATCCGTGGGTTTAAATCAAAAACTTTTATATTTCTACCCGCATCCCCGCCAATATGGACCTGATGCTGGGCCACTTCCCCGAGATAGACGGTGTCATGGGCAATTCCTTGAACAACGTTGGGTTGTCCCGCAGAGGCGTCTCCCAAATGCAGCGTTTCCGGACGCAGCGAAACGGTTACCTCCTCCCCTTCCGAAAATTGGTCCAACCCGTGAAAGGTCTCCCACTCGGCTTCCGGAGTGGATACAATCATTCTTGAGCCGGAAATCTTCTTTACGGTCCCGTTTAAAAAGTTGCTTTCTCCGATAAATCCAGCGGCAAAAACCGACGTCGGTTTCAAGTACACCTCTTTTGGGGTGCCGTACTGTTCGATCACTCCGCCATTCAACACCGCCAGACGGTCGGCTACGGACAAGGCTTCTTTTTGATCATGAGTCACATAAATCGCCGTTAACCCGGCTTCTTTGCAAATGCGCCTGATTTCTGTCCTCATTTCTAACCGTAGTTTTGCATCCAGATTGGAAAGAGGTTCGTCCAACAACAGACATTTGGGATGAATCACCAGTGCCCGCGCAAGCGCCACGCGTTGCTGTTGTCCTCCGGAAAGTTCATTCGGTTTGGCATTCGCCTTCTCGGACATTTTCACCATAGAAAGGGCATCTCCAACCCTTGTTGAAATCTCACGTTTAGGAATTTTTCGCATTTCCAGACCAAATGCCACATTTTGGGCCACGGTCATGTGCGGCCATAAGGCGTAACTCTGGAAGACCATGCCCGTATCCCGTTGATGCGGCGGCAACCGGGTTACCTCCTCCCCTCCCATTAGTATGGTCCCGCTTTCGGGTTCGTGAAAGCCTGCAATACAACGAAGCAGGGTTGTTTTCCCACAGCCGCTGGGGCCTAACAAAAAGAAAAGTTCCCCCGGTTCAATCGTTAGAGTAATATGATCGACGGCTCTGGTTTCACCAAAGGTCTT
>JGI12210J13797_10249366_pt1 | contig 13062 bp, 7 predicted proteins | sample ElkSlonscriptome_3_FD_13797 | JGI IMG/M metagenome (IMG submission 13797)
GCAGCCGAACTCGCTGAGTTCGCCACCCTCGCCCTCCAGCTCGCGATAGGTGGCCAGGGCGGCATTCGCGCGCGTGGACAGCGCGGCGTTCGGCTCGGACTCGCTCAAGGCGTACCACTGACGGGCGACGCCGGCGTGGTTGATGCGCGGACTCTCCCAGTCGGGTCGCGCTGCCAGGGCGCGTTCGAAGGTGGCCTGGGCGGCGCGCATGGCCGGCGCGGGATCACGACCGTTCAGGGCATGCCAGAGGCCCAGCGTCCACCAGTTCAGGCCCAGGGTGTTGAGGGGCGACACATAGTCGCTGTGGCGATCGGTCAGCGTGGTCAGGCCCTCGATGAGCACCTCGAGATCCGGCTCGGGATCGCGGCCAAGGAGGGCGTCCTGGAAGGTGATGGATCCCTTGGCAGACCACATGTTGTGCATCAGGCGCCGATCGTCCGGCGTGACCGCCGTGGCGCGCTGCAGCCACTCCAGGCCCTGACGCTCGGCCTCGAGCGCCCCGCGTGAGTCGCCGGCGCCAGCGCGGGACATGCTGATGGTGCTCCAGGTTACGGCCAGGTTGTTCATGACATTGACGTCATTGGGACGAGCCTGGTGAACGCGTTCCAGCCATTCGAGCGATGCCTCGAGGGTCGGCCGGGACGCCTCGCCCGCAGCGAGCTGCTTGCGACCGAGAACCTGTAGCGCCGAGCCCAGGGAGAGCTGCGCGAGTTCGTTGCCCGGATCGATCTCGAGGGCGAGGCGAGCCTGGGAAATGGCCCGGTCGAGGGGCTGGTCGAAGGGCTGGCGATCGCGCCGGCGATGTTTGGCTTGGAGCCAAAGCTGCGTCGAGGAGGTGGCGAGCAGGTCGGGATCCTCCGCGGCCAGCTGCAGGCCCTGATCGCAAGACGCGCGTGAAACGTCAGGCGCTGCAGCGTCGGCCTGCATGGTTCGGAGCGATTGTCGCGCGGCCTCGATCGAGCAGGCCAGCTGATAGGCGGGCAGGTAGGAGCGCGCCGTTTGCCGCAGGTCTTCGAGCCGATCGTCGACCCGAGCGAGGTCGGCGAGCGCGCGGTCGGCATCGATATTGAGATCGTCGATCGCGCTCACCGCAGCCACCTGCAGATCCAGCAGCAGGGTCTGCCAGTCGTCCGGTGTGATCAAGGCGCTGGACGTGTTAGAAAGGTCGGGGACCGGAACGCCGGGCGCGGTACCGAGCGCCCGCTCGATCCGCTGAAGCATGTCGTCATCAAGTGCGCTGCGGAAGGGTGAAATGTCTGCCGCCAGCGCTTCGCGTTCCACCTCGACAAGGCGATCCATGGACGCTGCATCTGCCGTCAAGCCCAACTCCAGGCGCCGGCTTCCGAATTGCTGCAGGCGCGCGCGGGCTGCGCGGCTGGCCACGCTGGCGGTCTGAACGCCGCCCAGCCAGGCCCGACGAGCCTGGATGAAGGCGCGACCAGGCTCGCCGATTGCGTCGAGCAAATCGGCCAGCGCTGCATCGATGCGGGCAGCGGCGACATCGCCCAGACGGTCCCGGGCCGCTGCCAGACGATCGACCGTGGCGCGAGCGGCCTGCTCGGCGCCGCGCTGATCGTGCAGCGGGAGGAGCTGATCGATGTACCAGTCGCCGCGGGCGCGCTCGGCCTCGGCGATCAGGGTGCTTGCCGTGTTCAGCGCCTGGCGGTTTTGCTCGGCGATCACCGCCAGCGCAATGGCGCCGCCCAGCATGACGGTCACGAGCGCCGCAGCGAGTCGCGCCCGCCAGGGGTTGGCGCGGGCCCAGCGAGATAGACGATAGCGACGGCCCAGAATCGGCGCATCGACGGTATGGCCAGCGCGGAAGGCGACCAGGTCCCGGCGCAGCTCGCCCGCGTCACGGTAGCGGCGGCTGGGGTCGGCCTCGAGGCAGCACACGACGATTCGAGCCAGACCCTCGGGCAGCCGACGGCGAATCTCCGAGACCGGGACGATCTGGCCGGAGGCGGCCTGCATGACCAGCGCCATCGGCGTATCGGCAGTGTAGGGAAGGATGCCGGTCAGCACCTGATACAGCACCACGCCAAGGGCATAGACGTCGGCGCGCGGGTCGGCGCCTTCGGCACCGCGAGCCTGCTCGGGTGACATGTAGCCGGGCGTGCCCAGCGCATCGCCTGCCATTGTGAGCGTGGCATCGTCGGGCCGTCTCGCCAGACCGAAATCCATCACCCAGGCGTGCGCCTGTCCGTCGCAGAGCTCGACCATCAGGTTGGCAGGCTTCAGATCACGATGGACCACGTCCTTGGCATGGGCATAGGCCATGGCGTCGAGGACCTGATCGAAGATCGCCAACTTGTGATCGGTCGATCGGTCGGCCAGAAAACAGTCCAGCGCTTGCCCATCGACCAAGTCCATCGCGATGTAGTGGCGGTCGAGGTGCACCCCGGTGGCGTGGATCGGAAGAATATGCGGGTGATTCAGGTCAGCCTGAGTTCGGGCTTCGCGCAGCATGCGCTCGATGGCCGCCGGTTCTTCATGGCGCAAATACTTGATTGCGATGTCGCGGTCGAGCTGGGGCGAGTAGGCACGCACGATCTCGCCGCTGCCGCCTTGGGCGAGCGGCACGCCGGTATGCCAATCGATCTGTATGCGGCTATTGCGCGACGGCTCGGTCATTGGCTCACCCGGTGTCGATATCCAGGTTGCGGATCTGCCGATACAGGGTCGACTTGCCGATGCCAAGTCGTTCTGCCGCCGCCGCCACGTCGCCGCTGCACAACTGCAACGCCTGCTCGATCGCACGTTTTTCGGTGCGCATCAGCAGACCTTTCAGGCCGTTTGTCTGATCCTGGCCTGCGTCGGCGCCGCGAATGCGCGCGTCGAGATGGTCTGAACGAAGTGCTTCACCGTCTTCAAGAAACAGCGCGCAGCGCTTCATCTCGCGTTCGAGCTCGCGCACGTTGCCTGGCCAGCGGTAGGCGTGCAGCGCATTCAGCGCGGCCTTCGAGATGCCGCCGAAGCGATGGTCGAGTTCGCCGCAGGCTCGGCGCAGGAAATGCGCGGCCAGGTTGGCGATGTCGACCGCGCGCTCCTCCAGCGTCGGCAGCCGCACCGTCCAGTCGGCAATCCGATGGTAGAGGTCGAGCCGGAACTCACCTTGCTTGACCATGTCCTCGAGGTGTCGGTTCGTAGCCGATACCACCTGGATGCGCGCCGGCCGTGGTTTCGATCCGCCGACCCGGTAGACCTCGCCTTCCTGCAGCATCCGCAGCAGTTTCGCCTGGGTCGCGGCGTGCATGTCGCCGATCTCGTCGAGGAAGATCACGCCGCCGTGAGCCTGCTCGAACTTGCCTGCCCGTGCGTCGACTCCGGTTGCTACGCCCTGCTCGATGCCGAACAGCTCAGCGTCGAGCAGGTCCTGCGGCAGGCTGGCACAGTTCAGCGTCACCAGCGGTTGATCGTCCTTGCCGGCCGCGTGAAGGTAGCGGGCGAACAACTCCTTGCCGGTCCCGGAAGCGCCCTCGACGAGTACGTTCAGCTCGGCCGGCGCCACTCGGGCGGCCTGCCGGTACTGGGTCAGCAGGCTGTCGCAGCGCGTGGCGGGCTCCGGAAACGGCGGCGCGCCGGTTCCGGGCCTAGTTTTTTTGCGCGTCCCCGATCGCTCGGGGCGCAGTCGGACCAATGCCAGCACCGGGGCTGCGACCCGCTCGAAGGTGGCCGATTCGAGTGCCTTGTCGTGACGCCAGGCCAGGCGCCAGCCGTCGGCCTCGAAGACCTGGGCCTCATCGTCGCCCTCATCGTCGCCCTCGTCGTGGCCCGAAGAGGCCAGCACCGCGCCAGCGCGGGAAATCGACCAGACCCCACCGAACAGGTCGGCCAGCGCGCCGACGGCCTGGGCCGGCGCGGCACCGCGCGGAACGCCCCCCGAGCCACTCAGCGAGATCGTCAGGCCCGGCAGCGTCTCGGTGAAGAAGCGCGTCAGGCGATCGCTGGAAACGGTCGTCGGCGGCACGGTCTGCGACTCGGCTGCCGGCCGGCGATCGGTCCAGGTCTGCGGTGGAACCGCCAGCTCGATCTCATCGGCCTCGGCCTCCACCAGGCTGCAGGCCAGGCTGCCGAACTGCAGCCTATCGTCGGATGTGAATGCTTGCGGACCGTTCAGGCGACGCCCGTTGACTCGCGTGCCGTTGCTTGACCCGAGATCCTCGATGGTCCACGCCCCGCTCTCGCAGGTCAGACGCGCATGCCGACGCGAGACCGTGGGATCAGCCAGCGGCAGGTCGCAGACTTCGTCCGAGCCGATCATCCAGGCCTTGCCATCCAGCGCATAGCGTCGGTCTCCGCTGTCGTGGTGGGCAATCAGAACCTTCGAATTCAACGCATCGCTCCCGCATTCCCGAACCTGAAAATAACATTCTCGATTACGAGAATACCCCGCCGGCCCCGTCGCTGCGAGCCCCAATGCCAATGCCCCCCCTTCCGCCGGCGCCGCCGATTCCCGATTCTGAGCAGGCCGCGCGGATCCTCATGGTAATAAAAACAACAAATTCAATGGCTTGAGTGATCAAGAGGCCGCTGGCACGGTTTCTGCTTAGTGAGTTCATCACGGTCGCTTGCTGTGGCCACCGCCTGCATCACAGCGTAATGGAGAACACCATGAACACACTCTTTACTCGCATCGCTATCGCCACCGGCCTGCTTGGCCTCGCTCATTCCGCCCTAGCGCAGGATTGCCAGGTCCTTGACCGCTTCCCGACCGAGATTCGGGAATCCGGTCGCTATTGTCTCGACCGTACCCATTTGCTCAATCTCCCGAAAAACACGTCCGCAATTAGCGTCTCGGTGCCTCACGTCGAGATCGACCTGCGGGGATACACCCTGGCCAACAAGAATGCGGATCAAAGCCCCTACTGCAATGTGCCGTCGATCAAACCCAGCACCACAGGAATTCGCGTGGTGAACACGCACAACGTTCGAATTACCGGTGGAAGCTTGTACTGCTTCGGCACGGGCGTTTCGATCATCGAAAGCGCCTGCATCGGTTGCAATCAAGGGCACCGCATCGACCGAATGCGCATCCAGAAGAGCGGCGCCTATGGAATCTTCGCGCAGTCCGGAAACAGTGTGTTCGAAAGCAACCACATCACGTCGACTGGCAACTTCGAAGGCGAAAGCTATTTCGGCATCCGAATTACCGACGGCAACGGAAACACGATTCGTAACAACGATGTTCAGGGCGTGTTCTTCGGCACCGGCATCGGTCTGGACAACTCCTCATTTTCGCTCGTCATCGAGAACCGCGTGCAGAACGCTGAAACCGGATTCCAGATCTACGCCGACAAGGAAGTTCGCTATCGCGACAACGTCACGACCGAGGTCAGAACGCCCTATCGAAACGTCGGCACCGACCTCGGAAACAACCAGTGATCCCCGTTCGACAAATCCGGCGCCGGATCTACGGATCTCTCGGCCCGGTCCATCGCTGTGCAGCAACGCTACGGACTCGGCTCCGGGCAGTGCAGTGGGTCTGCATATCACCAGGAGAATGACTGATGTCCGCTACCGGTTCCCGAAAACTGTGTTCGATCCTAGCGATTATTCTGGGCCTCTTGCTCGCCGGCCCGCTATCCGCTGCATTGATCTTCGTCGACGAGGACAGTGATGTGGTGAGCAACGACAACAACTGCTCGTTACGCGAGGCGGTGATTGCCGCCAACACCAACACGGCCGTTGACGACTGCACCGCGGGCCAATCAAGTGGCTCTGACGGCATTTTCGTGCTGATTGGCCAGACGGCGCAAAGCATCACCTTAAGCGCACCGCTGGTGATCACTGACAGCGTGTCGATCACCGGGTCCGGTGTCGACAATCTGGTGTTGCTGCCGTCGGGCAGCGGCTATCCGGCGTTTCGAGTCGATGTGGCCAATGCCGGGGAGGACTTCTCCCTTGCAAGCCTGCGCATTGGTGGCTTCAGTGAAAGCGCCGTTGAAATCGTCAACGCCGACTCGGTGACCGTGCAGAGAGTGAGTTTTGCCAATAACAGTCATGATGATTGCGGTGGCGCGATCAACGGACTGTATTTTCCGGCCGGTCCGACTCGCAGTCTCACAGAACTGCTCGTGAGCGATAGCGAGTTCTCTTTCAACACCTCCAGCGACTACGGCGGTGCCATCTGCATCGGATTAGAAGATGATGTCGAGGACCCGGTCGGAGCGGATCTGACCATTGAACGATCCACCTTTTTGTTGAATTCGGCCAGCTTTGGGGGTGGTGCTGTTTCTGCCCGCAAATCTGAGTCTGCCTTGCTTACGGTCGTGGAATCGACCTTCGAAGGAAACGAGACCGGCAACACGGACGGTTTAGAACACGGCGGTGCCATCGCCACTGAGTTCGGATTCACGACGATCATCTCGAGCTCGTTCGATGACAACTCCAGCATACTGGGTCAATCTGTCGCCACCGGGTTGCAATCGGGAAGCGCGGCTCTTGTTCAGACCCGCATCACCAACTCGACCTTTGTCGGGCAGGCCAACGCTGACGTCTTCGCGGAAATATTTCAGTCCGCGGGGGAACTACGTTTGCAGCACAACACGTTTTCCCTCGACGGCAACGGTGCGGTCTTTGCCAGCGATTCTGTCACGGCCCGCCTTCGCGCCAATCTTTTCGTCGGCGACGTGCCCGCCTGCCAGGGCGGCGGCACCTTGATCTCCAGTGGATTCAATGTCGAAGATTTCATCTCCTGCGCGTTCGATGCGGATGATGAACCCTTCACCGCCGTGGAGATGTTGCCGCTCGCCGACTACGGCGGTCCGACGCTCACCATGCCGCCCAACCCGAACAGCGCGGCGGTCGATCTCGTGGTCGGCGACTGCTTCGACGCCACGGCTAATTCCATTGTCGGCGCCGACCAGCGCGGCGAGCCGCGCCCTCGTGACGGCGACGCCAGTGGCGGCCTGGGTCAATGCGACGCCGGTGCTTTCGAATGGCCGAACGCCAACCTGCTGGCAATCAGTTTCCCCAACGATGGCCTGGGTCAGGTTCAGATTCTCGGCGACTTCCCCCTGACCTGCGATGCGCCCGACGCCTGTCAATTGCCGCTGCCCGAAAATGAGACCTACACCTTGATCGCCAACCCGGCACCCGGCAGCGAGTTCACCGGCTGGGGTGGTAGCTGCAGCGGCCACGGCAGCTGCCAGGTCACGCTCGACATCCTTCGCTTCGTTGCAGCCAGTTTCGAGCTGCTGGACGACCCACTCTTTTCGGATCGCTTCGAGAACTGAGCCATTTCATGCGACCCACAACCCCACAGGGACTGTCACCATGATTTCACTCCGATCGTGCTCAAAAGCGTTGTTTCTCGGCAGCCTGGTTCCACTGCTGCTGGCACACCAGACCGCTGCCGCACTGCTGGTGGTTAACACGCTGGATGACGAGCTGAACAACGATGGCGATTGCTCGTTGCGAGAGGCCGTGCAGAGCAGAAACACCAATCTCACTATCGACCAGTGCGGCGCCGGCCAGATCTTCGACCCTTCGGAAATCTTTATTGACCTGAACGGTGTCATTGAGCTGGACAGTCCGCTGGAAATCTTACAGCAGGTCATGATCTATGGCCGGGGATTCAATGCAACGACATTGAGCGGCCAGGATTCGAATCGTCATTTTCGGCTGGGTATCGCTGGCGCTTCGCAGGATTTCGAATTGCGCGATATCACGCTCGCCAATGGCCATGAAGCGGGCGACGGCGGCTCGATCCTGATCAGCCAGGCCGACAACGTAATCATCGATAGGGTCCGATTTCTCTCCAACCAAACGGTCGGTGGCGATACGAGTGGGGGGGCGATCGGAACACGACTGGCCAACGACAACAACACTCGATTGGCGATCACAAATAGCCTATTCGCCAGCAACATATCCAGTGAAAACGGCGGGGCTATCGCTGTCCGAGTGAGTCCAAGCTTTGGGCCACCAGATTCCTTGGTAATACAGGAGTCCTCATTTTCGAACAACACGGCCCAGGGCACTCGTGGCGGCGCTGTCCATTCGGCCGATGTGCCGATCGTAGTGATCGAGGACAGCTTGTTCAGAAACAACTCAGCGGGCAGTGTCGGCGGTGCGCTGTGGCTCGGATCTAGTGGCGCCAGCTTCACCTACAATCAGCTTCGCAACACCACATTTCTCGACAACGAATCGGGCGGGATTGGCGGGGCGATCCAAACCACCAATGGCACCACGGTGATTCGTAACAGCACGTTTTCCGGCAATGAGGCCAGTAACGGGGCGGCGCTGCACGCCGGCGCGGATGCAGAAACGGCGATATTTCATTCTACGTTTATCGACAATGGCCGCGCGTCGACCAGCAACGGCTCGGTCCTGCGGGCCAGCGTGAATGCCGAGATCAGCCTGTCGCACAGCATCGTGTTCAGCTTTGATGCGGCGATGGACTCGGAGTGCGGAGACACCGGCGGAGGCAGTAGCTTCGTGTCACTCGGACACAATATCGATGCCAGCGGCAGCTGCACCGGCCATCCGTCGGATATTCCGATGACCGACCCGCAGCTCGCCCCCCTGGATGATTACGGCGACGACACGAATTTCCTGTTGCTGCGAACCTTCCTGCCGCTCAACGGCCCGGCCAAGGATGGCGGTCAGAACGGCCCCTGCCCTGGAGGCGCTGGAGCGACGCTGTTGGACGATCAGCGCGGGCGGTCCCGGCCGACGAGCGCAGGAGCCAATCGCTGCGACATCGGCGCGGTCGAAGTCCAGTCGGGCAGCGACCCGACGGGTTTTCCGTTTGCCGTTTCGATCAATCGCGGCAGCGGGACCGTAATCAGCAGCCCCGGCGGCATCGATTGCCCCGGCGACTGCGTCGGGCAGTTTCTTGAGGACAGCACCGTCACCCTAACGGCGATTCCTGCGCCGGGCTTTGTCTTAACCGACTGGGGCGGCGAGTGTGCCGGGAAGACCCCCATCTGTCAGTTCACCATCACCGGTGCCGGATCGGCCTCCGCAGTCTTCGATCCGACCAGCGATGAGATCTTCTCCGATCGTTTTGAGAACTAGTGTTCCGGGCGTTTGCTTCGGCGGACGCGACCGGCATTTACGACTTCACTGATTTTTACAAGGAGCCAACCATGAAAACAGAACTTAAAGCAACCGTCCTTACCGCCCTGACCGGGGCCCTCCTGCTCACCGCCTGCGGTGAGGCCGGTACGCCCCAGGAGCGCGCCGAATCCGCCTTTGAGCGCCTGACCGAAGCCTGCGCCAATCAGCAGGGTGATTACTCGGGCGCCGAGGGCCTGGTGCTCTACACCGGCTCTGACGCGGATCGCAAGTACAAAGACTTCGCGTCGGCCGAGGGCCAGGAACGGCAGATGCTGAATTCGGCCTGTTACCAGATTTCATCCATGATGCGCGGCGGCGACGGCTACACCGTCACGGGCTACGAAACCGAGACCGAAAGCGAGGGTGCCTGGCACGTGCTTGAGGTGAGCTTCGATAGCGGTGAATCGGCCCAGGTGGCGTTTCTGGACGTTGATGGCCGAATGGGCCTGGGCGATATCGACTGAGGAGCCACCATGAAATTCAATCAATTAATTACCGGAATTTTCCTGATCGCGACAGCGGTCGTAACGCATGCCCAGAATCGCGACCCAGTGGCGTTTGACGACCCGGGGTTTGGTGTCGAAGGATTCGAAAGCGCCAGCTTCGAAAACCTGCCCTGGCGCGAGAGCGGCACCGGCGGCGCGGGCTGGATCATTGACGACGGCAGCCCGATCTCGGGGAGTTTTTCGGCCCAGACCACGGCGGATTTCGGCGAAAGCGCGACCCTGCAATTGCAGGTCGTGACAGGCGCCGGCATGATCAGCTTTTCGCGTTCCAACCTGGGATCTGGCAAGGGCGGCGACGTCTTGCGCTTTCTGATCGACGGCGTAGTCCAGGAAGAAGTCAGCGACAATACGGCCCCGGCGAACGTCAGCTTCCCGGTCACTGCCGGCGTGCACACCTTTACCTGGGAATACCAGTCGTTCATCAATCGTGGGGCCAGCCCAGCTCCAGCACAGTTGGATGAGGTCAGTTTTCCGCTGCCCGACTACAGCACCGACGAGGCAACCCCCTTCACAACCCCCACGGTGCTCGGCAACGACTACGACCCGGACGACAACGCAATCAGCGTGAGCAGTGCTGACACCGCCGCCACCCAGGGCCTGGTCAGCGATAACGGGGACGGCACCTTCAACTACGATCCCAACGGGGCCTTCGATGGCTTAAACGACGGTGAACAAGCAAACGATACCTTCGACTACACCATCGAAGACGGCCAGGGCGGCACCGATACCGCCACCGTGACGATCACCATCAACGGCATCAGCGATCCGGTCAATCAGCCGCCGGTGGCCTTTGATGATCCGGGGCTGGGCACTGATGGCTTTGAAAGCTTCAGCTTCACGGAGCTACCCTGGCGTCGGCGCGCCACGGGTGACGGTGCTTGGGACATCAGCGACGGCGCGCCAATCGCCGGTATGGCATCGGCGCAGACCGTGGCCGAGGTTGGTGACAGCGCCACGCTGGAATTACAGGTGACCACCGGCGGTGGAATGATCAGCTTTTCCCGTGCCAACCTCGGGCCGGGAACCGATGGCGACCTGCTGCGATTTTTAATCGACGGCGTCGTCCAGGAGGAAGTCAGCGACGGTACGGATGCTGCGGCAGTTTCGTTCCCGGTCACTGCCGGCGTGCACACCTTCACCTGGGAATACGAGTCCTTCATCAACCGCGGAGCCAACCTCGGACCCGCCCAGTTGGATGAGGTCAGCTTTCCGCTGCCCGCCTACAGCACCGACGAGGCGACGGCGTTCGACACACCCATGGCGCTGGGCAACGACTACGACCCCGAAGACGATCCGATTACCGTTATCAGCATCGACACCACCGCGACTCAGGGCATGGTCAGCGATAACGGGGATGGCACCTTCAACTACGACCCCAACGGGGCGTTTGATGCACTGAACGACGGCGAGCAGGCCACCGACACCTTCGACTACACGATCGAAGACAGCCAGGGCGGTACCGATACCGCCACCGTCACCATCACCATCAACGGCATCAGCGATCCGATCAATCAGCCGCCAGTGGCCTTTGATGATCCTGGCCCAGGTGGCGATGACTTCGAGACCGGTGATTTTTCGGCCCAGCCCTGGCGGGTCAGCGGCAGTGCAGACTGGGTGGTTTCCAGCGCCAATCCCGACAGCGGCAGCTTTGCTGCTCAAACCGATGCCGGCCTGACCGAGAGCACGACACTCAGCCTGCAAGTCACCACCGGTGCCGGTCAGATCAGCTTTGCTCGTGCCAACCTGGGTCCGGGTGGCGATGGCGATGAACTGACCTTTCTGCTGGATGGTGTGGCCTTGGAGACGGTGGTCGACAACACCCCCTATGCCACGGTGTCCTTCCCGGTCAGCGCCGGCGTTCACACCTTGAGCTGGGAGTACGTCTCGATTGTCAACCGGGGCGCTGGCGCGCTCGGACCGGCGCTGCTCGATGATCTGAGCTTTCCACCGCCACTTTACGAAACCGACGAGGCGACGGCCTTCAACACCCCTAACGCGCTCGGCAACGACTACGACCCCGAAGACGATCCGATCGCGGTGGTCAGTATCGACACCGCCGTCACCCAGGGCCTGGTCAGCGATAACGGGGATGGCACCTTCAACTACGACCCCAACGGGGCGTTTGATGCACTGAACGACGGCGAGCAGGCCACCGACACCTTCGACTACACCATCGAAGACAGCCAGGGCGGTACCGATACCGCCACCGTCACCATCACCATCAACGGCATCAGCGATCCGGTCGAGCCCCCGCCGATGACCACACCGGTGCCGGGGATCGGCGTGTTCAGCATGCTCCTGCTCGCAGGATTGCTGTTGCTGTGCGGTCTCACCGTGCAGCGTCCGGGTCGGAGTGCATGAGTGCTTTTGACCAGAAAAAGTGACCGCTGTATTGCCGTGCGCTGACTGGATCCGCTGCATGGCAAGCCTTTGGTCCAAACCAGAAAACACAGGAGAAACAAGCATGAACAAGCACAATGAAAGCCATCGAGGTAGCCTTCTGTCTCGCAATTACTGGCATCGCGCCGCGATCATCGCCAGCCTGGCCTCATCGCTACTGCTCGTCGCCTGCGGCGGCGACGACGAAGCGGCCAGTGTTCAGGCCAATTCAGCCCAGGCCAATTCAGCCCAGACCAGCCAGTCGACGGCTGCCGCACCCGCCTCGTCGGGCGTTGATGTTGCCGCAGCCAATACGCCGGAAGAAATCGGCCAGGCCGTGGGCGATGTCTATGTGCAGGCCTTTGCTGACCTGAATGACGCCCTGGCCGACCATCCGGAAGAGGCTGAGGCGCTGGCGCGCCTGCGCGAGGTCCGCGAGCGTCACGTGCAAGACTTAGTCGCGCTTGGCCGCAAGGTTGAGGCGCTGCCGGCCGGCGGCAAGGCCACCGTCCAGGCGGCGGTCAGTCAGGTTCAGTCCAAGCTGCGGTACGACCCGGAGATCAAGCCGGTCTATGAGGGCTATACGGCCCTGAATAACCATTACCGCGAGGCCGGCGTGCTGAGCTCGAACCGCGAGTTCAATCGCCTCTTTGCCAGCTTCAATATCCTGACCCAATACGCCTTTTTCGATCTGCTCAAGCGGCAGAATCCTGAAGAGGCCGAGCGCCTGGGGCTGTGATGCAGCGGCTGCAGTCGACCGTTCGGCCCGTGTTGCGACCGGCGCTGCGACGAGCGGCGATGCTGCTGGCGGTGAGCCTCACGCTCACCGCCTGCGGTGGCAATGAAGCCCAGGTCACAGAACAGGCCGAGAGTTTCCTCGCCGATATCAAAGTCGGGGCCTGGAACGCCGCCTATTCGCGCATGCACAGCGACCTGCAGTCCGCATGCGGATCAGTGGCCGCCCTGGAACAGCGAGTCACCACAGCGCAAGTGCGACCGCAAAGCTGGGAGTTCACGGATATCAGTGCGCAGAATCATACCGGCTACCTCCAGCTGACGATTACGACCCAAGCCGGTGAAACACGCTATTCCAACCTGTCGCTGGAGCGAGACG
>JGI12210J13797_10079786_pt1 | contig 13060 bp, 10 predicted proteins | sample ElkSlonscriptome_3_FD_13797 | JGI IMG/M metagenome (IMG submission 13797)
GAACCGCGTGACCTTCGCCGGCGGCTATCCCAGCCTGCCGCGCTTTTACAACGACGGCTCGGGCGTGCACTTCATGCTCACCTCCCAGCAGGTCAAGCCGAACATCTGGAAGCTGCGGGGCCTTCGCTTTGGCAACCCGGCCAAGCTCTCCACCGACATGTTCGACCCCAAGCCCCCGCCCATGGCCGTCGAGTCCGCGGCGGAGCCCACCGTAACGCGGGTCCGCGAGCAGCGGTGGATGACCTTTCACGAGGGAGATCGGCGCCGCGGTATCATCAAGGTGGTCCCCGTCGACGCGGAGATCCGAGCCGTCGGTGAGCCCTACCAAGTCACCACCCGCGATATCGCCGCCTACGAGTCCGTCTCCTTCGGGGCCGGGGACGAGCTGGTCGTGGTGTACATCTCGCGTCCCAATCAGGGGGCGACGGAGCTCGTGAGCGAGCGCCTTTCCTGTCGCGTCGACGAGACCAACTGAGCCATGGGCGCCGGCGTCGACATCGGGGTGGGCGAGGTCGTCGGTGACCGCTACCAAGTGGTCCGGGTCATCGGCGAAGGGGGCATGGGCACCGTCTACGAGGTGACGGACCTGACCACCAAGCGCCGGCGGGCCCTCAAGGTGATGCAGGCCTCGGTCGTGGCCAACGCCGAGCTCCGCGCGCGCTTCGAGCGTGAAGCGGTGGTGGCGGCCGATGTGGTGAGCGACCACATCGCCGAGGTCTTCGACGCCGGCGTCGACAGCGAACGCGGTCTTCCCTTCATCGTGCTCGAGCTCCTCGAAGGCGAAGAGCTCGGGGACATGATCGAGCCGTCGTTGCGTCTGTCACCGCTGGAGACGGTGACCTTCCTCGGTCAGGCCGCCATCGCGCTCGACAAGGCCCACGAGGCGGGCATCGTCCACCGCGACCTCAAGCCCGAGAACCTGTACGTCACGCGCCGTGACGACGGCTCGCCCCGGGTGAAGCTGCTCGACTTCGGCATCGCCAAGGTCGCGGCGGCCACCTTGGCCGGACCTCAGACCAAGGGGATCCTCGGCACGCCGCTGTACATGGCCCCGGAGCAGATGCACGGCGAGCACGAGATCGGCCCCGCCGCCGACAACTACGCCTTGGCCCACATCGCCTACCGGCTCCTGGTGGGGGAGGCCTTCTGGGCCCGCGAGCAGAACAAGGCCGAGACCGTCTATCGCTTCCTGATGGGCGTGATGAAGGGGACCGACGAGACGGCCTCTGCGCGCGCACGGAGCCGCGCGGGGGTCGAGCTTCCTCCGGCCTTCGACGGGTGGTTCGCCCGGGCGACGGCCCCCGATCCCAAGAGCCGCTTCGCGACCGCGGGCGAGCTCATGCGCACCCTCGGCGAGATCTTCGACGTGCCGGTTCCGGGATTCGGCGACCGCGGATCCATCCCGCTCATCACCGCGCCCCATCCCGTGACGGGCACGGCCCCCGGCGCTCCCTTGCCGCAGACCTCGCCCGGCGCGCCCGTCGAGGCCGCGGGCGATACGCTGGCCCAGGGGCCACTCATCCGCGGCGGGGCGACGGCCGGGGGCAGCCTCGCCGGCGGCGCCGTGACGGCGCACGACGTGGAGCCGGATGAGGACCGTCGGCCGCCGGTGGCCCTCATCGGGCTCGGACTCGTGCTGGTGGCTGGGGTCGCGGCGTTCTTCGTCACCCGCTCGATGCAGGACGACGCGCCGCGCGACGACGCGGACGTGGCTGAAGGTCCCAAGAAGAAGAAGGCGGCCCCAGAGCCGAAGCGACCCGCGGCCCCAAGCCCGCCCCCGACGGAGCCGCCTCAGCCCGACCTCGCGGGGTTCTGGCAGACGGAGGGCACCGAGCGGCCGTTCGAGGCCAAGTGGAGCGACGGCGCCTTCAGCTTCTTCATCGGCGACATGACCCCGTACGTCCGCCGCAACTACCAGCCCAACGAGCCGCGGTTCGTGCTCGTGCCCGATGGCGACGGCTTCCTCGTGGAGGAGCACTATCGGCCCAATCCCCCCGACGACACGCGCTACGGTCCCACGTCGTCCGAGAGCTGTGTCTTCGTCGCCGGCACCGATTCGAAGGGGACGCGTCTGAGGGCCAGCCTCGCCGATGGTGTGCTCACCGTGCAGCACCTCCAGATCGCGCCGAGCACCGATCGCTATCAGGTGAAGGACGATGTCGTCACCGGCTGCACGGGCTTCAAGGACGTGCCGCGCAAGCTGCGCGAGACGAAGCTGACCCGGCGCCAGTAGCCATCAATTGGCGGGGGTCGCTTCGATCTGTTGGATGAGCGTCAGCTCGGTGCCGAAGAGCTGCTCGCGGGGAAGGGTGGTCGTGACCGGGGTGACCGGGCTGCCGGGGCGCCCCACGGCCCCGGCCGGACCGGGACGTCCCCGGGGGCCGGGAGGTCCCTGGGTGTTGGGGCATTGCTTGGGGTCGGTGGGGCCCCCGGGGCCACCGGGACTGCCGGCTCCCCCGGGCCCGCCCGCGCCGCCGCGCCCCCCCTGGCCGGGGAGACTGGCGATGAGTACGCGGCCCCGCAGCCGGTCGGCGGCCGCACCGTCGAAGGTGATGCGGACCAGACCGCCGTCGCCGCCGTTGCCCCCGGGCCCGCCCGGCTGGCCCGGGCCACCCGCGTTGCCCTTCACGCCCTTCGCGCAGAGCTCGGTCGGAGCCTCTGCCTCGACGGGCGGCCCCGCCGCTCCCGGCTGTCCGCGCACGCCCGGGGCTCCGGCCTGCCCGCGCGTCACGATCTCTACCGGCTTATCCGCCGAGGGGCTGATCATGTAGAAGCGCTGGCCCGAGAGCTCGACGCGGACGAGCGCCGCATCGGGGTAGAAGGGGGTGGAGAGGCTGGTCACCGCGACCTGTATCTCGGGCCCGGGTAGCCCTTGCTGACCCTGATAGCCATTTTGCGCGGGCGCATTGAACACCCGTTTCATCTGGCATTGGTAGACCGGCTTGAGCTCGACGCTTCCCACCATCGATTTCTCGGCGGGACCGGTGCCGACCGGACCCTCGAGCCAGGCCTCGAGGCGGAGACCCGTGGCCGCGGTCGTGAGCGGATCGGCGGGCGGCGCCCAGACGAAGCGCTCGGTCTCCTGGCCGTGGCTACCGCGCACGCGCAGGAGCGTAGGGTCGATGACGCGATCGTCCTCGCCCATGCAGACGCGGCTGTGGTCGATGTTGGAGCAGCTGCTGCCGTCGTCCATCTTCGTGACCACCTCCACCTGGAACGCGTCGCCGGGGCAGAAGAGGGGCTGACCGGAACGCGGCCGCACGTTGACGTTGACCACCGATTGCGGGTTGAGGGCCACATGGGAGGGGCCGCAGGCGACGAGGGTCGCGAAGGCGAGGCCGAGGCTGATGCGAGGGAATGCGTGCATGGGCTAGAGGTCTCCCGCTGGATCCACGGTGTCGGGATTGGGTGAGGGCGTGGGCGCTGGGGGCTGGGGGGGCACGAAGACGCCGGGCTGGCGCGTTGTGGGATCGATGCCGGCGGCCTTGGCGCGCCAGCAGCCGCGGGGGACGTCTTGCCAGACGCCGCGGACGACCACGGCTTTGATCGATACGCGACGATTCTTCGGCTCCTCCACCTCGTCGCCGCTATCGACCACGGGACAGAATTCGCCATAGCCGACGGCGACCAGTCGCCGTCGGTCGATACCACGCTCGACGAGGGCTCTCGCCACGGCGATGGCGCGTAACTCGGTGAGCACACGGTTGTAGCCAGCGTCGCCCACGGTGGAGGCGTGGCCTTCGATCTCGGCCCGCTCTATCTCGGGGTGCTTCTTCATGATGGCCGCCACCTTGTCGACCACCTTCATGCCTTCAGGGGTGATGTCGGCCTTGCCCTTCTCGAACTTGATCTGCTGATCGTCCGGGAAGTAGATGGTGTGGGAGGTATCGTCGAAGACGACGTCCCCGCCGCCCGTGTCGGGGCAGCCATCGTCGTCGCGGTAGCCATTGACGACCTCGGGCTCGGTGGGGCACTGATCGCGCACGTCGGCGATGCCGTCACCGTCAGCGTCGGCCGCCGCGCAGCCGTCGCTGGGGTTCGGCTCGAGGTTGTCCTCCTGCTGGTCGGGACACTTGTCGCTCGCGTCGACCACACCATCGCCATCGGTGTCGACGGCGCCAGTTCCGGGGCAGCCGTCCCGGGGGTTGGGCGGGGCACCGTCCTCCTTGGCGTTGGGACACAGGTCTTGCTGGCGGGAGACGCCGTCACGATCCGGGTCGTCGGCGGGGCAGCCGTCGTTGGCCTTGGGGGGCAGCCCGTCCTCGGGATCGTCGGCGCAGGCATCGTCGATGTCGGCGGCCCCGTCCTGGTCGCGGTCACCGCCGCGATCGGCCACCTGATAGACGGGAACCGGCGGCTTGCTGGAGCAAGCGCCCAGGCCGAGGGCGATGAGGGATCCCAACAGAAGGGGGCGTGTGAACCTCATGATGCCCGGGACCCTACCAACCCAGGTAGAGCGCCGCTACGAAGACGAGCTGGGCCAGCAGCATGACGGCAGCGGTGTACCCCACGATGTCGCGGGCTTCGACCTTGGTGATGGCCAGCAGGGGGAGCGCCCAGAAGGGCTGAAGCATGTTCGTCCATTGGTCCCCGTAGGCCAGCGCGAGCACGAGTCGCTCGGGCGGCATGCCCGCCTGATAGGCCGCCTCCATGAGCACGGGGCCCTGAACGGCCCACTGACCGCCACCGCTAGGGACGAAGAGATTGATGAGGCCGGCGGCGTAGAAGGACGCCACGGGGAGCACCTCGCTGCCGGCCAGGGCCAGGGTTTGGGCGGCCGAGAGCAGGAGCCCACTGCCCGCGAGCAGGCCCATGATCCCGGCGTAGAAGGGGAACTGCAGGATGATCCCGCTGCACCCGCCGGCCGCCTTCCCGACGGCCCGGGCGTAGGCCCGTGGTGACCCGTGGAGCGCGAGGCCCACGAACAGGAAGAGGAAGTTGACGAGGTTGGGGTTGAGCCGACCCAGCCCCTGCGGCGCCACGAGCAGAATCCAGGTCGCCACCCCCAGGATCAGGGCGACGATGGCGATGGCGCGGGCCCCGTCGACACGAGAGGCGAAGGTGCTCTCGGTCTCGGTCTCGGTCTCGCCCTCGTCGTCGCCTTCGGGGGCCGCTTGCCGCCCGGAGACCGGCGGCATCATGCGGATGAGGAGCCACGGAACGAGGATGAGGAGCAGGAGGTTGGCGATGAGGTTGGTCGGCCGCAGGACGGTGCGCTCGAGTCCGATGACGCCGAGCGCCTCGAAGGCCTCGGGGCTCATGATCTGGAGGAGGTCCTTCTCGCTCGTGACCTTGAGGGGGGCCGAGCCGGAGAGACCGCCGTGCCAGACCAACAGGCCGCAGTACCCAGCGGCGGCGAGCAGGGGGTAGTGCACGGCGATCCCCTCGCGCTTGGCGCGGAGGCCCACGCGGCGCGCGATGAGCGCGCCCCCGATGAGACCGAGGCCCCAGTTGACGAGGGCGAGGACCATGGCCGTGCCGGCCACCACCCAGATGGCCCGGGTCGGGCTCGAGGCGAGGGCGGTCAGGCGGTCGAGACCCCGCGAGACGGGCGGGCTCGACGCGAGCGCGTGACCCGTCACGAGGATGAGGCACATCTGCATCCCGAAGCCGAGCAGGCTCCAGAAGCCGCGGATCTTCCCGTCGCCCTCGACCCAGGCGAGGAGTACGGCCGACACGTCGAAGCCGGTGTGCACCAAGGCCGCGGCGAAGGCGACGAAGGTGAGCACGAGGGCGAGCGCGAAGGGCGAGGGCATGTAGCCCCGGGACAAGCGCGTGAGCGCCGCTCCCACGCGGGAGAGCATGCCGGTCTCGCTCATCGGCGCGACGGTAGTCGATGTGGTCGCCTCCGAGCACCCTGCCTGCGGCGGGAGGTGCGGACTTGCTCCCGGGTTTGTCCGCCTGCTATTGAGCCGCGTGGCCACCCTGGAGCAACAGATCGCGCGCCGTCGTACCTTCGCGATCATCTCACACCCGGACGCCGGCAAGACGACCCTGACCGAGAAGCTCCTGCTCTTCGGTGGTGCCATCAACCTCGCGGGGGCGGTCAAGGCGCGCGGCGAACGGCGCCGGGCCCGAAGCGACTGGATGAAGGTCGAGAAGGAGCGGGGGATCTCCGTCGCCTCCTCGGTGATGACCTTCGACTATCGGGGCTGCACCTTCAACCTGCTCGACACCCCGGGCCACGAGGACTTCAGCGAGGACACCTACCGGACGCTCACCGCGGTCGACAGCGCCATCATGGTTCTCGACGCCGCCAAGGGCATCGAGGCCCAGACGCTGAAGCTCTTCGAGGTCTGTCGCCTCCGCGACATGCCCATCATCACCTTCGTGAACAAGATGGACCGCGAGGCGCGCGAGCCCCTCGAGCTCATCGACGAGATCGAAGAGAAGCTCCAGCTCGAGGTCACCCCGGCGTCCTGGCCCATCGGTATGGGGGACCGCTTCAAGGGTTGCTACGACATCGTGCACGATCAGCTGGTGCTCGTGCCCAAGACCAAGGGCGAGCGGGTCGCCGAGGGGATCACCTGCACCGGGCTCGACGACACCACGATCGACGACACCCTCGACGACGAGGTTGCGGCCGAACTACGCGAGGGGGTGGAGATGGTCCGCGAGCTGTGCCCGGACCTGTCCCTCGAGGCCTATCGCGAGGGCAACCTCACTCCGATGTTCTTCGGCAGTGCCCTCAACAACTTCGGGGTCAAGGAGCTGCTCGACGGCTTGGTCGACATGGCGCCCGCGCCGCGTATCCAAGCGGCGGACAAGGACGGGGATCCCCGCAGCATCGAACCGGACGAGGAGAAGGTCAGCGCCTTCGTCTTCAAGATCCAGGCGAACATGGACCCCAGGCACCGCGATCGCGTCGCCTTCGTGCGGCTGTGCTCGGGTCACTTCCGGCGGGGGATGAAGCTCTTCCACCCCCGGAGCGGCAAGACCATGGGGATCCACAATCCGCTCCTGTTCCTGGCCCAGGACCGCGAGATCGCGGACGAGGCCTGGCCCGGCGACATCATCGGCGTCCCCAACCACGGCAACCTCGCCATCGGTGACGCCCTCACCGAGGGCGAGAAGCTACGGTTCAAGGGGATCCCGTCGTTTGCGCCCGAGCTGTTGCAGGCCGTCCGGCCCGACGACCCCATGCGGGCCAAGCACCTCGGCCGAGCGCTCCAGGAGCTGGCCGAGGAAGGGGCGGCCCACGTCTTCAAGCCCAACATCGGCGGTAACTGGATCGTCGGCGTCGTGGGTTCGCTTCAGTTCGACGTGCTCGCCGACCGGATCCGCAGCGAGTACAGCATCCCCGTCCATTTCGAGGCGACGTCCCTCATGACGGCGCGTTGGGTGCAGAGCGAAGACCACCGGATGCTGCGCTCCTTCGTCGACAAGCACCAGGGCGAGACCGGTCAGGATCACACGGGGGCGGTCGTCTTCCTCGCCCGCAACACCTGGCACCTCGACCGCCTCGCGAAGGACTTCCCAGACCTCCAGTTCCTCAAGACCAAGGAACACATCCTGGCCGAGAAGTGACGTCGGCCTCAGTCTCGCGGGGCGGTCTCTGGTGCCTCGGCCTCTGGGGGCGAAGAGCGCCGTGCTTTTTCGCGCCTGCGGGCCTCTTTGCGCTCGGCGGCCTGACGATTGCTCTCGGCGATGGTTTCGACGAGCTCGACCGCGAGCTCGGCGGCGTTCTTGCCGAGGAAGAGAGGTTTTCCGACGCTGGCCATGGGATGGATCATGACACGTCTTTGCCCCGTGGCTCGTGGCGCTTAGGTAGGAATCGTCACGAAGCTGTCACGCGCCACGAGCGGTGACCCCGGTATTCCCCTTCTGATCATGGCCAACGCACCGCAGTCCGGGACGCCGAGCGATCTGCCGGTGGTTGACCGTCGGGCGTCCTTCGCGGCTGCGGTCGATCTGGGCTCCAACAGCTTTCACATGGTGGTGGGACGCATCGAGGGGGGACAGCTCAACGTCGTCGACAAGCTACGAGAGCGGGTCCAGCTCGCGGCGGGGCTCGACGCCGATCGCCACCTCACCGACGCTGCGATGGACCGAGCGCTCGCGTGCCTCGAGCGCTTCGGCCAGCGCATCGACGGCATGCCTCCCGACCGGGTGCGGGTGGTGGGGACCAACACCCTGCGCAAGGCCAAGAACGGCCGCACCTTCATGGAGCGGGCCCGCCTCGCGCTCGGCTACCCGATCGAGATCATCAGCGGCCGCGAGGAAGCGCGGCTGATCTACCTCGGCGTGGCCCAGACCACGCCCGACACCGGTCGGCGGCTCGTGGTCGACATCGGGGGCGGCAGCACCGAGGTCATCATCGGCGAGGGCTTCGAGACCCGCGAGGCCGACAGCCTCTACATGGGCTGTGTGAGCTTCACGCAGCGCTTTTTCCCCGACGCCAAGATCACGACCAAGGGCTTTCGCGATGCACAGCTCGCGACCGAGCTCGAGCTGCAGTCCATCGCCCAGAGCTACCGGAACATCGGCTGGGACAATGCGGTCGGGTGCAGCGGAACCATCAACGCCGTCTACGCCATCGCGCGGGAAAATGGCTGGCTCGACAACGACGGCATCACATCGCGCTCCCTCAAGAAGCTCCGCAAGGCCCTCATCTCCGCGGGCAGCGTCGACAACCTCGCGCTGCCTGGCCTCGCCGACGATCGCAAGCCAGTCATCGCGGCCGGGGCCGCCATCTTCGAGGCCCTCTTCCTCGACCTGAGGGTCGAGCGCATGGTCCCGTCGGGCGGGGCCCTGCGCGAAGGCGTGCTCTACGATCTGGTGGGCCGGATCAATCAGGAGGACGTGCGTGACCGCACCATTCGGTGGTTTCAAGAGCACTACCAAGTGGATCTCGAACAAGCCGAGCGCGTCGAGCAGTCTGCTCTCACGCTGCTGCACCAAGCGACCCGCTTCTGGGAGCTCGATGAGGCCTGGGCACAGCAGCTGCTCGCCTGGGCCGCCCGCCTTCACGAGATCGGCGTCAGCATCTCGCACACCGGCTACCACAAGCACGGCGCCTACATCACGAGCCACGCGCACATGGCCGGCTTCGCCCGCGAAGAGCAGCGGACCATTGCCGCGCTCATCGCCAATCAAAGGCGCAAGATCAAGCCGGAGGTCTTCGATAGCATCGACCCGCTCAAGGTCTCCGACGTGCTTCGCCTCGTCGTCCTCCTGCGTCTCGCGGTGCGTCTCAATCGGGGTCGGGACTTCGAGCGCCCCGCCTTCGTGCTCAAGGTGAAGAAGGACCAGATTCGTCTCCACTTTCCCGACGGCTGGCTCGAGCAGCACCCGCTCACCCTCGCCGCCCTCGAAGACGAGGGCCATTACCTCGAGGGGTTCGGCTTCCAGCTCGTGCTCCGCAAAGCTCCCGCCACCCTTGCTTCGAAGGGGTGAGCGGCCGAAGACTTGGCCCGGTGAGCCGGCGCGTGGCACCCGGATCGCCATGAGGCCCATCTTCGCCGCGCTGTCCCTCTCCCTTCTCGCCGCGTGTCACGCCCCAGCCACTCCGCGGCCCGCGACGACACCGAACGAGGCGAAGGCCGACGACCCGGTGGAGGTGGTGCTGCCGCAGGATGGCGAGGCGGCCAAGACCGACGGTCGTCAGCCGGGCGACTACTGCACGCTTCGCTTCTCCGGTAGCTACCGCGAGGCCCCGGTCGAGCTCACCCAGCGCGTGGCCGAGCGGCGCGACCACCGGCTGCTCATCGACATCGAGATGGGTGGCGCCCCCCGACTGAGGTTGGAGATCGACGATCGTCCAGAGCACCGCGGCAAGATGCTCTCGGTGTGGGTACACGACGACGAGGCGGGCCTGGTCGAAGCCGATGTGGAAGCCTACGAAGAGCTCATGGCCGAGGTGATGCTCACCGCCGACGTCAACGAGGGCCTGCTCGCGGAAGAGAAGGTCGAGCTCATCCTCGGCGACGAACCGGCGGAGGCGACCAAGAGCACCTTCCGCGTTCGGATCGGCGAGCAGCTGGCCACCATGTCGACCTTCGCCATCGTGCAGCGCGAGGACGGCCGCGACTGGGCTTGGGGTGACGCGGGGGGCGAGATGAGGACCGCCGAGGGGAAGCTCCTCTTCCGAGCCGAGGTGGTCGCGCTCGGTCGCGATGGACACGGTGCCATGGCCGCCTCCGAAGAGGGCGACGCCGTCGAAGGTCTCGACGCCTTCGACGAGTAGTTTCCTTCGCTCTATCGCCTCCACGCGGCGAACCCTCACCCGCCCAGGGTGAGGGTTGCCGGTATCCTCTCGCTACGGTGAGTTCGGATGATAGGGTGAGCTGATGCTGGGCGTTCTCGTCATCGAGGACAACGAGGCGGACATCGAGCTATTGCGCTTGAGCTTCAGCCGCGGCGTGGCCGAGACCATGCAAGTAAAACGTGACGTGGCATCGGCCCAGTCCTGGCTGCACGAGCAGTGGACCGAGCATCGTCAGCTCCCGCGCCTCATCCTCCTCGATCTCAACCTGCCGGGGCGCTCGGGTCACGAGCTATTGGATGCCCTGAAGGCGGACGCCGACTTCCGTGCCGTTCCCGTGGTCGTGCTCTCGTCTTCCGCCCATCGCGACCACATCAAGCAAGCCCTCGCCGAAGGAGCCAACTCTTATGTGTGCAAGCCCGTCGAGCTCGACCAATTTCGTCAGTCCGTCGCGGCGATCGAAGCGTTCTGGCTCGGCGCCGCTTGCATCGTCGAAGTGGGGTGACGAGCTGGAAGCCAGTGACGACACTGCCATCCGCGTCCTCCTGGTCGAGGACAATACCGGCGACGTCGAGTTGGTCCGGGTGATCCTGCGGAACACCTCCTACCTAGAGGTCGAGGTCGAGGTCGAGCGGACGCTCGGCGCTGCACTCGAGCGATTGGCCGCCGACGGTCCGGTCGTCGACGTGATCCTCACTGACCTCAACCTGCCCGACTCGGACGGGATGGGGACGCTCCGCCGGCTTCTCGCGGCGACCCCTGACGCACCCGTGGTCGTGTTCACCGGTGGGGATCCGGCCCTCGGGCAGCAGGCCATTCGGGAGGGCGCCCAGGACTTCGTGACCAAGGGGAGCGACGGGGACACCCTCGCGCGGGTCCTTCGCTTCGCCGTTCTGCGCGTCGGTCACCAGCGCACGGTGGTCGACTACGAGCGTCGGCTCATCCACTCCGACCGGCTCGCGGCCCTCGGACAGCTCGCGGCCGGCGTATCCCACGAGATCAACAATCCCGCTCTGTACATCAGCGCCAACCTCGACCAGCTCCGAAGGTTCGTGGGTCGCATTCGCGACGGCGAGCTCGAGGGCCAAGACCTGCAGGACGCGGCGGTCGAGATGCTCTCGATGATCGACGACTCGCGGGAGGGCTTTCGCCAGATCAAAGCCATCACCCGCGACCTGCGTAGCTTCGCGCGTGTCTCGCGCGACACGGCGGAGCTGTGCGACGTCAATGAAGCCGTACGCTCCGCCGTCAACCTCACGGGCGCACAGCTGCGTCACGTGGCCAAGCTCGAGCTCGACCTGCAGGAATTGCCTCCCATCGCCGCGGAGCGAGCCAAGATCGTTCAGATCTTCGTCAATCTCCTCATCAATGCGTCGCAGGCCATCGCCGATGCGGAGACCACGGGGCACCGCGTTCGGATCCGGTCACGGAGAGAGGCGGACGAGCTCGTCATCGAGGTGAGCGACGACGGCCCGGGGATCCCCGACGACGTACGCGCTCGGATCTTCGAGCCCTTCTACACCACCAAACCGGCCGAGTACGGAACGGGCCTCGGGCTCGCCGTCTGTCGCGATTGCGTCGAGCTCCACAAGGGGCGCATCGAGGTCGAGAGCGAGCTCGGGAGGGGGACGACCTTTCGCGTGGTTCTGCCCTTCGAAACCGGGCTGCCTATCGCCAGTGTCCCGCCGCCACGTTCTTCCGTGGCCCACATGGCCCAACGGCCCCGGGTGCTGTTGGTCGACGATGACCGCATGGTGCGGCGCTCGCTCCGTCGCAGCCTCTCCGCACAGTGCGACGTGGTGGAAGCCAGCGGGGGCGCGGACGCCATTCGCTTGCTCGGGGAGGACGACGGCTTCGACGTGATCATCTGCGATTTGATGATGCCGGACGTCGACGGGGCCGACGTCTTGGCTCGGCTGGAAGCGGAGCGTCCCTCGATGGTCGGGCGCCTCGTCTTCATCAGCGGCGGGGCGTTCACCGTCCGGGGCCGATCCATCCTCGACCGCGGGTGTCGGGTCCTCGGCAAGCCCATCGAGGAGCGGGAGCTCCTCGATGTGGTCGAGGCTACCGTGGCCCGACACGGGTCCCGCTGAGGGGCCCGCTTTGCCCCTTCCAATGGTCCATCGGCTGGAGGCCGCCTCGTGATCGACTTTTTACGCCAACTCTTCGACACCACCGACTTTCCCGCCCGATGGCATTGTGGTCGATGGACCGAGGGCCACGGGTGGCTGCACATCGGCTCGGACATCGCGATCTTCGCCGCCTACATGGCCATTCCGATCGTGATGGCGGTCTTCATTCGGAGGCGACCCGACGTCCCCTTCCCACGGGTATTCCTGCTTTTTGCGGGGTTCATCGGCTTTTGCGGCGCGACCCACCTCACCGAGGCGACCATCTTCTGGTCCCCGGTCTACCGCTTATCGGGGATGCTGAAGCTGGGCACGGCGCTCGTCTCTTGGGCGACGGTGATGGCGTTGGTCCGGGTGGCGCCCACGGCCCTCTCCATGCGCTCTCCGGAGGCTCTGGAGCGAGAGGTCAAGACACGAACGATCGAGCTCGCACGGGAGAAGGCGCGGCTCGAGGCGGTGCTCGAGAGCCTCGGGGTGGGGGTCGTCGTGGTGCGGGACGACGGAGCGGTGACGCTGAAGAACATGGTCTACGACGAGCTGCAACGAATCGACGAGGCCACGGCTCGTCCGAAGCTATCAGAGGCGCTCGCGGCGACGCGAAAGGAGACACCGGACGAGGACGTCGTCACCGTGGGCGACCAGGCCCGGGACCTGCACCACCTGCAGGTGGTGTCTGCGTCGGTCGCGCAGGTCGAGGGCGACGCTTCCGACGAGACGGTCGTCGTGT